>JACCDX010007423.1_pt1 | contig 19147 bp, 16 predicted proteins | sample 7449681 | NCBI WGS metagenome assembly JACCDX01 (sample SAMN15323450, study PRJNA562643) | freshwater metagenome | isolation source: river surface water | place: USA:Blue River Watershed | collected 2017-08-18
ATTGGAGAATGGCGACACAGTGTACGTGGAGGGATCCAACGAGGTGTATCGGGTGACACTGTACGACAACGGCACCAACGAATATTTACCGATGGTGCTGTAGTTTGGTGGCAAGAAGGGTTGCACATTTTCTCAGTCTTTGCATTGTCTGGCACTTGCTTGATTGCGTTGTCCGGAACAGTTAGACGACGACCATAACCTGCAGTTCGATTTCCGCGACTTCTGTTTCCGTGCCACCACCACCACCACCACCACTGATTATGGGATTCTCGATGTCGACGTGGTGATGTGGTTCCGGTTCCGGTTCCGCAAGTTCCAGTTCCGTGTCCTGTTGCTGCCGTCGGCGATGCGCTCGACAGATGTCGAGCAAAACCGTAATCAAGCACACGATGATGTTGAGCAGGCTGAGCAACATGAACAAGATGACAATAAAGCTGAGAATCGAGGACGTGGATGCCGCAACGATGGATGTGGATTTGATCCACGACCGTGGAACGGCGATAGAAATGGACATGGAAAAGCAGTGCAACGACGGCAACCACCGATAGAAACAAGACATATAAAGCGTGAAGCGGATGAGGGAAATCTATTTGTAGAGGGAACCTCGTGTTGCGCAAGAAAGTGAGTGAGTGAGTGCGCGCGTGTATCTTTTTTTTTGTTGTTGTGTTCAGACTTTCCCTGATGCATGCGCAAAGAATAATGCCAACGCAGCTTCCGTCGTCGCTGCCTTTCATGCCGTGGCCTCGCGAAGAGTGGAAGGACGATTCTTTTTTTGGGTCATTGAGTGCGGCCACAGCGATGTCGGTGGCGGATATGTGTTGGATGGCGCTGCCGAAAGGATATGCGTGTTACTTGTGGATCCACATGGACCCGGAGACGGACCGAGTGCATTGTCGCGTGCTGGACAAGGCGCGCCGCAAATCGGAGGAATACAGCGTGTGTTGCGACGAGGAGTTGGGTTACGGAAACGGCACGGTGTTGGTGGGGACGTTGTGCAGTCGGGTGGTTGCTTTATCGTCGTCGTCTGCGCAACCCTCCGCGGGACACAAGATATCTTGTATGGCAATACACGATGTCTTGTACTACAAAGGACGCAACCTGGAGCGCTTCACCTGGGAAGACAAGTGTCATGTGTTGACGCAATTATTGGCACGCGAAGTGCGACAATGCATTTACAATCCGTCGTTTTTGTTGCTGGGCATGGCGCCATGTGGAATGGTGTCGCGCGCCGCCACCGCCGCCGCCTCGGTGGATCACCTCGACCCTGCGGCGAGGTGTTTGCTGGAACAGGGCGCAATGTTGGACAACGTGTTTGCGGCAATTGCGGCGTTTCCGTTTGCTATTCACCGGTATCGCTTTGTGTCGCGACGTGCCACTTCCGCGTCTGTGGCCTGGGTGTGCGCCACCTGGCCATCACTTCCATCTTCGACCTTCTCCTCACCAACAACAGCCGCGACATCAACAACACCAACGCCAACGCCAACGCCAACGCCGCCACAACCGCACTCAAACTTGGTCGCAAAAATCGGGATGAAGCGCACTGCGCGGGATGCCGACTTGGACAACACATCCGGTGGATGGCAGGTGCCAAATGTGAAGATTCCGGTGCCAAATGTGAAGGTTTCGGAAAGTGTGGGTGGATTTGGTGCGGGGTCAGGGTCGGGCGCGCGGTTTTGGGTCAAGGCGACGTTGCACGACGACATTTACGAATTGTTCGAACGGAGACCGTCGGAGTCGGTGGATTCGACGTTGTCCACGAACACGAACATGGCGCATTCGTTTGCGCTGATTCCGGATTACGAGTGCAGTGTGTTCATGAATGGATTGTTTCGGCGCATCAAAGAAAACGCGAACTTGGATGCGCTGGAAGAGAGTGACGAGGAGGACGACTTCGAGGACGACCGGCCAGACAAGTACGTGGATTTGCACAAGACCTTGTTCATGCGATGCGAATGGTCTGCGCGCAGCAAGAAGTGGATACCCGTGGCGCTTGGCTAGTGGTCCTACGCACGCACGCGCGCCAATTTACTTTTTTTTTCCTTTTTTTTCTTTTTTTTTTCATGCGGAAGGCATGGCGACGGGCAGACTGAGTCCAAAGGGGTCGGTGGCGGCGGAGGCATCGTGGGTGTTGTCCAGCACGGGTTCGTAGGAGGCGGGCAAGATGGAGATGTCGGATTGGACGGACGGAGTCATCGTTGCGACCATTTGTTCTTCTAAAGTGACTTCGGAAGGAGGATTCAGCATTTCCATCTGCGCTAACTTTTGGGATTCGGTGGGGGTCGTTTGGATCATGGGGGCAATGTTGGCGGCCCATCCGTAGGATTTGCGCACCATGTCCACCGCCGCGAGCGCGCCGAGGACGCCAAGGGCTGGGTGGCTGTGCATGAACAAGAAGAGTACCCCGACGAACAAGACGACTTTGCCGACGATGGTGTCGAGGAAGCCCGCGGCAACAGGTGGCAAGGACACCCCGGACACCAGATACAAGACGAGCAGCACGAACAGGACGGCTTCGCCCATGCGTTGTTTGCGAAAGATCGAGGTTGGAAACATGGATGAGGTGGTTCGATTGGGACGGTGTAGTGTGTAGTGTGTACGTGTGTATGTGTGTAATCCTCGAAAAAAAAGCAGCACTTATAAAAACATGAGACTTTTTTTTGCGCCCGAGTTTTTGTTCGTGAGGTGCCTTCGCATAATTTTACATTCGGGGAAGTTCGCATCGCACGTCGTCTGTTTTACATCGATCCCCCGTTTTTTTGGCAGATAAGCAACCTGGTTTTGACCACAACAAGACAAGATGCATCCTTTTTTGCAGCGCGCAATCACCTCGGGGAGTTTTGCCACTTCGGCGCAGGCGTCGGCGTCCTCCACCGCGCCAAGCGGTTCTTCCTCTTCTTTTTCCTCTTCTTCTGCCTCTTCATCTTCTTCCTCTTCGAATCCTTCCCAGTCGTTTTCCGCCGCACAAAATGGAGCGCAACGTGGGGGAAGAGGTGGCGGTGGGTACGGACAAGCAACCTATGGTGGTCGCTCCAGCGGCTACGGTGGCGGTGGCTACCGTGGCGGCGGCTATGGTGGTGGAAGGGGTGGTGGTGGCTACAGTGGCGGCGCAAGTCGCGGACGAGGATTCCCGAACAGCGGCAGGAACGGATTCGACGGGGCGGTGGAGTCCGCCGCGCAATCCATTTCTTCCCCCAGCAACCTTCCATTTGGCGGCGGTGGCGGAAGAGGTGGGAGAGGTGGAACAGTTGGCATGCGCAATCCGGCGCGTGTGAAGCGTCCACCCAATCCGCACGCGGTGCCGCTCAACGCCATGATGAAAGCAGCGACGTTGATGGATGCTCCATCTGCTGCTTCCACTGCTTCTTCGGCGATGGCGCCGCAACTTCCCCCATCGCCCTACGGAATGACGCCTGTGTCGGAGATCACCAGTGCGGGATTGGACACCACCTTGGGACCGCGCGGCTATTCCATCGTGAAGACCGGTTTGTCCAGCAAGGAACTGCAGAAGGTGAAGCAGGAGTTGATGGTGAAGCCGTTTTCGCTGGGACAGAATCCCCTGTTTGCGCCATCCTTTGCCGTGTATCGAGAATCCCCCAGTCGCTTGTATGTTCCGGTGCACTACGGATGGCGGCGCTTCGGCCCCCCGCAGATGCTGGGCTTGGCGCAAGGCGAACCCATCGTCGCGCCGCGCAATCAATTGGCGCCCCAGTTCGAGTTGCGCCCCTACCAAATCCCGGCGGCAGACGCGTTCTTTGAGACGATCCGCGACAAACCGTGCGGCGGTGGACTGTTCCACCTTCCGTGTGGCTGGGGCAAAACGAAGATTGCGCTCTACATCATCGCCAAATTGGGATTGAAGACCTTGGTGGTCGTGCAGCAAGGCAATTTGGTGCATCAGTGGTGCGACCGCATCCGCGAAACCTTGCCGCATGCGCGCATCGGTCGCATCCAGGCCGACGTGGTGGACGTGGACGACAAAGACATTGTCATCGGCATGCTGCAAAGCCTGTGGCAGAAGGACTATCCCATCACGTTGTTCCAGTCCTTCGGATTCTTGGTCGTCGACGAAGTGCATCACATCGCGAGCGAGTCGTTCAGCAACGCCCTCTTCCGTGTGGTGCCGCGATACACCCTGGGGTTGTCCGCCACGATCGACCGCAAAGACCGCACAACGTACGTGTTCAAGATGTTTCTGGGCGACGTGGTGTACAAGGGGGATCGCCCGGAGAAACACAAGGTGGTGGTGCAGGCTATCCACTACGACGCGGCGGACGATCCGGCGTACCGCGACCTCATCTTGGACCGCAATGGTCGGCCGATGATGAGTTCAATGATCACGCGGATTTGCGAATACACGCCGCGCGCGCAGTTTTTGGTGTTCGTGTTGTCGGAGTTGGTGCGCACCCGGCCAGGACAACACATCATGTTATTGTCGCACAACAAGTCGTTGCTGCAGTATTTGTTGGAGGAGGTGACGCGCCGCAACTTTGCGCCAGTGGGGTTGTACGTCGGCGGGATGAAGCGGGAAGCGTTGCAAGAAACCGAGGGAAAACAAATCGTGTTGGCCACCTACGCCATGGCGGCCGAGGCCCTCGACATTCCCGCGTTGAGCACCCTGGTCATGGCGACGCCGAAAACCGACGTGGAGCAATGCATTGGGCGCATTCTGCGCATGGTACATGCCATGCCGCTGGTGGTCGACATCGTCGATGCACACGACATGTTCTTGGCGCAGCATTTGAAGCGGAAAACGTACTACCGCGCCAACAACTACCGAATTCTGTCGTGTGCGCACAATGAGTACCAACCCGATGACCTGTCCCAATGGAAGGTAGTGTTTGCGCCCAAAGAAGAACATGGCGAGACAGAGGAAGGGGGTAACGGCGGCAGCAGCAACCCAAACCTCGATGGCAATGCCAACGGAAAGCGTGGACGCTGCGGTGGCGACGGAGGCACAAAACAAGCACGCCTCGCTGTCCCCGCGTCGTCTTCTTCTTCTTCTTCTTCTTCTGCATCTGCTTCTTCGCATCCCGTCGCCAGAACCATGGTTTCCGGTGTCGCGGATGACGACGAGGATGAGGATGTGGATCGAGTCGATGGATTGCGCCGAGGAGTCTGTCTGTTGCCCATTCGTCGACCTCTGGCGACACAGTCCTCCCTGATTTCGCCACCTCCGCCACCACCGACCCCGGTCGCACCCATTTCCTCGATGTTGACATCGTCGTCATCCATCTGTTCTTCTAGTGTTCTTCCTCCTCCGCCACCACCACCACCGTCATCCTTTCTGCGAGACGACTTGGTCGAGGAGGATGAGGATGAGGACGATGACGATGACGAGGATGTGAACGACGAAGAGGACGAGGATGAAGAGGATGACGAGGCGTAGAACTGTGCGCAAACGTCTTAACCGAAGTATTCGGCCCTCCGCGAAATGTGGAGGCGGTTGTGTAGTGGTAGGAGTAGCGTCGTCATGTGTGTGTGTGTTTTTTGTGTTCGTTCGATCGTCGATGTAGTTGCGCGAGGTGCGCACCTTTGCGAATCGGTGTGTGACTTGTATAATTTAATTCATTCACGCGGAAGAAACAAACACCCCGTTTTTTTTTCGTTGTTGTTTTGGTCGTGTTTTCATTCTTTCGTTCTGACACGTGTATCGTCTTCATCGTTCGCATCGTCATCATTCCATTGCTGTTGTTTCGTTAGTTCCCCGTGATTCGATGGATTTCACTTCGCTGTCATCCTCCACTTCTTCCGCATCTCTTGCAACCACATCCTCCTCATCCTCCGCATGCGCATCCCCCGCATCGGCGACGCCAACGGCGACTGCATCTGCATCTGCCGTCGCTGCTGCCACGAAAGAAATGCAAGTGGTGAAGCGCGACGGGACGTTGCAGGATGTTTCGTTTGACAAAATCCTGCAGCGGGTGAAAAAGCTGGGCAACGAAGCCAACATCCACATTGACTACGCATCGTTGGTCATCAAGGTCATCGACCAACTGCACGATCGAATCCCCACCTTCAAAATTGACGAACTGACGGCGGAACAATGCGCGGTAATGTCGAGTCAGCACTACGACTACGCGACGTTGGCAGGCCGCGTGGTCGTGTCCAATTTGCACAAAAGCGTGCAACCGAGTTTTTGCGCCGCCATGGAACGTCTGTATCAATTTCGAAACCACCGCGACGAACACCAACCATTGGTGTCCCAGTACCTGTGGGACTTGATCCAAGAACACGGCGCCGCGCTGGACGCCATGATCCACCACGAGCGTGACTACCTCATCGACTATTTCGGCTTCCGCACCTTGGAGCGTTCCTACTTGTTCCGCGTGCGCAAACAAATCGTGGAGCGCCCGCAACACATGTGGATGCGCGTGGCGCTGGGCATTCACGGCAACCCCTTGCATCGATCGGAAGACACGTTGCGCAAGATCCAGGAGACGTACGACTTGATGTCCACGAAACACTTCACGCACGCCACCCCCACGCTGTTCAACGCTGGTACTCCCCGTCCGCAGTTGTCCAGCTGTTTCCTCTTGGCGATGGAAGAGGACAGTTTGCGCGGCATTTACAACACGCTGCACGATTGCGCGATGATTTCCAAGTTTGCCGGCGGCGTTGGCTTGAACATCCACAATGTGCGCGCAAAGGGCACCTACATCCAGGGCACCTCGGGGTTCTCCAACGGCATCGTGCCGATGTTGCGCGTCTTCAACAACACCGCGCGCTACGTGGACCAGTGTGTACCGCACGACACGTTAGTGCACACCGACCAGGGCATGATACCGATTTCGCAGTGCATCGCCGGTGTGACCCGCGTGTTGAATGCCAAAGGCACCTGGGAGACGGTGCAGGATGTGTTGGAACACCGCTACCGTGGATTGGCGGTGCAAGTGGTGGTGGCGCCATTGTTGGCGAAAGCGCATGCGCTGAAACAGATCTTCACCCCTGAACATCCCGTGCAGGTGGTGCGCAATACCGTTGGCACAGATGTGGAGACATTTCGCATGTGTGTGGAAAAAGGAACGTTTGCGCCTGAGTACGTGGAGGCCAAGGAGTTGGACAAGAACGATTGGTTGGTCATGCCACGTATCCATTGGTCGTCCCAACAAGGGTTTGCGCGCGAGTGTGCATTGCGATGGACCGTGCGCCAAGCTCGGTTGGCGGGGATGATGGCAGCGGCGGGGACGTGGTCGCTTCAACGCAACGGCGGCAGATGTTTGTTGCGGTTGCCGGGGACGGAGGAGGCATTGGAGACGTTGCGGGAAGCAAAAGCCACCTTGGAGGAATGCATGATACCGGCGCAACTGACCATTTCGAGTGAGACAACAAATGTCCAGGTGGAACTGTGCTGGATCGGAGAAGCCGTGCAATCCCCATTTCGCTATGCCCATTTCTTTGATGCGCGTGGTCGATCGCGGGTGCATCCCGAAGTGTGGCGATTGCCCGCGGATGTGTTGCGCGCATTCGTGAGTGCATATCAAGCGACGATGACCTCGCGCACTCTTTCGCCATCCTGGGTGGTGCAATTGCTGTGTGTCGCCCCGGACATGATTCCAACTGGGTTTGGCAACCTTGCCAATCGCTTTTTTTACACGGATACACACGTGTACCTGAAAATAACCAAGGTGCAACAAGACAATTTGTGGTCTGGGGAAGGAGCGGGAGAAGAAGTGGAACCAGAAGGAGCGGGAGAAGAAGTAGAATCAGAAGAAGCAGGAGAAGAAGACGGTGGAGTAGAAGGAGCGGAAGACGGTGGTGGTGGAGGTGTGATGTACGATTTGCAGATGCGCGACGAACACAGTTATTGTACCGCCTTTTGCACGGTGCACAATGGCGGGGGGAAGCGCAATGGGTCGTTCGCCATCTACTTGGAGCCATGGCATCCAGACGTGGAAGACTTTTTGGACATGCGCAAGAATACGGGGGAAGAAGAGTTGCGCGCCCGCGACTTGTTTTACGCGCTGTGGATTCCGGATTTGTTCATGAAGCGCGTGTCGGACAATGGATCGTGGTCCCTGTTTTGTCCACACGAATGCCCGGGGTTGTATGACTCGCACGGTGCGGAATTCGAACAGCGCTACCAAGCCTACGAAGCCACGCCCGGCAAGGCGCGCAAGACGTTGCCGGCCCGACAACTGTGGTTCCGCATTTTGGATGCGCAGATGGAAACGGGCACGCCCTTTTTGTTGTTCAAAGACGCCTGCAACCTCAAGTCGAACCAGCGCAATCTGGGCACCATTCGCTCGTCCAATCTTTGCTGCGAGGTGGTAGAGTACTCGGACGAAAACCAAACCGCCGTATGCAATTTGGCGTCGATTGCGCTGGCCGCCTTCGTGAACGAAGAGACGCGCACGGTGGATTACGAGGCCTTGCATCGCGTCACGCAGGTGGTGACGGAAAATTTGAACCGCGTCATCGACGTCAACTACTATCCGACCGAGAAGACCGAGCGCAGCAACTTCCGCCACCGCCCCATCGGCATCGGAGTGCAAGGATTGGCCGACGCCTTCTTGCGCCTGAAACTTCCGTTCCATTCGGAGGAGGCGAAGTGCATTAATCGTCGCATGTTCGAAACAATGTACCATGCGGCCTTGACGAAGAGCATGGAGCTGGCGCGCGAGAAGGGTCCGTACGAGTCGTTCCAGGGGTCGCCGGCCGCGGAGGGGGTGTTGCAGTTCGACCTGTGGGGCGTGACGCCAGAGCCGGGGCGCTACGATTGGGACACTCTGAAGGAGAACATCCGCACCCACGGATTGCGCAATTCGCTGCTGATGGCGACGATGCCCACGGCGTCGACATCGCAGATTCTGGGCTACAACGAATGCTTCGAGCCGATCACCAGCAATTTGTATTCGCGCAGCACGTTGGCGGGCGATTTCTTGGTGGTGAACAAGTACCTGATGAAGGAGTTGATCGAGCAGGGCCTGTGGAACGAACAGGTGAAGAACAACATCATCGCCAACAAGGGGTCGGTGCAGCAACTGAGCATGCTGAGCGAAGAGTTGCGTGAACGGTACAAGATCGTGTGGGAAATTCCGATGAAACATTTGATCGACATGGCGGCGGACCGCGGCGCATACATCTGCCAAAGCCAAAGTCTCAATTTGTGGATGGAAGATCCGACGTACGCCAAACTCACCTCGATGCACGTCTATGGCTGGAAGGCTGGCCTCAAGACTGGCATCTATTACCTGCGCCGCAAAGCAAAGCATCAACCTCAACAGTTCACGATTGAACCAGAGGCCAACACCGCCGCCACCGCCACCGCCGTTGACGATGGGATCCAAGAAAGCGGCGGGAGGAACAAGGACAAGGACAATAAAGATGACGACAACGGCATTTGCTTGATGTGTTCCGCCTGAACACAGACGATTGATTGATTTGGTTAGGTTGTTTGTTTGTTTGTTTGTTTTTCGTGTATATGACTTTGTTTCTCTGTAAAAGGATGTAAATCGAAAATTATGCGAAAAAGGTTGGATTGATAACTTCGTTTCACGTGCTGAGTTTGTTGGTTGGTCGGTCGGTCGTTATTACGAAAATTACCATGACAACAGTCTATCTACACTTCTTTCTACTTCGCGGAAACCAACCACACGAACACACCTGTGTTCAGTGTGGCGGCGGCGCTTTGACGCAGATGGATCGCACCATGGCTTCCGACAACGACATTGGGCGATTGGTGTTGGGTCTGCATTTTGGCAATGCGTCGACGGACATGGATTGAATGATGGACGACGGTTTCGCCGGCACGAGACGAATGTCGGAAGAAACCTTGGCTGAAGCTGTGGAAGTGGCCGTGGTGGATAAGGATGAAGATGAAGATGAAGATGAGGATGAAGATGACGCGATGGCAGCCAGAACTTCCGCGAGATCGGACTGGAGCGATTGGACCGTCTGCTGGATGCTGCGCACATCTGCATCGCGGTTGTTGGCCGTCTTGTGTCGGAAAATCCACCGGAACTGTCCAATCTGGCGCGGCAAGGGCGTCGATGGATTCACCACCAGGAAATGACTCGTGAACGAACGCACTGGAATGTTCATCTGCTTCATGAAGACGGCGATGGCCACATCGTCGATGATGCGGCGGTCGACTAGGTCACTGCGTTGCACCAACAGTTGCGCCGTGCGATGGGAGAGGATGATACAGGTACCGCTGACGAAGGTGGTTCCTTCGTGTCGCCGATCCACGATGCCGGATTTGGGGTCCAACCAGCGCAAGTTCAGGGCCCACCCGCCGTAGTCCACTGGCGTGTGGGCGAGATAGAGTGCAATGCGTGCAATGTGCACCACGGTACTCACGTTCGATCGAATGAGGTAGTCAAACTCCACGTGTTGAGTGACATAAGCAATGGCGCGCATCGTTTTGTCCAAAATGCCCGGGAGGAACGACTCTTCGCCGCGAATGCGCAACTTGTCGCCATCCAGCTGCACATCTCCTTCGGAGGCAGGCATGTGAGGATCGAAGAAATAGTACCACGTGGGGATGTGGTAAAACGATCGCGTCGCGGCATACATCTGGTCATAGTGCGGGTCTGGGGAATACAATACCAATTGCACGATGCGGGGCCATTGCGGCATGTTTGTTTGTCTGTTTTGAAGTGAACTGGAAATGTGAACACGTGCGTTGCGCGGGAGGCAGTTTGGGAGACAGAATGACAATGGACTTTAAGTTGAGGTGGTCCAAACGGGAGGGGGGGGGGGGGAAAATGGAAGAAATAGAAACGGGAACAGTATGCAAAGGGGAAACATAACTTTTCTTTTGCACATTCCCGTTTTCCAATTTCTTTGCACACTCGTGCTGATCATGAGGACCCATCGCGAAAACAAACGCCGCTGCACGGAAGTATTGACGCAGTGGCTGCAGCACCCCACTACTACATCCACCACCTCCGCCGGCAATGATGTCCCCGAAAGAGACATGGTGAAGAAACCGCGGTCAAAAGAAAAGGCGGCGGCGGCGACCGCGGCATGTGTGCAAGGAGAGAGGGTAGAGAGACCTGTGGGACGCCGGGTGTGGAAACCGGTGACGGACGACAACTTGCAAGAACTGATCGACCTGTATACCACTCGTTGCGCCGCGAAGGAGAATATCTACGCACAGATGTTGCAGTTGCACGGTCCGATGGAAACATGGGACATTTCGCGCGTGACGTCGTTGTACCGAGCCTTCGATTGTTTGCGATCCTTCAATGTGGACATTTCCCGCTGGGACACCTCCAATGTCACCAACATGTCCTTGGCGTTCATGGGATGCGTGCAATTCAACCAACCTGTTGGACGCTGGAACGTGAGTCGCGTGCGCAACATGCACGGCATGTTTCAGGGATGCACCACGTTCAACCAGTCGCTGAAGACGTGGGACGTGTCGAAGGTGCAATCCATGGCGCAGATGTTTTACGGCGCCAAGCAGTTCAGCCAGCCCCTGGACAAGTGGAATGTGTCGAACGTGCTGGACATGCGCAACATGTTTGGATTCAACTGTCGATTTGGTCGATCACAGAGCATTTGCAGATGGAACCCACACCCCGACGTGGAATGGGACAACATGTTCACCGAATTGGGACGCGCCACGGCAGTTCATCCCGAGGAGAACCAATTGGGGAAAATGGAGGTGGACGCTTCCTTGCGTGTTCTCAACATTGCGCACATGCTCCACCGCACCAATGCGATTTTCCACTGCGTGATGCGCAAATACCAAGAGTGGCTTGCCAACGGCATGCGCGGCAAGGGATTAAGTGGCCCGCGACATTCCTGCGAAATCACCATGTCCCACTGGGCACACTTGATGGAGTTGGTGGAGATGCGCAACCGGTCCGCGCTGTTCGACTGGATTGGCAGCGTCAACGAAGTGTGGATTGTGCACCTCGAGAATGACGATGCACCCGCTATGGCGGCGGCGGCGCCCACCAACACCCACATCGCGCACACGGTGCAACACAACGTCGTGGTGGACAACATTCCGCGCTTCAACGAATACCTCCCCGGCAGTCAAATGCGCAACAGCACCATGGTGTTGACCATCCTGCTGTACTTGAAGGATCTGCATTACTACGAGACCGCGGAACTGGCAGCCTGGGGATTGCCCGAACACTTCGATTTGTCCGAGAATTTGTACTTCACCGTGCTCGACACCTTGTTGCCCGGGGTGCGCAACATGCCCCGCGTCCGCGAGTACTTCGGCAATCACTACTTGCGGGTGTCTCCCCATCGCCGCCCCTTGCCCGCACCCGCCCCGCGATCCATAGACACCTTGTACACCGATTTTCCGGCACTGAAACACCAACTCACAGACGGTTTGTGGTGCCCCTCCGGCGAAGTCCGCACTGCCCGACTTGTCCCCACTGTCCTCTCCATCAACCACCTGTAACCCACGGTGTACACAGTCACAAACCTTGTATTTGGTAAAGAGTGTAGAATTGCATGGTTATCGTCGTTTGTTCATATTGGTTCATGGTTCTTAACTTGTTAATTTACATACACGCACTTACTAACACCCTTTCCACTTACACACACACACACACAACCAAAACACACACACACTACTACACACAATTGCATTTCACACCTTTCTACAATACGAATGGCTATTTTGTTGCTGTTTGACACAGAAACAACGGGGCTCATACCCCGGCGAACGGAATTGCGACGAGATACCATCCATCTGTTTCCCTATGCGGTGCAAATCAGTTTCTTGTTGTTCGACGACGCGACGCACGCGATCGAGGAAATGCACGATTTCGTGGTGCAGTTGCCCGATCACGTGGACATCCCGGAGGAAGCCAGCAAGATCCACGGCATCACCACCGCAGAGATGCGACGCGTCGGGGTTCCATTCGCGCAAGTGATGGACGTCATGCTACGTTGTTTGCGTCGCGCCGATCGCGTAGTGGCACACAACGTGGAATTTGACCATCGAATCATCCAAGTGGAATTGGCGCGCCGCGCATTTGAAGTGTCGGGGGTGATGGACGTTGTCGACGTGGAGGCGAACACTCCACGGTGCTTTCGACAGCGTTTGCACGAATGGTGCACTTTTCCCCAATGGTACTGCACCATGCAATCGATGACCGACGTGTGCCAGATCCGCGCGCAAACGCCGCGGGGAAAGTCCTATTGGAAATTCCCCAAACTGTCGGAACTTCACGCATATCTTTTCGGCGAGGTGCCGCACCACTTGCACAATGCAATGTGCGACGTGTTGGTGACCCTGCGATGTTACGTGTGGATGCAGCAACAGGTTGACCTCAGACAATGCAGTGCGACCTTTCGGGAAGCAGTAGCGTTTGCGGGAGTATATTGATTCGACACTTGTCCCGAAGCAACAAAAAACAAACATTCCATCTGGAATGCCAATTCCGAATGCAATGATCGTCGCCGACGCGGAGGAAGTGTCGTTGCACGAAGTCGATGTCACCCTGCCGCTCTCTTGGTGGGTGGAGTTGCTGCACGACACCTGTTGCGCCATGTCCGAATGTGACACGCCCATGACCCCCAACCAGTTGCTGGAAGTCATGGTGTTGTTGCGCCAGGTGCTGAAACATCCACAGACGTTGTTGCGCCAAGTGCAGCAACCCGTGACCTTTTTGCGCATTGTGCGGCCGATGGAAGGCGCGCCACACCGGTTGTGTGTGTCGGACAACGATCATCCGTTCTGGTCCTTGGAACGAATCATCTTGCAACTTCGGCGCTTCTGGACCACAGAGTGCGGATTGGCCTTTTACCGCGCCGACGGAATGTATTCCATGTTTAAAATTGGGCTGACACCAGCGCAAGGCTATCGCCTGCGACAAGAATGGACCATGGCGGAGGACGATGACTGGAAACGATGACTGGAAACGATGACGCAACACGATGAAGTCGGAAACCAATGACACGGACAAGAAGAAAGAGGATGGTTACATGTCTTCTTCTTCTCCTTCTTCCGCTTCCGCTTCCATGTTTTCTCCCATGGTTCCGTCCACGTCTTCTTCTTCCATCTCGCTGTCTGCCGCATGGTTGTCGCCGACAACATTTCTTTCCAAGTGACCTGTTTCCGTTTCTCCCATGCAACCACTCCCATCTTCGTCACTTTCGATCTGCGTATTGTTGTTGTCTGTTTGTATTGTTGTAGTGTCTTGTTGTGCGGTGGATGCAGTGGCAGACATGTCAGTGGACACTGTCCACGCCGCACCCGCCGCCGGTAACTTGTTAATGTGCAGAAGTAAGCATTTGGGCACTTGTGTGCCGTTTTTGTTGTTTTTGCGCGGACCACGTCGATTGGGCGCGCGATGGTCGAACCCGTGTTGGCGCTCATGTTCGATGGTGTCCCACACTTCGCGCAAGGTGTCCACGGCATTCGCGAACCATGCGCGGTCTCGCTCCACCGTCACCAAACTGTAGTGATCCATCTTCCAATACCGACAGGTCAAGAACTGCAATTGGTGCTCGGCGGACGATGGCTGCTCCTGCTGCTGCTGCTGCTGGTATGGCTGCAGAGTTTGATCCCGCCATTGGCGCAACGCCTCATCGCTATCAACCGTGCGCGGCGGATAGAAATAGTGCGGATTTTTGTGCCGGTCGACCATGTGCACGATCATTCCGCGCCACTTGCCGTCCGCCGTGAGACCAAAGTCGGTTGGATGCGCATCGGCCGCAAAAGCACACTGGTCCGTGTACTCGACAATCTTGGTTTCCAGGAAATCGCACAAATGCAGATCACACACTTCCATCTGCATCTGCATCTGCACCCAATAGTCGTTCTTGGGGGTGCCCGTGAGCACGCGCGACACTGGGTTTTTGATCTCCAGCATGCGACCGTAGCGCGGGGACCGCAGGTCGGTGACAATGCCGTCGGGTGACGCGCCAAGGAATGGGTAGCGCGGATGACGCAAACAACCAAAGTCCTCCACTTTGCCGCCGGCGATGTATTCGTAGAAGCTGACGGACACCGGTTCGTACTTATTGCCCCAGTGGGCCGCACCGTTGGCGTTGACGATGGGGGCCACGGGCTCCACCCCCTCCTCGACAATTTCCATCGGCTTGCATTTCTCGAAGATGAGCGCATTGCGCGCGGCGTCGGATTCGAAGGCCTTGTATGCGTTGCTGGCCGTGATCATGGTCCAGCGGTATTGATGCCACTCTTGCGTGCGCTGCGCCGGCTGCCACTGTGCGCGAAGGACGTTGATGGTATCAGGTAAACGTTTGTGCAGATGGATGCGTTGTGCGACAAGTCGTGCTGCTGCTGCTGCATTTTCGTGACCTTCTTCCTCCTGTCCATTTTTCTCCAGTTGGGCATCCGCCGCCGTTGCCGCACGATACTGGCGCTCGAAGGTTTCCCACGAAAAGGGTGCGGCTGACGGAGAATGGAGAACGGTGGTCATGATGAACAAAGATGCAGACAACGCAACAAAGACGGTGTGAACAGAAAAGAAGGGAACAAGAAGAAAATTAGAGAATTGGATAGAGAAAAGAAGTGAGAATATGAAAAACAAAGCAATGTTTGCGCGGCGGCAAAAAAAACAAATGGAACAGTGCTTTGATTAATGGTGTTATTTGCGCGACAGAAAAAAAGATGGATTGCAAAATACGAAGTGCAAAAAAAAAGGCGCGCGCGAAGGCACTCGCGGCGATGGATGTTGAAATGTTGAGATGTCGAAGCTGGAGGGAATGGAGGGATGAAAGCACGTTGTACTTGTCGCGCCTTTTATTTGGTGTTCGTGTTGGGGGTGGTGTGAATATTGGTGGAAGAGGCGGAAGCGGCGGTGGCGGAATCCATCCGCGACGAAGATGGCAAGGATTTGAGGGTGCTGGTGCGTTTGTCCAAATTCTTTAGAGTAAAGTGGCGCTTCGCAACACCGAACGCGAGGGAGGGGATATCGACGATGCATCCTTTCTCGCGGTCGTAGACAACGTCTTTGACCTTGGTGAGTTTCTTCTTGTTTAGGCAGTCTTGGAAGAAGAGGGCGAGGTTGGCGGCGTCTTCTTCGGATAGAGGAGTGGATTCGCGAAACACCGGCACGTATTCCAGCAGTTTGCGCAATTTCATGGTTTTGTTCAGTTTGCACCACGGCTCCGAACTTTTGTGGATCGTCTCCGCTTCCAGGATGTGCTCCACGTTTTCCAAACAGGTGGAGGCGCGGGTTTCTTGCAGCGGCGTGCCATGCAGCATCAACGATTTGTAGCGAATGTTTTTCAATTCGCGACACTCTTCTTCCGGTTTTCGTTTTTTCACCGTGCCGCGCATCTTCGACGGCTGCGGTGACGGTGACTGCGACGGCGGTGACGTGCTTGACAATTGCGATTGTGTCAGCGAATGCTCTTGCGTTGCTGCTTCTGCCGTTGGTGGTTGATCCATCTCTCCTGTCAGAGCAACGTCCTGCGTGTCGGACGCAACCATGTCTTCTGCGCGCATGGTGAGGGTGGACATGCACGTTGAGGTTTGGTGGCGGTGGAAAGGAATGACTTATGAACAAAGAAAGGAAAACGGTGCGCAATCGCCGCAATTGTGTTTATATTCCCGTCGTCTGTTTAAATCCTCTCTGCCTGAAAAAAAAACTGTCGTGCGCAGTGGTTGCATTACGCATTGATCATGAGCATGCCGATCATTACGAAGGACAAAATCCATGGCAATAACACCAACAACCAAGACAATTGCACATGTCCGTCTTTGCATATGAGATGCAGCACGTAGGTCCAGAAGAGGACGTAGATGGATTGTATGAGCAGGATGAGTCCGGTGTGCGGCACTTTGCAGGAGAAATGGCCAACGTGGTACTGACTCGCCGATGCGCCCAGGCCGAGATTTTGCAGCGCGATCATGGCAATGCCAATGAACGAAATCCAAAAGTACACGCGCGCAGGCAAACACACTTGTTGCGGGGAAGTGGGAAATTTCGCCATGGTCGTTGGTTGTCGGTTGTCGGTTGTCGTTGTGCTCAAAAGGGAGAAGTACATTCCCCGCAGAAAAAAGATCCGTGCCAAATCCTGGGAGCCTAGGAGCCTAGGAGCCTAGGACGCAGGGCGACTGAATGAGTGATCAGGCGAGTTGTCCTTTCCAAGGCAACGGATTGGTCGGCGCTGGATGCCCCAAGAAGCTGCGATAGGCCGATCCAACGCCGAATTGCATTTCGCGGCCAACGTTGATCAAATCGTCGGACACAAATCCGCCGCCGCCGCGCATTGACCTCCTTCTCTTGCATTTTGTTCCGCGTCTGCCGGTGTGACGTCTGGTGCCGCGACCGTGACTGCGGGAATGGTTTTGTCTACGTGACTTGCCGGAAGGACGGCGTCGGTGTCTGCGTTTGCCACCATCTTGCGCCAAGGAAGAAGAGTTGGTGCTGTTCAACATCGGTGTGGCGACATCTCCTGGCAATGGAACGGGGCCTGGATTGGGATACACCGCGGGCGGCACTACAACATGACCGCCGCCGCCTGACATACCCAAGGAGCATGCCGCGCAATTGCCGCCGCGTTGGCGACGGTGTCCTCGGGATGGTTTGCTTCCAGATTTGCGGCGGCGGAGAAGGGAAGATCGACGGGTGTGCATTGGAGAAAGCGTGGAGAAGAGGGATGTGGGTGTCTATGTTGGCGAAAAAGAGATGAAGTGGAGTACGATGAAGAAAGCGGAGAGAAATTTTCAATGAAGACTGGGTGTTGTCATTGTTTGGTGTGGTGCATGTTAGAAGGTTACAAGGGTTCTACGTGGGTGAGGAAATGACGACGGCAACACATTTTGGTGATGTGCAGTTCGTCCAACACCAAGCCTTCCACCGTCTTTTCTGCGTGGCCGCTGGTGAAGTACTGCAATTTGTCCAATGGAACGCCTTTGTCCAATTTGCGCTTGCGGCATTCTTCGACGTAGGTTCGATACATGTCGGCAATCACTTTGCCGCAGGTGACACACTTGATGGGAATCATGGTTCGATGCAGTTGATTCGTTCGCAGAGAGGTGGTGGGGGAGGAGGAAGGCAATGCGAAAAGGTTGATTTCTTTCTGTCTTCGTTGAATTGTGCGCGTCTTTTTTCTTTGCAGACAACTATACGCGGAGTGTCGATTTGATTTAATTTGATTTCAACGATGTATCACTGGCATTCAGCGCACTTGAAAAAGTCTGCACCATCTGCGGCATCGTCCACTGCCGCAGCCGTCGCACACAAAGTTCCGTCACATCGCGCGGCCACGGGCATTGCAACCACTTTGCCTTCCTTTCGCCAATCTCGTACCCCCGCTCCTTCCATCGCTTCTATTGCCGAAGCGTACGCACGCGCCCACAAACCTCCGTCTCTCTCGTTGTCCCACGCCCCTGCTCCTTCTGTTGCCTCTGTTGCGGAAGCGTATGCACTCGCCCACAAACCTCCGTCTCTCTCGGAGTCCACTGTGCAGACCGCCGCCACCGCGCACGAAATAGCAAACCTAAATTCATCCATCTCATCTTCGAGAACTCTTTCCGTTGTTGACCAAAAAGAGATAATTTTGACATACTTGGCAGCTGCATTGCGTGAAGTGGAACTTGCCGCACAATCGCAGGTTCCCATCGCAAATTGTTTTTCTGAACTTGCTCAAGTGGAAGCAGTCGCGGAAGACGCGGAATTGGAAGCAGTCGCTGATAATGCGGAAGTGGAAGTAGTTGCTCATGATGCGGAAGTGGAAGCAGTCGCTGATAATGCGGAATTGGAAGCAGTCGCAGCAGACGCGGAATTGGAAGCAGTCGCAGCAGAGGCAGAAGTGGAAGCAGTTGCTGACAATGCAGAAGTGGAAGCAGTCGCAGCAGATGCGGAAGTGGAAGCAGTCGCAGCAGTCGCGGAAGTGGAAGCAGTCGCAGCAGACGCGGAAGTAGAAGCAGTCGCAGCAGACGCAGAAGTGGAAGCAGTCGCTGACAATGCGGAAGTGGAAGCAGTCGCTGACAATGCGGAAGTGGAAGCAGTCGCGGAAAACGTGGAAGTGGAAGCAGTCGCGGAAAACGTGGAAGTGGAAGCAGTCGCGGAAAACGTGGAAGTGGAAGCAGTCGCGGAAAACGCGGAAGTGGAAGCAGTCGCAGCAGACGCGGAAGTGGAAGCAGTCGCAGCAGAGGCAGAAGTGGAAGCAGTCGCAGCAGACGCGGAAGTGGAAGCAGTCGCAGCAGAGGCAGAAGTGGAAGCAGTCGCAGCAGAGGCAGAAGTGGAAGCAGTTG
>JACCDX010821115.1_pt1 | contig 19139 bp, 11 predicted proteins | sample 7449681 | NCBI WGS metagenome assembly JACCDX01 (sample SAMN15323450, study PRJNA562643) | freshwater metagenome | isolation source: river surface water | place: USA:Blue River Watershed | collected 2017-08-18
TCGATCGGCCCAATCCAGGCTCAAAAACCCGCCGGAAAACTCCGGGGAGAGCCCGTGCCGATCCGAGTTGGACTTCGGGTTCGTCGGGAACGAGGGGCAGCTCTTTTGGCAGCACTGTGTTTTGCCGCCGTGCTCGCGTTGAGTTTGGGCAGCTACATCACCGTATGCTATCGCTCCCTAGCCCTTAGCAGCCGCACCCTACTGGGCACCCGTAGCCTCGAACTCGCTGAAATGGGCATGGAGGATGCGCTTTGGGCGCTGAACAAAAACACGTGGACGGATTGGACGATCGTCGGCACGACCGCCAGTAAATCGATCACGGGCCTGAATCTCGGCGGTGGTGCCACCGGTTCCATTGCGCTGGAAATTGCGAACTACACCGGCACAACGGGAACGCGGACGGTGACGGTCACCGGGTCTACCACTCAGGACGGCAAGACCATCAATCGCACTCTGACCTCGAGCTCATCGAAGGCCGCGCTATTCGTAAACGCCGTTGCGGGGACCACGGGCCGGGTGCGCTTCCGCTCTGCCGGCTCCGCCGACAGCTACGATTCGACGTTGGGCGACTATTCCACCCAGACTCCGGGATTTTCCGCGATCATCAGTTCGGGCTTCGTTTCGTCAACGACCGCTCCCGTCCAACTTACCAACGCACAAATCAAGGGCTACGTGTCGAGCGCGGGCATGGACCCGTCCGTCAGCACGAGCGCTCGTCTGATGGGCCCTTCCACCCCCACCAGCACCAAGATCGATTCCTCGCGGATCAGCACGAGCCCTTATCAACCGATCTTCGAAGAGGTGATCCCTTCAGGCGTTGGCTCCACCCTTCCCAGTGGCACGGCGACAATCGGCACGTCCGGTGCGACGTCCCCGACGCTTTTTTACGGCTCGAATCTTTCTCTTACCGGTTCGCAGACCCTCACGGTCGATGGCCCTGTCGTGATCGTGCTGTCCGGCGACCTCTTTATCGCCAACACCGCGAGGATCAGGATCACCACGAACGGCTCCCTTCGCCTGCACGTCGCTGGCGACGTTACGATCGGCGGAGGCGGAATTCAGAACGACACGAAGCTACCCAAGAAATGCTTCATCGTTTCGACCACGAATCCTTATGATTCCTACTCGATGGCGACCAACACCGCCTTCTACGGAGTCATCTACACACCGGTCAGTTCGCTCACCGTTTCGAACAGTCAGGCGATCTATGGCGCGATCGTAGCCAAGGCCGTGACCTTCAATTCCTCGCCCGCGGTGCACTACGACATCTCGCTTCGCAATGAGGTTTTCGACGGTCTTGTGACGCCGTTCTCGGTGAGCAACTGGCGCGAAACGGTGGCAGACTGAGCGCACGCCCGTCGCGATACGTCTCCAGCCTTGCCGTGCCGAGTGGGCCTCGCTTCATCCGGCTGATGCCCCTGCTCGTTTTTTCCGCTGCGTCCGTAGGCCATTGCCTTCGATTTTTCGCGGGCGTCCTCGCCACGCTTCTGTCGCTCAGTGCCCCCGCTGCGTCGCCGGGAGTATCCACCTCGCCGTTCGGGACGACGCCCGAAGGCGAAACCGTCCACCTATATTCCCTGACCAATGGTTCGGGCGCCGTCGCACGGGTGATAACTTACGGCGCGATCGTATCCGAACTCCTCATCCCCGGAGGTGACGGAAAATCGGTCAACGTGATCCGCGAGATTACCGCCAGCCCCCAAGGTTTCCAGCGTGGCTTCCCCCAGGCGGCCGCAGTCTTCGGCCGGGTCGCCAATCGCATCGCCCGCGCCCGATTCAGCCTCGACGGCAATGACTACAGTTTGGCGGCAAACTCGGGTCAGCACCTCCTCCACGGCGGAAGGAAAAACTTCAGCCGGGTCGTCTGGCGTGCGCGCCCTTTCACCACCGCGGACGGCGCCGCGGTCCAACTCTCCTATCGAAGCGCGGATGGCGAGGAGGGATTTCCGGGCAACCTCGACGTCGCCGTCACCTATACCCTCACCGCCGATTCCACGCTTCGCATCGAGTATCGCGCCACCACCGACAAGCCCACGCCCGTCAACCTGACAAATCATGCCTACTTCAATCTCGCCGGCGCGGGCGACGTGCTTGACCACGAACTCACGTTCAACGCCGACCGCTACACGGTCGTCGACCGGGAACTGATTCCTACCGGCGAACTCCGCACGGTCGCCGACTCGCCCCTCGACTTTCGCCAGCCGCAAAAACTCGGGGCCAGAGCGGCCGCCTTGGCCCCGAATCAGCGCTACGACCACAATTTCGTGCTTAATCGCTCCTCGCCGACCGACAACCGCCTGATCATGGCGGCGCGTATACGCGACCCGCGTTCGGGCCTGACCATGGAGACATGGACCACGGAACCGGGAGTCCAGCTCTACACCAGCCCGTTGATTCCCGACACCACCGGCGAGCGGTTCGGCTTCTACTGTTTCGAAACGCAACACTTCCCCGACTCGGTCAATCACCCGCATTTTCCGTCTACGATTCTCCGCCCAGGCCAGACCTTCACCTCGAAGACGGAGTATCGCTTCCAGTCCCCGCGCTGAGTTCATTCCGCTCTCGTGCGGCGTTATTCCCGCGGGGCGCCCCACAATACCGGATTCCTGTTGGGCGCGCACCCGCCGCGCGGGGTTCCGGCCGGGGACGGGCGTGGTTAGCCTCGGCGAGCACCCGCCATGAAGACCCGCATCGGGATCTTTCTCGTCGTCGGCACCATGCTCTTCAGCCAACGTCTCGACCGTGGATCCTCACGCCGACCGGCGAGGTGCGCCCGCTTCGCGCTCCACATATCGAGGAGAACTCCACTACAACCCACGCATGTCCCGCTTTCCCGGCCTTCTGGCCCTCGTTGCTTTCGCCCTTTTCGCCGCTACCGGTTGCGACCGACCGGAATCGGCCGTCGACCAGGGCACCCGCACCGGCGTGCTCCATCTCAGCACAGGCGCCGAGCCTTCGGATCTGGATCCCCACACGGTGACCAGCACCAACGACGGCCGGATCATCCACGCGCTTTTCGATCCGCTCGTGAGCTACGAACCGGGCTCGCTCGCGCCCACCCCTGCCCTCGCCGAGCGCTGGCGGGTTTCTGCCGATGGCCTTGCCTACACGTTCCATCTCCGGCGCGATGCTCGCTGGTCCAACGGCGACCCTTTCGTCGCGGACGACGTGGTCGCCTCCTGGCGGCGCATCCTCACCCCGTCCCTCGGCGCCGAGTTTGCCTACTTCCTCTACGTGCTCCGCGGTGCCGAGCAGTTCCACAAGTCTCCGCAGGGTGACTTCTCCACCGTGGGTGTGACGGCGCGCGACCCGCACACGCTCGTGGTCACGCTCGCGCACCCCGCCCCCTACTTCCTCCAGATTCTGCTCAACTCGCCGTGGCGCCCGGTCCACGTGCGCTCGATCGCCGCTCAGGGTGATCCGCACTCCCGCGCCACCCGCTGGACCAAGCCCGGCGCACTCGTCAGCAGCGGTCCCTTCAAGCTCACGGAATGGTCGATCAACCGCCGCGTCGTCGTGGAAAAATCCTCCACCTACCACGACCACTCTCGCGTCGCCCTCAATGCGGTGCACTTCCATCCGATCGATAACACCGACGCCGAGGAACGCGCCTTTCGCGCCGGCCAGATTCACGGCACGTGGACCCTGCCGCTCGCGAAGATCCTGCCGTTGCAACGCGGGCAATCCCACGCGTTGCGCATCGATCCCCTCCTCGAGACGCACTTCTTCCGGCTCAATGTCCGGCATGCCCCGCTCAACGACGTCCGCGTCCGCCGTGCCCTCTCGCTCGCGCTGGATCGCGATGCGCTGGTCGGCCACGTGCTTTCCGGCGGACGCCAGCCGGCCGCCTCCTTCGTGCCGCCGTTTCTTCCGGGCTACACGCCACCGCCCCGCCGCGCCTTCGATGCGGCCACGGCCCGTGAACTCCTGGCCACCGCCGGGTTCCCCGGCGGCCGCGGCTTCCCCGAACTCGAGATCACCCACCACAACTCGGAGCTTCTCCAACTCGTGAGCGAAGCGATCCAGCAGATGTGGAAACGCGAACTCGGCGTCACCGTCCGCCTCACCCAACAGGAGAAGAAGACCGTCTTCGAGCGGCGCCGCGCCGGCGACTACCACCTCGTTCTCGGCACGTGGACGGCCGACTACCTCGACGCCACAACCTTCCTCGACATGTGGCGGGCGGACTCCGGCAACAACCAGACCGGCTGGAGCGATCCGGCTTACGACGCCCTCTGTGACCGCGCCAATACCCTCATTGACCCCGCCGCCCGCACGCAGGCACTCGCCGCCGCGGAGAAGCTCCTGCTCGAAGCTGCGCCGATCGTGCCGCTCTATTTCAACCCACGCATCTACCTGCTCGATCCCGCCGTGAAGGGCTGGAGCCCGACTTCGATGGACCATATCGACTATCGCTCCGTTCGCCTGCAGCCTTCGCGGTAGTCCGGCACCCGGTTCTTCCCCCTCCGTGCCCCAGCCCCAGCCCGAGCGCATCGCGTCCCTCGATCAGTTCCGCGGCTACACCGTCGCCGGGATGGTCCTCGTCAACTTCGTCGGCGGGTTCGCGGTCACCCCTGCGATCCTGAAGCACCACCACACCTACTGCTCCTATGCCGACACGATCATGCCGCAGTTCTTCTTCGCGGTCGGCTTTGCCCTGCGTCTCGTGCTGCTGCGGAACGCGGCCGCCCACGGTCCCGCCGCCGCCCTGCGCCGCGCCGCCCTGCGCAGCGGCGGCCTCATCCTGCTCGGTTTCGTTGTCTATCACCTCGACGGACGTTTCCGCACCTGGGCGGAAATGACGCAGGCCGGCGCCACCAACATCCTCGCCAACGCTTTCTGGCGCTCCCCGTTCCAAGCCCTCACGCACATCGGTGTCACCGGGCTCTGGATACTGCCCGTCGTGCTCGCCTCGCCCGGGCGCCGGCTCGCGTTTGCGCTGCTCTCGGGCGCCGCGCACGTCGCCCTCTCCCACGCCTTCTGGTATGAGATCGTCCACGCCAAACGCGGCATCGACGGCGGTCTGCTCGGCTTCCTCACCTGGACCATCCCGATGATCGCCGGCACGCTCGCGCACGACCTCGTCGCGCAACGCGGCCCGTCCTCCTCGCTCCGCCCACTTCTCGGCTGGGGCACGGCGACGATGGTCGTCGGCTACGCACTTTCGTGCCTCAGCCAGGGCGGCACGCTCGCCGCCCCGCCGTTCTTTCCGCCCACCGTGCCGGTCGACCTCTGGACCATGTCGCAACGCGCGGGCTCACTCTCCTACCTCCTGTTCGGCGCCGGCTTCTCGGCGGTTGTGTATGCGCTGTTCGTGCGGTGCTGCGACGTCGGCCAGACGCGCGTGCACTTGTTTGCGATCCTCGGGCAAAACGCCCTCGCCGCTTACCTCGTGCATCTCTGGGTCGACGATTTCGTGAAGCCATTCGCCCCCCGCGACGCCCCGCTCGCCTGGGTGCTCTTTGCCTTCGGCGTCTTCTTCGCGCTTACCGTCGGCTTCGTCGCCTTCCTCAACCGCCGGAATTTGTTCCTCCGCCTCTAGCCGCCGCCACCGCCACCGCCTGCGCCGTTCGGCCCCGCGGTCCTCGGCCCGCTACGTCCCGCAAAACGTCCGGTAACCCGCCCCACCGTCTACCGGCGGCACGCGATACGCGGCATTCGCCTCGTTGCTCTGCCAAGGCTCGGCCAACGCCGCCAGCAACCGCTCCGTCGGCCCGATGTCTCCGTCCACCGCCGCCGCCAGCGCCGCCTCGACTTGATGATTGCGGGGAATGACGGCCGGATTGCTCCGTCGCCGCAGTTCCCGCGCTTCATCCGCGCCGATCGACTGCCGCGCCAGCCGGGCCCGCCAGCGCTGCCGCCACGCCCGTATCGGAGCGCCCCCACCCGCCGCCGTATCGCCCAGCTCATCGAGCTCACGAAACGTCAGCGTGAAGTCCGCGTTCGTCTCGTGCATGGCGCCCAGCAGGTCCTCGATCAGGCGCCGATCTTCCGCCTCTTCGCCGACCAGCCCGAGTTTTCGCCGCATCCCTTGCAGCCAATGCCACGCGTAGCGTGCCTGAAACCCTTCGAGCAACTCGGTCGCCTGCGCGACCGCCTTCGTTTCGTCCGCATCGATCTGCGTCAGCAACGCCTCCGCGAGACGCGTGAGATTCCACTGCGCGATCGCGGGCTGGGTGCGGTAGGCGTAACGCCCGTGCCGGTCGATCGAGCTGAACGCCGTCGCGGGATCGTAGGCGTCGAGAAACGCGCACGGACCGTAGTCGATCGTCTCGCCGCACACCGACATGTTGTCCGTGTTCATCACGCCGTGCACGAATCCCAGCTGCATCCACCGCGCCACCAGCGCCGCCTGCCGCTCGATCACGGCACCGAGCAGCGCGAGCGCGCGATTCTCCGCGCCGGCGAGCTCCGGATAATGCCGCGCGATCGCGTGATCCACCAACGCCGCCAGCACCTCCGGCGCGCGATGCGCCGCGACCCATTGGAACGTCCCCACGCGGATGTGGCTCGCCGCCGTGCGCGTCAGCACCGCGCCGGGCAATGCCGTTTCGCGATAAACCGGCTCGCCCGTCGCGACCACCGCGAGACTCCGCGTCGTCGGCACTCCAAGGGCCGCCATCGCCTCGCTCACGATATACTCGCGCAGCATCGGCCCGACCGCGGCGCGCCCATCTCCCCGCCGCGAAAACGGCGTGCGCCCCGCGCCCTTCAACTGCACGTCGTGCCGCTCGCCGCGCGGTGAAAGCTGTTCGCCCAACAGAATCGCCCGGCCATCTCCCAGGCCCGTGAAATGGCCGAACTGATGCCCCGCATAGGCCTGCGCGATCGGCTGCGCGCCCGGCGGCAGGACATTCCCCGCGAGCATCGCCGCACCGGCCGGCGTCGCCAGCGCCTCGGCTTCAATCCCGAGCTCCTCCGCCCAGCGCCGGTTGAGCAGCAACAGCCGGGGCTCGCGCACCGCCGTCGGCATCACGGCCGCGTGCAGCAACTCCGGCAGGCGCGCATAGGCATGATCGAGCCGCCAGCCGCCTTCGCTCACAGGGACGTCACTCGACCGGGCCTTCGGCGTTTCGTGCATGCCCGACTGTTCTCCGCCCCATGCCCTGCGTCGAGCGCGCGACGGCTTTTCCCGACGCCCTGCGCCCGACCGTGCGGCCTACGCTTTCCAGGTCTGGGCCGGGAAACGATGCCTCTCGATCACATCGAAGTCCCCCACGTCCAGCAATGAACTCACCTCCGCCAGCCGCCGCACCACCGTGCCGCACAGCGTCCGCAACGACCCCGGCGTGAGCCCGAGCGGCTGCAGGAATATCTGCTCCGGCACCGGCGGCCGCTGCGCTTCGTCGGCCGCGCATACGGTCGAGCGGATCCATTTCGCGACGTAGAGCAGTGTCGCCATCCGCAGATGCACGGCCGAGATCCGCGGCACATACTGCAGGCGCACCGGTTCGCACATGTGGAAGGGAAACTCCCAGTGCGCCAGCAGCGCCGCACCCGCATCCGCCTGCGTGAAACCCAGAATCGCGCGCTCGCTGTCGATCGCCTCGCGCGGAAACGACCCGCGCCGGAAGGTGAGGCCGCGGTGCCGCCGCAGCGACCACTCGTCGAGCGCGACCATGCCGACACAATGCAGCAGCCCGATCGTGTAGGCCACGCTGCGGTCCTGCCCCGTGCGCTCCGCCAGCACTTCCGCCGCCAGCGCGCACGCCACCGAGAGCGTCCAGATCTCGTCCGCCTCCATCGCATACGTCTCGAGCGGACGCACCAGCACCTGCGGAGCGACCGCATAGGCTACCAATTCATGGATCTGGTCGTAGCCCACGCGGTTCACCGCCTCCTCGACCGTCGTGCAGCGGACGCCCTTCGAGAAATACGCGCTGTTCGCCACCTGCAGCACCCGCGCCGCGATCCCGGGATCGAGCCGCACGAGCGTCACGATCTCGTGCATGGCCGAGTTGCCGTCACCCAGCAGTTGTTTCAACCGCGGCAGCACCTTGGGCGCCGACGGCAGATGCCGCACCTCCCGGACAATCTCGTCCGGCGTCACGGCGCATATGGGTATGCTGGCATCCGCAATCATGGGGGCTCTAGGCGTCTCATCGGCCCCCGTGCGCGAAACTTGCGCGAAATCTTCATGCCTTCGGCTCCCCCTTGCCTGGGCCCCTCTCCGCCCCGTCAGCCCGTGAAGCCTCTCCCGCCGGCCAGGCCGTCCGCTCGCGCGACTCGTTGCGACGCTTGACTAGCCCCGGGCGCTCTGAAACATCGCGCGTTCACTCTTTTCCACACCATGGGCCAACAACTGAACAAGCACATCAAACGCAAACGGCGCGCCGCTTATCACAAGCGCAAGAAGGAAGCGGCCAAGTCCACCGCCAAGAAGAAGTAAGTCGCGCCCAAGTCGTCTGACCAGAGGCGGCCCCGAGCACTCGGGGCCGTTTTGCTTTTTGTCGCCAGACCGCTGTCTTCCGTCTCCGCGCCGCATGATCAAAGTCAGCCTCATTTCCCTCGGTTGCGCCAAGAACCTCGTCGATAGCGAGATCATGGTCGGCCATCTCCACGAGGCGGGCATGTCCGTCATCCCCGAAGCCGAGAAGGCCGACGTGGTGATCGTGAACACCTGCTCGTTCATCGACTCATCCAAGGAGGAATCGATCGGCCACATCCTCGAGGTGCACCAGCAGCGCGGGATGAAGAAGCGGCGGCAGAACCAGAAGCTCATCGTCGCCGGCTGCATGTCGCAGCGCTTCTCCAAGGACCTGAAATCCGAGCTGCACGATGAGGTCGATGCCTTCATCGGTCTCGATCAGGTGACGAAGGTCGCCCCGATCATCCGGCAGATCTGCGCCCAGGATCGTCCGCGTGAGGAAGAGCCGCCGGTGTTCATCGAGGGCCGCTCGACCTTCATTCCCGATTACGACACGCCGCGCTTCCGGCTCACGCCGCGGCACTTCGCCTACATTAAGATCGCCGAAGGCTGCAACCACCCGTGCACCTTCTGCATCATCCCGCAGATCCGCGGCCGGCACCGCAGCCGCACCGTCGAAAGCGTCGTCGCCGAGGCGCGGCAGCTCGTGAAAGAGGGCGTGCGCGAGATCAACCTGATCTCCCAGGACACGACCTTCTTCGGCATGGACACCTGGGAGCAGCGCCCCAATCCGCGCACGCCCGTCGATTCCTCCCGCGGCACCGCGCTCACCACCCTCCTCCGCGAACTCAACGCCATCGAGGGCGATTTCTGGATCCGGCTGCTCTATACCCACCCGGCGCACTGGAGCGATGAACTCATCCGCACCATCGCCGCGTGCCCCAAGGTCGCCCGCTACATCGACATCCCGCTCCAGCACATCAGCGACCACATGCTCGGGCTGATGCAGCGCGAGACGTCGTCGGCCTACATCCGCGACCTGATCAAGCGCATCCGCGCCGGCATCCCCGGCATCGCGGTGCGGACGACGTTCATCGTCGGCTTCCCCGGCGAGACCGAGGCCGATGTCGACGAACTCTGCGCCTTCATCGAGGAGACGAAGTTCGAGCGCCTCGGTGTCTTCCGCTACTCGCAGGAAGAAGGCACCCGCGCCGCGAAGATGGACGAACAGATTTCCCCGAAGGTGAAGGAAGCCCGTTGGCACCGCGTGATGAAGCTGCAGAAGCGCATCGCCGCCGAGGTCAGCCAGGCCAGCGTCGGCAAATCCCTCAAGGTCCTCGTCGAAGAGCCCGGCGTCGCCCGGGGCGAAGCCGATGCCCCCGATATCGACGGTCGCGTCTACGTGCCCATCACCGTGCCCGTCGGCGAATTCGCCGCCGTCCGCATCACCGGTTTCGAGGACTACGATCTTCTCGCGCTTCCGACCGGCGTCCAGCCGCACACCCGCAAGGTCGCCAAACAGGCGCAGTAAGCCGCGCGCCCGCCGTCGTCGCGTAAACGCCAAGGCCGTGGCCGGCCCGCGGTTCTGGCCGCGCGGCCCGGATCCGAAGAACCTGCCCTTCGTCGGCCAGCGGACGGCGCAGGGCGTATTCCCGACACGCGTCGGCGACGAAAAAAAGGGGCGGCAGTTTCCTGCCGCCCCGAAAATGACTTCCGCGCCTCGGCGAGCTCAGAAGCGGCCGTTCACGCCGGCCGTGATCGTGACGAAGTTCACGATGTGGCGGCGGAGGTTGGCCTTGCTGCCGATATACCACTGCTGCGGCTCGTTGAGGATGTTCGACGCATCGAGCGTGAAGTTCAGCCAGGGCCGCGCGGAGTAGCCGAAGCCCACGTTGAGGGTCTTCATCGAGTAGCGGTATTGGTTCAGCGCCGGATTCGTCACGTTGAGCGTCGTGATGTGCTCGCCCGTGAAGTTGTAGAGCAGCCGCGTGTTGAACTTCCGGAAACGCCAGGTCAGCGACGCATTGGCCGCGTGCGGGATGAAGTTCACCACCTCGCGGCTCGTGAGGTAGCGGGTGCCCTCGCGCATGCCGTGCGTCTTGATGTGCGTGTAGTTGAACGACGCCGCCAGGCCCTTCCACAACCCGGGCAGGAAGGTGAATTGCTGCGAATACGCGAACTCCCAGCCCTGCGCGGTGGCGTCGCCGCCGTTGATGTTGGTGCGCTCGGTCCACCCGACGTATTCGCCGTTGTAGCCGTTGTCCAAGCCGTCGGCGATCGTGCCGACATCGGCCGTCACGATGAAGTCACGGATGTCCTTGTGGAAGAATCCGACCGTCAGGCTGCCTACCGGCTCGAAGTAATATTCGAGCGTCGCATCCCAGTTCTTCGCGGTGTAGGGCCCGAGGCCGGGATTGTTCACCGTCACCGTCTGGTTCGCTTCGCTGGGCGTCTCGCCGGGCAGGAGGTTTCCGATCGGCGGACGGCCGTAGCTCGTCGAGAAGCTGGTGCGCACTTTCAGGTTCGGCGTGATGTCGTGAAACGCATGCACGCTCGGGAACTTCTTCGTATACTCGCCGGGATTCGTCCGGTAGTTGGCGTCGTAATCGCGCTTGGCTGAGCCGACAGGATCCGCGAGTTGCTCGGCGGTGGTGGAAAGCCGGCGGCTGCGCACCCAACCCCACGCCATGGTCTTGGTCGTCTCGAAACGCACGCCACCCAGGTAGCCCGTGCGGCTGAGGAAGCCCTCCCGGCCGAGCCGGCCTTGCAGCATGAAATAGTGCGCCGGGATCTCTTCGTTGAATCCGCGCGTGCCCGTGTATTTCTGCTGCTCGTGATAGTAGCGGTCCTCGACCCACAACGCAGGATCCGTGGGCCGGCCGTCGGTGGTGAACATGTGCGACTGCCAGACGGGAATCGCCCGTCCGGTCTGAACCCGGTCATAGCTCACGTAGTTCTGATCCGGCGGCAGGGCCGGGGCGCCGGGCGCGAAGCTCCAGCGATGGCGGTCGCGCCCCCACTCCTTCATGCGGAGTTCGCGCCAGTGGAAGCCGGTCTTGAAGTTCGTCGGCATCGAAATCGGCAGCGTGTAGCGACCATCGACGCGGAATTGCCGCAGCTGCTGGTCGTTCTCGTTGCGCTGCTGCACGAGGCCGTCCGTGTTGCGCGGCCGGTAGTTGGCGGGATTGGTGAAGTCCGGGCCGCCGTTCTGGCGGAACTCCGGATGCAGTTCGTTGCGGCTCGTGTCGATGATCCAGCCGGCGCCGCCAAACGTGAAAAGCCCGGTCGCGGGATTTACCTGGCCGAGGCGCATGTTGAGTGTGCCGCCCTTGCCGTTGCCGTTGTTCAGATGCGTGGTCGCGATGCTGCCGGAGTATTCGAGGAGCAGCGGGCCGCGGTTGTATTCCGCGGAGGTGTCGAGGCGCCGCATGCGCACGTAGTAATTCAGCGGGCCGTCCATCGTGACATCGATGTTGTTGCCCGCGATCGGCCGCACCACGGTGATATACTGGTCGAAGGCCCCGGCCACGATACCGCTGGTGGTGGCGTTGGGCACCGTGGTGGCGCCGCCGGTGAAGGCCCGCACCGTCACGCGCCGGCGCATGCGCTCGAAGTTGTCGTTGCCCGTCACGCCGACCGAGGCCTTGGCGTAGGCCGACAGCTTGTAGTCGGCCTTGATGTTCAGGCTCATCTGCTTCCGGTTGTTAATATTGTCCCAGGTCTGGTAGTCCCAGATCGGCTGCGGTCCGCTCGGCGTGTTGATCCGATCCATGGTCGTCTGCCAGCCGCCGACGGCGTTTTCGCTGTAGAACGCATTGACCGAGACGCCGAGATTCCGGTCGTCGCCGAAGACGCTGAACACTTCCTGATGCGTGACGTTGAGGATCGGGTGCGCGCGGTGCTGCGAGCGCATCGGCGTCTGCTCGAGGAAGGGCGGCGCCCAACGCGTGCTGAAGTTGTAGGTGACGCGGCGCTTCTCGCGCATGCTGAAGGTCGAGCGGGTCTTGAAGTTGATCGTGCCGCCGAGCGAGTCCGCGCCCTTGTCCGGCGTGTGGCCCTTCACCAGTTCCAACGCATCGAACATCGTGCCGGTGATGCTCTGCAGTTCGAAGCTGCGGTTCGTGCCCAGCGTGGTCATCGAAGCGCCGTCCACCGTCACGTTATTCAGCGTCGGATCCATGCCGCGCATGTTGAAGCGATACGCCAGACCTTCGTCCGTCGGGCTGCCGGCCACGCCGGGCAGGCGCATCACGACTTCACCCGCGCTCATGTTGGGCAGGTAGCCGAAGGAATCCATGGCGATGATGTCCTTCACGTTGTCGGCATTCTTCTTCTCGGTGATCATCGCCGCGTTGCCCTCGCGCTCGCCGGTCACCTTGAAGGCCTCGAGCTTGTAGACTCCGGAGGTCAGCTCGAAATCGCGTGCGGCCCGCGCGCCGGGAGTGACCGTCAGCTTGGCCTTCATCGGATCGAGGCCGATGTAGCTGACGCTCACCTCATGCTCGCCGGGCGGAAGATTGTTGAAGATGTAGCGCCCCGTCCCGTCGGTGAGCGTCGAGAGCTTGAGGGCCTCGATCGACACGCGCGCGCCCTCAAGCATGTTGCCGGTGGCGGTGTTGCTCACCGCCCCGGAAATGATGCCGCCTTCGGCGGCCCGGGCGGACGCGGAGAAAACAAACGCGACGGCCCAAATGGCCGGCAGCAGACGGAGAAAACGGCGCAGCAGCGCGCCGCAGACGGCAGCAGACAGATGCATGGCAGGATTAGGGGGTAGGTTCCGGAGGGAACGACCGGGTTTTTGCATGGCCCGGGTCGTGTTGGGTAGGTCGTGCGCAGCGAACTCAAGTAACCGTTCGGGTGGCAAGCGCGAAGTCCGCCGGCCCGCTTCATGGTGCGCGCGCCTGCGTTACGGATCGGAAAAATTTCGCTCCTTGCGTCACCTCCGCGGCGCGTCTTCGTCCTTCGCGTCTCCCTGCCATGAAAAATCCCGCGCCCCGGCAACTCCTCGTCACGTTGCTGTCACTGATGCTTCTCGCCATTGGCATCTCCCGGGCGTCGGGCGCGACCGGCACGATCGAGGGCCGCATCCTCAATCTCCGCACCGGCGAATTCGCGGAACGCGCCCGCGTCACCGTCGCCGATACACCGCTGGAGGCCTTCTCCGACGTGGGCGGTTTCTATCGCCTGTCCGGCGTCCCGGCCGGCTCGGCGACGGTGCGTGTTTTCTTCACCGGCTTCGGCACCGGCACCGCGACGGTCGCCGTGCCGGCCGGCGGCGTCGTGCGCCGCGACTTTGATCTCGGCGGCGATGTCGTGCAGCTGGCCAACTTCGTCGTCTCCACCTCGAAGGAAATGGCCGGCGCCGCGATCGCCATCAACGAGCAGCGCTTCGCGTCCAACATCGTCAACGTCGTCTCTGCCGACGAATTCGGCTCCGTCCTCGAGAGCAACCCCGGCGACTTCCTCAAATACCTCCCGGGAATCACGATTGATTTCATCGGCGGCGCCGCGCGTTCGATCTCGATGGGCGGCGTCCCGCCGGAATACGTGCCGATCACCGTCGGCGGCTTCGACGTGTCCTCGGTCGCCGGCGGCGGCACGGCCCGCAGCGTCGACTTCCACACCATCTCGATGAACAACATTTCGCGCCTCGAGGTCGTGCACTCGCCCACGCCCGAGTCACCCGGCTCGGCCCTCGCCGGCTCGGTAAACATGATCCCGCGCAGCGCCTTCGACCGCGCCCGGCCGGTCTTCAATTACAGCGTCTTCCTGATGACGCGCGACAACGACCGCCACCTCTTCTCCAAGACCCCGGGCCCGCGCTGGACCAACAAACGCAAGGTCCACCCGGGTTTCGATTTCTCCTACATCAAGCCCGTGAACGACCGCTTCGGCTTCACCGTGAGCGGCGGCAACACCAAGCAATACACCGAGGAGGCCCGCACCCAGAATACGTGGCGCGGCGCCGGCGCCGCCACCAACGGCACCACCGCCGCCACCGCGGCCACGCAGTATCCCGACACCACGCCCGACCGGCCCTACCTCACCGATTACGTCGTCGAGGACGGCGGCAAGACCACCATGCGCACCTCCGCCGCCACGACGGTCGACTACAAGTTCTCCGCCCGCGACCGCGTCTCGCTTTCCTTCGAGGCCACGTTCTTCGACTCCCCGCTCAACCAGCGCACCCTCTCGTTCTTCGCGAATCGCGTCTCCCCCGGCGACTTCTCGCTCACCTCGACCCGCGGCCAGATCGGTCGCGGCGAGATCCGCCAGACGTCGCAGTCGCGCGACCACTACCGCGTCAAACTCATGCCCACCCTCACGTGGCGCCACGACGGCCCCGTCTGGAAGGCCGAGAGCGGCCTCGGCTTCGCGCGCGAGCGTCTCCACTTCCGCAGCGCCGATAAAGGCTTCTTCAACCAGGTCGTCTCCACCCGGCAGAACGTCACCGTCGCCTTCGACGACATCTTCTACCTCCGCCCGAACCGCATCACCGTCACCGACGGCACCACCGGCGCGCCCGTCGATCCCTACAACCTCGACAACTTCGTCCTCTCGACGGCCAACGCCACCTTCCGCCGCACCCAGGACGTGAAACGCAGCGCCTACGGCAATCTCCGCCGCAACTTCGATGTCCGCGGCATTCCCGTCGTGCTCAAGGCCGGCATCGATGTCCGCCAGTCGGTCCGCGACGACTTCCAGAGCGTGCCATCCTACCAGTTCGTCGGCGCCGACGGCCGCGCGAGCACCTCGCCCGTCGGCAGCGACGACGGCGCCGGCGTCGCCTACGATCCCGTTTTCTCGCAACGGGTCGCGCCCTACGGCTTCCCGAAGATCGGCTACACCAGCACGCAGAACGCGTTCAACCTGTTCCGCGATCGTCCCGCTTACTTCGTCCTCGATCCCAACGCCCTCTACCGCTCCGAGGTCACCAACTCCAAACGCGCCGCGGAGACGATCTCTGCCGCCTATCTGCGCGCCGACGCCAGCTTCCTCCAGCGGCGGCTCAAACTCGTCGGCGGCCTGCGCGCCGAGCAGACCAACATCGAGGCCGAGGGTCCGCGCACCGATCCCACGCTCAATTACCAACGTGATGCCGCCGGCCGCGTCATCCGCAACGCCGCCGGCCAGCCCCAGCTGATCGTGCCGACGAGCAACGCCCTCGGCGTCTCCCAACGCACGTTTCTCCCCCGCGGCACGCAGGTGGAGAAGGAATACCTGCGGCTCTTCCCCAATCTCAACGCCAGCTACAACCTCCGCGAAAACCTCGTCGCCCGCGCCGCGTGGTATACGTCCGTCGGCCGCCCCAATTTCAACCAATACGCCGGCGGCGTCACCCTGCCCGACCCGGATCTCCCGCCCGCCGCCAACAACCGCATCACCGTCAACAACGCCGCCATCAAGGCGTGGAGCGCGCAGACGGCAAAGGTGCGCCTCGAGTATTACTTCGAGGGCGTCGGCCAGATTTCCGTCGGCGGGTTCCGCCGCGAGATCGAGAATTTCTTCGGCGCCACGGTCTTCGCCGCCACGCCCGAGTTCCTCGCCCTCTACGATCTCGATCCCGCGCTCTACGGCGCCTACGACGTCTCCACGCAGCACAATGTCTCCGGCCTCGTGAAGACCAGCGGCGTCGAATTCGACTACAAGCGCGCCCTCGAATTCGTGCCGCGCCGCATCGGCCGCGTGCAGGTGTTTGCCAACGCCAGCGCGATGCGCGTCACCGGCGACGCCACCGCCGACTTCGCCGGCTACGTCCCGCGCGTCTACAACTGGGGCGCGAGCCTCACCCGCGAAAAATTCAACGTCCGCGCCAACTGGAATTACCGTGGCCGCAGCCGCCAGGCCCCCGTCACCGGTCGCAGCCTTGAGCCGGGCACCTACACGTGGATGTCGAAGCAGCTCTTCCTCGACCTGCAGGCCGAGTATTCGCTCACCCGCCACCTCGGCCTCTTCGCCAACCTCCGCAACGTCGGCGACGCCACCAACGACACCCAGATCTACGGCCCCACCACGCCCGAGGTCGCCCAATTCCGCCAGCGCACCACCTACGGCTCACTCTGGTCGTTCGGCGTCAAAGGCACCTTCTGATTTTTCCGCGCCGCGCGCGGTGGGCAGCCGCGGCGCCCGGCCCGCTCACCGCAGCAGCGCCATCAACCGCGCCCGGCTCGGCACGCTCAGCTTCGCATACACCGCCGTCGCCTGCTTCTTGATCGTCAGCAGGCTCTTCTTCAGCCGGCGCGCAATTTCCTGGTTCGAGCAGCCTTCGCAGATCAGCAGCGCGATCTCCCGCTCGCTCGGCGTCAGCGCCCAGAGCAGCCGCTGCCGTTCCGGCGTCACACTCGGCTGCGCTTTCGCCTCGTTGGTGCGGTCCTCGAGCACGACGAGAAAGCCCGGCCGCGCCAGCAGGCCCGGCGCGGCATTCACTGCCGACACCCCGGCGATCCGCTCCGGCGCGCGTGGATGCACGAGCCGCTCCAACCGCTGCGGAAACTTCGGCCGGTCCTTCGCGTTCACGGTCAGAATCTGCGCGCGCAACCGCTCGCACACCGCGCGCACCGCCGCCGGGACCGTCATGCGTTCGCGCGAGACCAGCCCGCGCGGCACGTCCGGCCCGTCGTTCCAGACCGCGCACTCCCGCACCGCCTCGTGGTTCGCAAACACCGGCTCGAGATCCCAGTCGAGCAGCAGCAGCCCGATCGGGATGTGCCGGTTGAACTCCTCCAGCACCTTTCGCCGCAACCGCTCGTGCTGCAGCTTCTGCACGCGGTCGATCGCCGTCTCGATGTGCGGCCGCAGCCGCTCCAGCCGCGCGATTTCCTCGGCCGTAAACTCCGGCTGCTCCGGCGCGCGATAGAGGCTGAACATCGCCTTCACTTCGCTGCCGCGCCAGAAGAGTCCCGACAACCCCTTGTCCCAGCCTTCGGGCCGCGCGAAACGCCGGTAGAATTCCGTCCGCGCAAACGCCGCCTTGGTCCCCACCACATCGCTGAAGCGGTAGAACTTCAGCCGCCGGTGCTCCGCGATGTAGCTCGTGAACGGATTGATCTGCCCGCGCGCCTTATACCACTCCGCCGCGCGTTCGATCGGCGGATCGGTGAACACCAGCCGCGCCTCCCGCATCTCGAAGTGGCCGAGAAACAGCGTCACCCGCACGCACGGCGCCAATGTCGTCCGCAACAGCGGCAGCACCGCCGACCACAGCGCATCCACCTCCGTCGCCGCGTGCAGCGGCAACAGCAGTTCGTCCAACGCGAGCGGGTTCCGGGCATCCACGGCGGCGACGCTGCGCCGCCCCCGCCGCTCCGTCAACCGGCCGCACGCCGCCGGCGGCTTCTCGCTTTTCCGCCGAAGTTTTTCTGTTCACGCGCCCTCCGGCCCGTATGGTCCCGCCCATCCTGCGGCCCGGTTTGCCGCCTCACCCCGATTCCATGCACTCCCGCTCACCGCTCCGCGTCCGCCTTTGGCTGCGTTCACTCGCTCCGCACGCCGCACTTGCCGCCGCCTTCGCCACCGCCGCTGCGTTCGCGCAGTCCGCCGCTCCCGCTCCGGCGACGACACCTCTCCGCCCCAGCGGCGAATCGCCCGCCGCCGACGCGGTCCAGCTCTCGCCGTTCGAGGTCAACACCTCCCGCGATACCGGCTTCGCCGCCGCCAGTTCCATGGCCGGCGGCCGCCTCGCCACCGATCTCCGCGACACCCCGGTCGCCTACTCCGTCGTCACCCGCGACTTCATCGACGCCCTCAACCTCACCGACCTGCAGTCCGCCGCCGAGTGGACCACGTCGAGCACCGTCGCTGTCGACAACGGCCAGCAGAATTTCTTCTTCAACCCGGTCCAATACACCGTCCGCGGCGCCGGCGGCGGCCGTCCGCAGCGGAATTTCTTTCCCCAGTTCAACAACGGCGACTCCTACAACCTCGAGCGCTACGACTTCGGCCGCGGCCCCAACGCCATCCTCTTCGGCAACGGTTCCCTCGGCGGTATCAGCTCCGCCACCACCAAGCGCGCCCAGACCAATCGCCCGCTCCGCCAACTTCAGTTCCAGGTCGGCTCCTGGGAAAACTACCGCGGCACCGTCGATGTGAATCAGCCGCTCTCCGACAAGATCGCCGTCCGCGCCGCCGGACTCTGGCAGGACGCCGGTGGCTGGCGCCTCAAGGACTTCGACAAACGCAAGGCCGCCTTCGTCACCACGACGTTCAAACCGTGGCGCGACGGCGAGCTCCGCCTCGAGGGCGAATACGGCACCAACTCCCGCCAGTCCGCCGTCACGTTCATGAACGACCGCTTCTCCGGCTGGGACGGCACCACCTACAACGCCCCCCGCGCCCTCGCCACGCTGCCCGCCGACGCCAACGCCCGCGGCATCAATCGCCGCGGCGCCAATTACTTCATCTACCAGCCGTTCTCCTCGCCCGACAAAATCTTCAACTACCAGAACGACCCCATCACCGTCGCCGGCGGCAATACGCCCACCACGCCCATCGCCGGCTTCACCTACAACGTCGCCGGCAACGTCCCCTTCAACACCGCCGGCGGCAATCTGCTCCACGAGCTCAACATCCCGAGCACCCGCTTCGCCAACGCCGAGCGCCTCTCGTCGTTCCGCACTCCGGCCGAGGAATTCACCCTCTCGCCCGACCTCCCGATCCTCGCCCAGCGCTTCAAGGACCTGCAGCTCACCTTCCACCAGCGCTGGGGCAACCTCCACTTCGAGATCGCCGGCGACATCAACCGCACCGCCGCCCTGACCAACGGCGAACCCAA
>JACCDX010391397.1_pt1 | contig 19128 bp, 20 predicted proteins | sample 7449681 | NCBI WGS metagenome assembly JACCDX01 (sample SAMN15323450, study PRJNA562643) | freshwater metagenome | isolation source: river surface water | place: USA:Blue River Watershed | collected 2017-08-18
AGACGGCTAGGCGATTGTCATATTTTTTGGATAAATCCCGCACCGATATCGCTGTCTTGATCATGGTGCTTACTCTGCCACAAATTGCCCATGAGTAAACAGTGATTATCTCCAGATGTTGAATCAGAAATGAAGATTACACCTTCAGGACTTTGGATCTCGTATGAACCAGAGTATTCAAGTAATTTAATAAGGGATGTCGGGCAAGCGCTAGCTCAGTAGTTGGGCAACGACAAGTAGTACTGAAAAAAGACTCAAATACGTAATGGACCACTGAAAAATCTTGCCAGCAACTTTTGCGTAATCTGCAGATCCATCTTTTAATTGCAGTAGCTGAATTGCGAAGATAATTCCTAAGCCAATAGTCAGTGCCATCGACCACAAAGGAAGAGAGGCAAGGCTAATCACTGCAACTGATGAGAAAATCATCAAAATTGTATGCAACCACATTTGCCTGCGAACATTACTTTTTGTCGCAACTACAGGCAGCATGGGGGTTCCAGCTAAGGCGTAGTCATCTTTATATTTGATTGCCAGCGCCCAAAAATGTGGTGGTGTCCAAAAAAAGATAACGAAGAAAAATGCCCACGCTGTTAAAGAAAGTGAGTTGGTGACTGCAGCCCATCCGATTAAGACTGGCATACAACCGGCCGCACCGCCCCAAACAATGTTTTGAGAAGTCCGTTGCTTAAGAGCCATCGTATAAACAAGTACATAAAAAACGATTGCTATAAACGCTAAGAGGGTTGCAAGTTCGGTGGTAAATACCCAGAATAAGACAAGTGCAATCAATCCAATGAGTGTTGCAAAAATAGTTGCTTGAGATTTTGAAATCAAACCTGTAACTATCGGACGTTTAGAAGTTCTCTCCATAAGTTTATCGAGATCACTCTCTATAACCATGTTGAATGCATTTGCACTACCAGCCGCAAGTGTTCCTGCAACAATGGTTGCAATCGTTAAACCAAAACTTGGTAAACCTTTTTCCGCCAATACCATCGCCGGCAAAGTAGAAACCAAAAGCAGTTCTACAACCCGTAACTTCATCAGGTCTATGTAGGCTTTAACGGTTGAACTCACCTTCTAAGATTACTCAACCTTTTAACCCAGTGCTCCACAGATATTCTCGGTTTACCTATTTTGAAGAGTTATGTTGCTCTCAATCTTGCTATCAAAATGGCCTCGAGCCCAAGAAATCAATCTCCCCATGAGATTTCCAGTTAATCAATTGAGATGCACTCTCAGAGGCTTCTCCGAAAGGCTAGTACAGTTGCCATATGCGAAGAGTTTTTCTTTTACTTAGCTTAATTGCCACAAGTACTTTTATGGTCAATTCTGTCAGTGCAGAAGAGGTTGCAAGTAAGAGTTCAATAAAGCTAATTAAGACAATTGATGGATCAATTGCTCCTAAATCTGTTAGGGCTTCAAATGATGGAATCGTTAGTGCGCATAACATGATGTACAAACACTCTGTAACAATTTATGATTCAAAAACATTTGAATTGTTAAAAACTATCCCTGATTCAGTTTCGCTCAAAGAATTTGGATTTTCAAAAAGCTCTTCAACCTTTAGAGGTGCTCCTGTTGAGGGAAGCTTTTCGCCAGATGGAAAATACTTATATGTCAGCAACTACTCAATGTATGGACCCGGGTACAAAAAAGAAGGAAGTGATACTTGCTCTCCTTCATCAGGTTTTGATCGCAGCTTTGTCTACCGAATCGATAGAAGCAACTATCAAATAAATGCAGTTTACCCAGTAGGTTCGGTTCCTAAAGTTGTCGAGGTAACTCCAAACAACAAGTACGTATTGGTGGCAAATTGGTGCTCCTACACAGTTTCAGTCATCTCAGTGGCCGAACAGAAAGTAGTTAAGACAGTAAAGATAGGAAAATATCCCCGAGGTATTGCTATTAGTAAGGACTCATCCAAAGCTTACGTTGCAGAGATGGGTGGCAATAGAATTCATGTGATTGATCTTGCAAACTTTTCAACTTCTTACATTCCAATTGGAAGCAATCCTCGAGCAATAGTCCTCTCACCTGATGATTCAAAAATGTATGTGACTATGAATCTTTCTGGTCGAGTTGCATCATGGGATTTGATTGAAAATAAACCAGGCAAATCAGTTCGAACTGGAAATAAAGCTAGAAGTCTTGCTTTATCTTCTGATGGTTCAGAGCTTTTTGTTGTCAACTATTTGAGCAATACCCTGTCCAAAATCCAGACATCAGATATGAAGATTTTAGAAACTATTAAAGTATGCCCTGAACCAATAGGTGTCACATATGACAATCCCACTAAAAACACATGGGTTGCTTGCTATAGAGGTCAGATAAAGATTTATTCAAACAGTTAATCAAAGGTTCTGCGGCAGAGGAGAAATCTCTGCAGGAATATTTGGAGCTGCTATCCGTCCCAGTATTTTATCGATCGCTGCCCGCGCTTTCTTAAGCGATGTGTAGCCTCTTGGAATTTCATCTGCCAATGTCACAAACACGTATTCCCTATCTGAAGACTCCACATACCCGGCAAGAGTGACGGTTCCATTTAGCGAACCAGTTTTTGCACGAACCAATCCAACAGCAGTAGGTGCGGTATCAATAAAGCGCTCATTTAAAGTCCCTGAAACACCGCTAACTGGTAACACTGGATAAAGGCCAGTAAAACGAGGATCTTTTCTTAATTTATATAAAAGTTCACCAATCATTTTTGCTGTCACTTTATTTGATCTTGACAATCCACTTGCATCCTTGACGACCAACTTTGATGAATCAATTTGAAGTTCAGTTAGAAGTTTTTTGAAAATTCTTTCAACTCCTAAAATTCCAAATGGCTCACCTGCTGCCTGTGAGGACAATCGTGCTAATCGATCTGCAAGTTGATTATCACTCCACAACATCATCCAATCTAGAATTTTCGCGACGGGTGGAGATGTCTCTGTAACAACAGGGATGGTTGTTAGGCTCGACATATCAAGTACTTTTTCGGCTTTAAAAACTGGTTTAAATCCTCGCTTAGCCCAATAGGTCTTGAAGTTTTTTACATCTTGTTCAAAGAGGCCACTATGCACAACTGTGTAGTCAACTAATTCTCCAGCGTTGTAACTGCGTACTGCATTCGTGGCATTACTTGCCATATGCGTCAATGATGCTCTTTTCATTTTTCTTGCGACCGAATGTGTTGTGCCGATCCATGGATCGAGTGAACCATTTATGTAAATAGTATTTATCTCCGGAGCAATACTCACTTGCGTTGTAAACATCTTAAGGGGATCTAAGTATTGCAAAACCATCGCCGCCGTTAAGACTTTTAGCACCGATGCTGGCTTTCGCTGTGCATAGATATTCTTCTCATAAATTGTCTGCCCAGTTGAACCGTCAATAACAATCATGGCTGGATTAGAAAGAGTCGGAGTTGCCAAGAGTTTTTCAAAAACAGAAGGAATCTCTTGTGAGTTAAGAGTTGCACTCGCCGAAGTTGGCGTTACTAACAGAATAAGTAACGCCGCAAGAACAGCTTTTAATTTGAGCATCGAAGTCTTTATCGAGCTGAGGCAATTACTATGTTAAAAACAGTCAGCCCCATCATGAGTAGCCAAGCATTTTTTGAGAGTTCTGGTTTTTTAAGATTTTTAAATCCGACCCCAAGAATTACTAACAAGACTAGGAATTTAATTCCAACAGTCATGTGATTAAGGGATTCTTCTGGTTTCACTGAATCATGAAGCACAACCAAAATGAAACCTGCGATCAACGCAGTCAAGCTGGCATGTAGTACTCCAGGATTTAGTCGCCGTGGACTCTTTTTTGTTTCTAGAAGCAAAAGGACAAGAATGCCCAGCACGGAAAGAAGATGAATGATGTATACGACGGTGTTGATAACGTTCATGTGTTCAGTTTAGAGTGCTCACATGTCTTCTCCAACCACCCCAGCCAATATTGGTCCCGGTGAATTTTTCCCTGTAGTCGGTGTTGGTCCACACGAGAAGCCTTGGCCTCAAGGGGAACAGTTTGATCCTGAGTTATTGCTTAATGGTGATCGTCGTAACGTTTTAGATAAATACAGGTACTGGAGTGTTGAAGCAATCGTCGCAGATTTGAACACAAAGCGACACAAGCTAGAGATTGCGATCGAAAATTGGCAACATGATTTAAATATCGGATCAGTAGTTCGTACGGCTAATGCCTTTAATGTCAGTGCTGTTCATATAGTAGGAAAGCGTGACTGGAATAAGCGTGGCGCAATGGTTACAGACCGATATTTGACGGTAGTTCATCATCCTTCGGTGGCTGATTTTTCAGAGCATTGCAATGAGCAAGGGATCCCAATTATTGGAATAGACAATGTTCCTGGCTCAAAACAACTGGAATCAGCACAGTTACCAGAAAGCTGCGTGCTTCTCTTTGGTCAAGAAGGTGCAGGAATGTCGGATGAAGCTATTGCGATCTGTAAAGATTTATATGAGATCAATCAATACGGTTCGACCAGATCGATGAATGCATCTGCTGCTGGCGCCATTGCTATGTATCACTGGGCGCTGCAACACTTGCCGCGTTAGTCTTTTAGATCTGTTCCAAAAGTTTCTTCTGGTGAATCTTCAAGAGCCTCTTGTACTGATTTTAGCCGGCGTTCTATCTCGTTTGCCTCATCGTTTCGACCCTGCATTCTCATGATTTTAGAGATTCGCGTCTCTATATCTAAAATGAATTCAAAATCTTTTGGTTCATCTTCACTCACGATCGCAAGCACATTTTCCAATGTTGCTAGACCATCATCAAACTTTTCAAGCAAAATCTGTGCTTTCCCGTACTCAAACAAAGCAAAGACTTCGCGGCGGTGATCATGTCCGGTCTCAAAAACATCCACAGCTTTTTGTGCTGTTTCAAGTGCAAGTTCACCTTCACCAAGTTCAATAAGGCAGGAAGCAATTTTTTGATCACACCTTGCCACATGAATAATTTCTTTGTTGCGCTTAAACAAGGCGCGAGCCTCTTTAAATGCTTCAATTGCTTTTTCGTAGTTCTTTAATTCGCGCTCAGCACAACCAATAAGGTGTAGATCATTTGCTGCGCCAATTTCGTTACTATCAACTAAATGCTCTTGTGCGCATTCATTCATTGTTAATACAACTTTTTCGTACTGCTTTGATGTGTACCACCATTCACCTAAAGTGCATGCAAGTTCTAATGCAATCGGTGACTTATTCTCTCTTAAAATTTCTACAGCTTTACTCATTGCAGTTGCTGCTTCATCAATACGCTTTAGTTGATTTAAGTTGTAACCAATTGCTGAATACGCTTGTGCCAATCCTTCTGATGCAGATGTGACACCAAGTTGTGAATAGATATCGCGCGCTGTTTCTGCAAGTGCGAGCGCTTCGTCGTATTGACCGCGCGCAAATATTCGAGCACTTAATTCATAGAAAGTGCTTGCACGTTCTTCACCTTCAACTTCTGGGATTCGATCCCAAAGCATCTCTTCGGAGATGAGCTCGTCCATACCTTCGTCTTCGCTCATGCATGTGACCTTATACGCACAATGTTAAGGGCGAGTGAGAATTTCCCTCCGTGCCAAGGGCAATTTTGGAAGGGATATGAGGGCTTTCCGCCCACAGAAGTGCCTTAATGCCAAAAAGATGCAGATGCGAATCGTTTGCATTAACATTTGCCCATGCATATTCCTGATGGCTTCATAGACGTACCAACCTCTGCCGCATTTGTAGGCCTGTCAGCAATTGGTGTTGGAGCAGCACTTAAGGGTGCTCGAACCCAACTAGACGATAAGACTGCACCACTGGCTGGGCTAACAGCTGTATTTATCTTTGCAGTTCAAATGCTTAACTTCCCTGTCGTTGCTGGAACCAGTGGTCACTTAATTGGTGCCGCACTCGCTGCTGTTTTGGTTGGCCCCTGGGCTGCAACGTTAGCTTTAACGGTAGTACTTCTCATGCAGGCATTTTTGTTTGCAGATGGTGGCCTTACTGCCCTTGGGCTCAGTGTTTTCAATATGTCAATTATTTCAGTATGGGTTGGATACGCAGTCTTTTTATTAGTCAAAAAGATTTTGCCAAAGAATAAATCATCGGTTGCAATTGCTGCCTCTATCGCAGCAGCTATCTCTGTTCCTGCCGCTGCGTTTGGATTTTGGATTCAGTACGTCATCGGTGCAACTGGAACATTTTCTGATTCAGCAGTCTTTACATCAATGATCGGAATCCATGTTTTGATCGGAATCGGTGAGGCGATCATTACAGGTTTAACTGTCACTGCAGTGCTTGCAAGTCGAAGTGACTTAGTTTTTGGTTGGAAAAATAATCAGAAGGTACTGGAGATTAAGAATGTCTAAAACCCGTAAGTTTTATATCGGGGGATTTATCGTCTCCCTGTTTCTTGCAGGAGTCGTCTCTTTTTATGCCTCTTCATCTCCTGATGGACTCGAAAAAGTAGCTGAAGATATTGGTTTCATTGAAACAGCTAAAGACCATACGTACGCCGATGGAGCCTTGGCTGATTACAGTGTTAAAGGAATTGAAAATGAAAGAGCTTCAGTAGGTGTTGCTGGAGTTATTGGTGTTATCGGGACAGCAGTTGTTGCTGGTGTCTTTTTTAAGATAATCGCCCGAAAGCCAGAAAAGACGAAGCGTTAATACGCAAGTTCAAACTCATCATCATGGACATGATGTGGGTGAGAGGTTATATCTTCATCGCCACTCGATCGTCCATGAAACCGCCTCCTACCTTAAAGTTGTTGCTGCAATAGCTTTTATTCTTGTTGCAGTCTCGACTCCAATTACAAATTGGCAAGCTTTTATCGGATATTTCATTTGGGTACTGGTAGTTGCCGCGATTGCAAAAATTCCCTTTACCTTGCTGTTTAAGCGCGCGCTGATAGAAATTCCATTTATCTTCTTTGCTGTTTTGATGCCTTTTTTTGGCTCAGGAGAAAGGTTTGTTGCCGGGCCTTTTGATTTATACCGAGAAGGATTAATCGCAGGTGCCGGAATTGTTGTGAAGGGAACCCTTGGAGTCTTAACAGCAATTATTCTTTCGACAAGTACAACTGCCCGAGAAATTCTTCGTGGTTTAGAACGGTTGCGCTTACCGGCACTAATGGTTCAGATCGCATCTTTTATGTTGCGCTATGTCAATGTGGTCAATGATGAAATGGAGCGAATGAAAGTTGCTCGTGACTCACGTGGCTTTGAAGCAACAGGACTAAAGCATTGGCGAGTCTTAGCCACGGCTGCCGGAGCACTTTTTATTCGCTCATATGAACGAGGCGAGCGAGTACACCTATCAATGCTTTCCCGAGGATACGAGGGAGTCTTGCCTCATGATGAAGTTGAAAAATCAAAAGCATCTTCATGGATTATGGTTTTGATCTATCCGTTTGTTGCCGTTGTAATTCTCGTAACAACCACTTTGATTGGAAACTTATAATGACTACTCCGAGCTTGGAAATTAAAGAGTTAGCTTTTGCGTATCCAGATGGCAATCAAGCTTTGTTTGGAGTCAATCTTTCAATTAACAAAGGTGAGCGAGTAGCACTTTTGGGACCAAATGGTGCAGGAAAAACAACTTTAGTTATGCATATGAATGGTATTCACCCAACTGCGCAGGGATCGGTTCGTATCGCCGGTGAATTAGTTGATGCGAAAAACAAAGAATCACTTAAGAAAATTAGGTCAAAAGTTGGAATTGTTTTTCAAGATCCTGATGATCAGTTGTTTATGCCAACAGTTGGTGAAGATATTGCCTTTGGCCCATACAACATGGGTAAACGAGGCGCCGAGTTAGAAGCCCTTGTAAATGAAGCCCTTGAATTAGTTGGAATGGTTGAGTTTAAAGACCGCCCACCTCATCACCTCTCTTTTGGACAGCGCCGGCGAGTAGCGGTGGCAACAGTGCTTGCGATGAAGCCAGAAATTCTTGTTCTTGATGAACCTTCATCAAATTTGGATCCAGCAAGTCGACGTGAGTTGGCTGATATTTTGCGATCACTGGATATCACGATGGTTATGGTTACGCACGATCTTCCCTATGCAAATGAACTTTGTGAAAGGGCAGTTATTTTGAATGGTGGAGTCATTGTCGCCGATGATTCGACGCATAATATTCTTACAAATAAGGCGCTTTTAGCGGCAAATCGTCTTGAGTTGCCTGTTGGTTTTTCTATTCAATAACCTGCGGTAGAATTGAGTCATTGGTGCAATCGCATCAATGCACTTCCCCCAAGTGCTGCAACATGCAGCACTACATGCGAGTCTTATTTTCGCCCTGGACGCCATTAGAGCGATCCATACCCGAGACGCGCTTGTCGTCTCGATTGGTGTTTATTTTCATGCCTCTACAACCACGTATTGCCGCGCCCGGAAAAGCCCGCCGCGCAGCCTCAGTCGGAAAACCTAAGCGCGCAAAGAAAGCTGCGCAGTTTAAATCTGCTGGGCCAAAAGCACGTCATACCTCTGCACAAAAGGCTGCTCGAAAAGGTGCAGCTGTTGGAGCAAAGCCAACACATTCATCAAATACAGCGCGGTCAACTGCTTCAAAGCCAGTGACTCGCCGTTATTCAGATGTTGATGCATCTACAGTTTCGAAAAAAGAAGCGCGTCTTTCAGATCGCTCAAAACTTCGTGCAGAGCGTTATCAAAAACAAACTGCTTCAAAGCCAAGACCAACAGAGGCACCTGAAGAGCGCAAGGCACGTATAGAGCGTTCGCAGCGTCCAGAGTCTCGTGCAAAGAAGTTTATAAAAGAACGTGATGCTCGCGAATCTGCACCTCGTGCAGGCCGCACGGAGCGCACAGAGCGCACAGAGCGCGTTAGCAGTGCTAGCCGTACAGAGCGTTCAGAAAGACCAATTGCTCGCACATCAGATAAATCAGATTTTAAAAAGAGTTACAAGAAAGCAGAGCGACCAGCCTTTAAACGCGAAGATACTCGTGGTGGAAACGTACGTGGAACTTCAGTACGTGGTGCTTCTGATACACGTCCAACTAATCGTCGTGACGCTGTTAAGGCAAAAATTGCACGCACTGATGATGGCCGTCCCAATTTTGAGCCTCGCAAGTATGAAAAGTTTGATCCAACGCGTCCTAAAAGGCGCAGCGAAGCACCAGATACACGCGCTGCTAACTTTCGTGCAGAGCGACCAAATCGTGATCGCCGTAATGATTCACCGGCATATGCACGTGATGACTTCAAAAAACATAACAAGACTCATTCAAATGCAGCCGTAGATTTTGGCGCTGATGATAATTACATTTCTGCAAACTTGGCTGATGCAAATCTTGTAGATGCAACGCCACTGACAGAAATTACAACTACATTTGCCGAGCTTGGAATTGCTGCTCCCCTTGTTAATGCTCTGAGCAAACAAGGAATCTTGCATCCTTTCCCAATTCAGATTGCAACACTTCCTGACGCACTTGCCGGCCATGACATTTTGGGCCGAGGACAAACTGGTTCAGGAAAAACTCTTGCATTCGGTTTAGCTCTTCTAAATAATCTAAATGGCAAAACTGCAAAGCCTCATAAGCCATTGGCTCTTGTCTTAACGCCAACGCGTGAACTTGCACAACAGATTGATGAAGTTTTGATGCCTTTGGCTCGCTCAATTGGCCATGAATCAGTTGTTGTTGCCGGAGGAATGTCATATGCAAAGCAGATAACTGCCATGCGCCGTGGAACTGCAATCTTGGTTGCAACTCCTGGACGTTTAATTGATCTTTTAAACAAAGGTGAAGTTCAGTTAGATCACCTACAAATTACAGTTCTTGATGAAGCAGATCAGATGGCAGATATGGGGTTCTTGCCCGTCGTAAAAGAGATTCTTGATCAGGCAAAACTTGATGGTCAGCGACTTCTCTTTTCTGCAACCCTAGATCGCGGTGTTGACTCTCTCGTTCGCCAATACTTGAAGAATCCAAAGACTCACTCACTTCAAAATGACCGTGCCTCTGTTTCTACAATGGAGCACTTTGTACTGGTTATGAATCCTTCAGAAAAAGATGACATTACAAATCAGGTTGCAGCGCGCAATGGAAAAACAATCCTCTTCGTAAAGACTCAGCGCGGTGCAGATCGTTTAGCCGACAAACTAGCTCACGCAGGTGTTCCGGTTGGTGCTTTGCACGGTGGAAAATCACAGGCTGTTCGGACTCGAACCTTGGCCATGTTCAAGGACAGTGCAAATGCAGCCTTAGTTGCGACCGATGTTGCTGCTCGCGGAATTCACGTAGATGGAATTTCACTAGTAGTCCATGTTGATGCACCAACTGATCACAAAGATTATTTACACCGTGCAGGTCGTACTGCACGTGCAGGTGAGGCAGGAACCGTTGTAACGCTTGCAACAACGCGTCAACAAAAATCAATTGGCTCACTTATTCAACGTGCCGGAGTTCTTGCTAAGTATGTTGGTGTAACGCCATTGAGTACTGAGTTAATGAAAATTACTGGAGCACAAGAGCCTTCTGGTATTCCATATGTTGTACCGATTGTTGAAAAATCTGTACGAAGTGGTGGAAAGCGTCCGCGCCCAAACTCAAGTCAGCGTCGACGTCGTCCCCGCTAAATTCGTTGTACTAGTTTAAAGAATTGTTGTTTAAATAATTACAGTTGTTTAAATAACTAAATAAGTTTCAGCTATTGAAGCTTGTTTAGCCCGCAGAACCAGAACCAGATGGTCCAGCTTTGCGCTGAACTTGTGGAGCTCCACCGCTTCGTTGGCCTCCACGAATCTTAGATCCAGAATCGGTATGCGCCTGTGTACCTGGTGCTCCCTTTTTATTCTTCTTTGCTTCTAGGGCAGCAAGCATTCTTGCTTTAACATCTTCGTTTTTATCAGGCATGATGTAAGTCTACTGCACTATCAATAGAGCAATTAAGCGTTAGCTTCCTTATATTCGCGTAAACGTTCTAAAACCTCAGACTCACGATAACGGCGGTGCCCACCCAAAGTTCGAATTGCAGTTAACTTTCCTGCTTTTGCCCACCGGGTTACTGTTTTTGGATTAACGTGAAAACGAGCTGCGACTTCTTTGGGAGTTAAAAGCACTTCACTTTCTGGAATGCGATTCATGAAGTTACCTTCCACTCAACTCGTTATGTGCAGGTCGGTATTGTCCATATTGACCCGTATTGGGGTTAAGTATTGCGGGATTTTCAGGGGTAAGCAATACCAGTTATGAGGCTTGTTCGAAGGCTTGGACTAAGCGCCATCGTGACATCAATCGCTGATATCCAACACCGGCCATCATCGCATCAGATGCAGCAAGTCCTGCAACTGAATGCATTACATCTTCAATTGATGAATCGGAATCCAATCCATCTTCACCAGAATCTCGCAGCGCCTTGTCCATGTAATTAGCTAAACCACCGTAATCGAGCTCTACCAAAGACTCTGGATGAAACATTTCTAGCCAATCCAATAAGTTTTCTAACTCTTCCTCTACTGGGCCTTCACCGAATGCACCCAATACACTCTCATGCGCCGAAGAACACCTTTGCTTGGCATTAGCAATTGTTGTTAACGCTTTCGAATAAAAGCCGTGCTCATCTATTCCACGCGAACGCTCTTCCGGAGAATACAAAATAAACCAACGGGGTGGAATTAGCCATGTTTCATTTAAAATGTGTGGAGTTTTATCTTCAAGTAAATCGACTCCTGCAGTAATTACTTCTTCCAAAGCCGGTGATACAAAAAATGGAACGACAGTGCTTGGGAGGGAATCCTTAAAGTTGTCGAGCGCGGCCCAGCACCGTGTTGCTGTAGACCATGGTGATAAATATCTAATGTCATCTTTATCAATAATGTGTACGCCATCTGGACGACCTGCAGGTGGTTCTGGTTGTGCAACACGGTGAAGAGCTAGTTTTTGCTCACGATCAAAACTTGATGCATCATTTTCAATTCCCTGCCAACGCAAACGATCAGCGGCATCAAATGCAGAGATAGGTTCGTAAACTCGAAGTGATGCTACGTACGGTGTTGCTCTCACGAGCGTGGAATGTAATTGCCCTCGGCAAATGGATCGTCATCGTCCTTGCGTGGTGACGTTTCGAGTTCTCCATGCAACTCTTTTGTAAGACGATCTAGATCCATGTCTTGCCCGCCGTATTTCAAATCACGAGCGACTTTGGTTTGTTTTGCTTTTGCACGGCCGCGACCCATGGGCGACCTCCTTCACTTATTGCTCTTTTTCACTTTGTCAGAGGGGAAGGTTATCGCGGTTGGCTATTACCTTCCACCAGGTTTTACGCGTTAAAGGGGTAGATACTGTGTGAGATTTGCTCGTGAGCCCGAGGCTAATACTGCACCGCTGCTCACAGCCTGATCCCAGGTCAACTCACCTGAGGCTAAGGCCAGCCATGTCTGAGCATCCATCTCAATTGTGTTGGCAGGTGTTCCTCTAGTGTGGGTTGGACCTTGCCCGCATTGAACCGCTGCATATGGCGGAACTCGAACTTCGATTGCTCTACCAGGTGCCTTAACGGTTAATGCTTGCAGAGTTTGCTTAACTTTCTGCAAGAGTTCAGGATCGCGCATAAGAGGCTTGCGGTGAATTATCGAATTGAATCTGGTGCGTACTGTGCAGCAGCTGAGTTGCTTGAAACTACAGCATTAATTCGAGTTACTACACGAGAGATTTGTTCGCGAGCTTCCCCAGTAAACTCAACTGGCTTGCTGATTAATTTGTCTAACTCCGAACGATCAAATGGCAAACGCTTGTCTTGTGCTAAATCATCCAAAAGAGAGTTTGGATTTCCTTCACGCATAGCAAGTGCGGCCTTTACTGCGTGTTCCTTAATAACCTCATGAGCAAGTTCACGTCCAACACCGGCCTTTACTGAAGCCATCAAAATCTTAGTTGTTGCCAAAAATGGTAAGTAGCGTTGAATCTCTGCATCGATAACTTTTGGAAATGCACCAAATTCATTGACGACCGTAAGCATCGTTTCAAGCAAACCATCAATTGCATAGAAGGCATCAGGTAGTGCTACACGCCGAACTACACTGCATGACACATCGCCTTCATTCCATTGATCACCAGAGAGTTCGCTAACCATTGATGCATAACCGCGAAGAACTACCGAAAGTCCGTTTACTCGTTCACACGAACGGGTATTCATTTTGTGTGGCATAGCGCTACTGCCGACTTGGCCAGCTTTAAATCCTTCAGTTACTAACTCTGCCCCTGCCATTAATCGAATTGATGTTGCAAGCGATGATGGCGATGCAGCGATCTGTACAAGAGTTGTCACAACATCGAAATCAAATGAACGCGGATAAATCTGACCCGTTGAGTCCAAAACATTATTGAAGCCAAGTTCTTTTGCAATTGCACTTTCTAAATCTAGGTGCGCTTGTGATGAACCAAGTAAATCAATGGAATCTTGGGCCGTACCAACTGGCCCTTTGATCCCGCGCATTGGATATCGGCTTTGAAGCCCAACTAATCTCTCATATGCAAAAAGCAACTCTTCGGCTGCTGATGCAAAACGCTTTCCTAACGTTGTAATTTGCGCAGGCGCATTATGTGAGCGTCCAGCAATTGGTTGATCGGCATACTTAGCTGCTTGTTCACCTAACCGAGCCAATAGAGCAATTGTTTTATCTTGAACGATCTTTAAACCACTTTTAACCTGTAATGCTTCAATGTTTTCTGTTACGTCACGGCTAGTCATTCCTGCGTGAATAGCTTGGTGACCTGCCAAAGTATTGAACTCTTCAATTCGAGCCATTACATCGTGGCGCAATTTCTTTTCGCGGGCGTCAATGGAGGCTAAATCCACCCGTGTAATTACCTTTTCGTAATCTGAAATTACATCTTTAGAAATCACATGACCCAAAGATGACTGAGCTCGCATAACTGCAATCCATAGTTTGCGCTCTTGGATAACCTTTGATTCAGGAGCAAAAATTTCACGCATGGCCTTTGATGCATAACGATCGGCTAAAAGACTCATTAAATGAAATCCTTTACGACAATAGTTTGATCGCGCCCTGGTCCGACACCGATTGCACTCATTGGCGCTCCCGAGATTTTCTCCAAAAATGCAATGTACTCCTGAGCATTTTTTGGTAGATCTGAAAGCTTTCGTGCACTGGTGATGTCTTCTGTCCATCCAGGCAAATATTCGTAAATTGGTTTTGCATGATGGAAGTCGCTTTGTGAAGCAGGAAGTTCTTCTACTCGCTTTCCGTCAATTTCATAGGCCACACATACTGGAATCTTTTCCCAACCAGTTAGCACATCTAACTTAGTAAGAAAGAAATCTGTTAAGCCATTTACTCGTACTGCATATCGAGCAATTGGTGCATCAAACCAACCACAGCGACGTGCACGACCAGTTGTTACACCGATTTCTCCACCAATTCTTCGTAGAGCTTCTCCATCTTCATCAAATAATTCGGTTGGGAAAGGCCCGCTACCAACGCGAGTTGTATAGGCCTTTACAATTCCAATAACACGATCGATCTTTGTTGGCCCAATTCCTGAGCCAGTACATGCTCCACCAGCGGTTGGATTACTTGAGGTAACAAAAGGATATGTTCCATGGTCAACATCTAATAACGTTCCTTGAGAACCCTCGAGAAGAACTCGTTTACCAGCTTTTAGGGCTTGATCTAAAATCAAAACTGTATCTGCAACATATGGACGAAGAATCTCGGCATACTGCAGATACTCTTCAAGAACTTCTTCGATCTCAATATTTTTTCGATTAAATACCTTAATCAAGATCTGATTCTTATCGTGTAATGCGCCCTCAAGTTTTTGTCGAAGAATTGAAGGATCAAATAAATCCTGTACACGGATTCCAATTCGATTAATTTTGTCTGCATAGGCTGGTCCAATCCCGCGACCAGTTGTTCCAATTTTTGACTTACCTAGAAATCGCTCACTGACTTTGTCGATCGTGCGGTGATATGGCGTGATTAAGTGTGCATTTGTTGAAATCAGTAACTTGCTTGTATCTATGCCTCGTTCATTTAATCCGCGGATTTCCTCAAGTAATACGCCTGGATCAATTACAACTCCATTACCAATTACCGGAATCACATTTGGTGAAAGAATTCCCGATGGCAAAAGGTGCAGAGCATATTTCTGATCGCCAATAACAACCGTGTGGCCTGCGTTATTTCCACCTTGATAACGGACTACATAATCAACGCGGTCACCCAGTAAATCGGTAGCTTTTCCCTTGCCTTCATCGCCCCATTGAGCGCCAAGTAAAACTAGTGCAGGCATTAGTAAAGCCTCTCCGATTAGTTGTTAACTATTTTGATGATGATGTACCGGTTGAACGAAGATCTTCACATGCACGAGCAACACGAGCGGCCATTCCAGCCTCTGCTAATTTGCCCCACGCACGTGGATCATAGGCTTTCTTGTTTCCTACTTCACCATCGATCTTTAATACTCCGTCATAGTTCTTTAGAACGTGATCGACAATCGGGCGAGTAAATGCATACTGAGTATCGGTATCAACGTTCATCTTGATGACACCATAATCAAGTGATTCACGGATTTCAGAAAGTAATGAGCCCGATCCGCCATGGAATACAAGATCCATTGGCTTGCTGCCCTTAGGTAGTCCAAGTTTGGCTGAGACCGCCTCTTGTAATGTTGCGAGGATTTTTGGTTGCAAGACTACGTTTCCTGGTTTGTAAACGCCATGAACATTTCCAAAAGTTGCTGCTACTAGATAGCGTGCTTTTGCATCTGTTCCTAAGGTTTCAATTGTCATAAGTGCATCTTCAGGTGTTGAGTACAACTTGGCATCATGTTTTGCTTCAATGCCATCTTCTTCTCCGCCAACAACACCGATTTCAATTTCAAGAATAGTTTGCGCAGCAACCGATAATGCCAACATTTCTTTAGCAATCTTCATGTTTTCAACCATGTCAACAGCTGATCCATCCCACATGTGTGAGTTAAACAGTGGAGCTTTACCAGACTTAAGTCGATCAGCACCAAAAGCTAATAGTGGTCGCATGAAACCATCAAGTTTTTCAACTGGACAATGATCGGTGTGAATTCCAATATTGACTTTATAGTTCTTGGCTACGACATGGGCGTATTCTGCGAGCGCAACTGCGCCATCAACCATGTTTTTAACTGTTGAGCCGGAAGCATATTCAGCCCCGCCCCAAGAAAATTGAATGATTCCGTCAGACTCTGCTTCAGCAAAGCCACGAATTGCAGCAGTAACTGTCTGTGATGATGAAACATTTATCGCGGGATAAGCGAATGCACCTTTTTTTGCACGATCTAGCATGTCAATAAATACTTCAGGGGTTGCAATCGGCATTGTTATGACTCCTATTTGCTCGCTTAGATCTTTTTTAGATCCTTTTAGATGCTTGTAATTCTTTAGACAAAGCGCTTCGTTGAGTCGTCTAGAGGCTTACGGCCAATCCTCTCACTTTCATTGTGCGGGCACAAAAAAGGCCGTTCGAGACACCCCGAGCGGCCCTTTTCAATCTAGCTACACCATGGTTTTCAGGGCGTTTGCCAAGAACTTAGCCAAGGCGGCCACAAGTGCGGGGCTACTTAATAGCTTGAGGAATAGTGCGAGGAAAGATGTGAGCATGTGATCTCCTTTCTGTTGCGGCATCATGAATGACTCTCATAGAGGTGAATTAACTTCAACCAAAGACTGTTGATAACTAAGGCAAAGATGTAATGTTGTGTGGCATGAGCCAAGCCCATGAATCAATCGAGAATCTTTCGACTGAAGATAGAAAATTTCCACCTTCTGCGGAGTTTGCAGCAGCGGCTAATGCACAACCAGATTTATACGAGTTTGCAGAAAAAGATCGCCTTGCATTTTGGGAGGCACAAGCCAAAAATCTAAAATGGAATACGCAATGGACAAAAACTCTTCAATGGGAGGCTCCTTTTGCACAATGGTTTGTCGGTGGGAAGTTAAATGCATCAGTTAATGCATTAGACAGACATGTGGAACAAGGTCTGGGAGATCGAGTTGCATTCCACTTTGAAGGGGAACCAGGTGATTGTCGAACAATTACCTATTCACAGCTTTTGACGGAAGTAAAGAAAGCTGCAAATGCTCTGACTGAATTAGGAATAAATTCAGGTGATCGTGTTGCCATTTATATGCCAATGATCCCTGAAGCTGCAGTTGCGATGTTGGCATGTGCGCGAATCGGTGCCCCCCATTCTGTCGTCTTTGGCGGCTTCTCGGCAGATGCGCTTTTATCTCGAATTCAAGATGCAGATGCAAAATTAGTAATTACTGCTGATGGTGGATTTAGAAAAGGCGCTGCGTTTGCATTAAAACCTGCAGTAGATGAAGCTTTAAAAGGCAAGCACAACGTTGAACATGTCTTAGTTGTTCAGCGGACCAAACAAGAGACGGCTTGGAATGATAAAACCGATATCTGGTGGCATGAGATCGTCAACCGACAATCTGAAGAGCACATTGCGCAGTCATTTGATTCTGAGCATCCGCTCTTTATTTTGTATACCTCTGGTACCACTGCTAAACCAAAGGGAATTTTTCACACAACGGGTGGTTATTTAACTCAGGCAGCATTTACGCATAAGGCTGTATTTGATTTAAAGCCAAGCACTGATGTCTATTGGTGTACTGCCGATGTTGGCTGGATTACTGGGCATAGCTACATTGTTTATGGTCCTTTGATTAACGGCGCAACTCAGGTGATGTATGAAGGAACGCCCGATACCCCACATAAAGGTCGTATCTTTGAGTTAATTGAAAAATACGGTGTAACTATTTTGTATACCGCGCCAACATTGATTCGTACATGGATGAAATGGGGCGATGAGTTTCCACGTGCACATAATTTGTCTTCACTGCGATTATTGGGTTCTGTAGGAGAACCAATTAACCCGGAAGCATGGATGTGGTACCGAGAAATCATTGGCGGCAATAGATGCCCGATTGTAGATACATGGTGGCAAACCGAAACTGGCGGAATAATGATTTCTCCCTTACCTGGAGTGACTGCAACTAAACCAGGTTCGGCGATGACAGCTATCCCTGGGATTAGCGCCGTAGTTGTTGATGATAAAGGTGTTCCAGTTGCAAAAGGCCATGGTGGATTTTTGATTCTAGATAAGCCTTGGCCGGGAATGCTTCGTGGAATTTGGGGAGAAGATAAACGGTACAAAGAAACATATTGGTCACGTTTTCCAGGAATATATTTTGCTGGAGATGGCGCAAAGTTAGATAAAGATGGCGCAATCTGGTTATTAGGACGTGTTGATGATGTCATGAATGTTTCTGGACATCGCATCTCTACAACAGAAGTTGAATCAGCATTAGTTTCACATGAGGCTGTTGCAGAAGCAGCCGTTGTTGGCGCACATGATGCAATGACAGGTCAAGGAATTGTTGCATTTGTAATCTTGCGCGGTGGCATTGCACATGCAAGTGGGGGCGGAACGAATAGTGGAAAAGAACTTGTTACTGAGCTTAGAAACCATGTAGCCAAAGAGATTGGTGCGATTGCAAAACCACGACAAATTTTGGTTGTTGCAGAACTACCAAAAACTCGAAGTGGAAAAATCATGAGGCGTTTACTCAAAGATGTCGCCGAGAATCGTCAAGTTGGTGATGCAACAACTCTTGCTGATCCAAATGTTATGAAGCTCATTTCAGAAGGCTTAAACACGGGCAGTGAAGATTAAACCGCTATTCCAAGATGTTTTTTAGTTAGTTCAATCAACTCGGATTCTGAAGTAATCACACCTATGTGCTTATAGGCAACATCTCCATTAGGTTTGATAAACCAAGTAACCGGTACCCCTAAACCAAAATATTGGCGTGAACGACCATCAGAGTCATAGAGGTTTGGCCAGGTAATTCCATTTGATACTACAAATTTCTGCGCATCTTGCAGATTGGCTTCTTCAACATTTACACCAACAAGTTGAACGATGCCTTTAGCTTTTTCATAAAAACTTACAAAATATGGAATCTCTTCTACGCATGGTCCACACCATGAACCCCAGACATTGACAATCATTGGTCCTCTAAGGGCGCCAAGTTGAGCGCCTTCGCTTTGGTCTAAACAATCTAGTGATGTTCCACCGGTCCACAACTTTTCCTGCAAGATGTCTTTGCAATCAATAA
>JACCDX010515244.1_pt1 | contig 19122 bp, 20 predicted proteins | sample 7449681 | NCBI WGS metagenome assembly JACCDX01 (sample SAMN15323450, study PRJNA562643) | freshwater metagenome | isolation source: river surface water | place: USA:Blue River Watershed | collected 2017-08-18
ATGAGAAGGGTGATGTACTCCCTACTCAGAAACCCGCCAAGGGCCTCTCTGAACTCCACCAGGCACATCTGTACATTGAGCACACGGATGACCGTGTGGACCATATCAACATTAAGCCCAACGGCCAGGGAACCTTTGAGTTGCGAATCATGTATGATTCGGCCTCAAAGCACCACAACTTCTTTGAGGCCGATATCCCACACGTCATTGAGTATCTAAATCAGGTCCTGAGCATGCTCATGATTGACCAGATGCCCTTCAAGATGGTGGAAGTCATGGTCCCCTTCTTCCCATCCATCGTGGTAACACCTGATTCATTCCGTATGGAGAATCATCGTATTATTATTCTCAGGGCATTCCATCAGTATATGGAGCACTATGCACAGGTTGCCTAACCGCCCCACACTACCTCGCCATCTCACCACTAAAAACCCAAAAACACCAACATATCTTAAAACCTTATTTTTGTTTTATTGGCTCAATAACTACCGGTGTACCAACATCACGAATCCACTCCCCAATAGCCTCTGTGGAGGAAGACTGGAGGGTCGCCACGATACGTCCAGGAACGCAGAGCTGCCATGTGGGGATGGATCGCACTCCGCAATACCCCGCCGTATAATCGTTCGCATCAATATCCACTTTCCATACGGTGAGGCCGAGTGTCTCCGCCACCTCAACAACTTCGGGGACATTCACACGCCCACACGGTTTACACCATGCGGCCGTGTAATACATGATCCATGCCTTATCACTAGGACGCATGTTGGGAAGGAGGGTATCCGTGTCAGGTTTATGAAACCAGAGGGTCTCAAAGAGCTCCTGTGTTTTCATAATTTCAAGTGGCATGTTGGAATTGAATCATTATACGGCAAGTTGTTTAGATACGAAGTCATAGGTACCCTTTAATCCCCCCGCAATTAGAATTGCGGTCAAAGCACCCGCAATGATGGGACCAGGACCGCCCCCGTTTTCATGGCCGCGGCGACCACCTCCCGTTTGCTGGTTTGCAGTCGCAGCCGCAGCCTGTACAGCCTCCACGGTTGTACCGACTGTACGATTTGCCGCCGCCACTGCCTCCTGTTCCATTTGACCGGTCAGATTTCCAACAAATCCAGGTGCAGAAGCCAGTGCCGAATTACCCAGCGCGGCAACTCCCGTGGCAACGGATGCGACTTTGTTGGCATTCTGGATTGCGCTACCTACGGTGGGTTGTAAAATGGGAACCACCAGCTCCTTGTACAGTCCGGACCACGGTAGGGAGGGAAAGGAGAAGGGAAGACCCCATCCTCCTTTTTCGGCGGGTTCCTCTTTCACTTCTGTGACCTTGAATATATCCGCATTTACAGGTGAAAAGAACCAGCTAAATGGAAGTGGTGCTGTGACCCCATCCTTCAAAATAGAATCGGTCATGAAATAGGCGTGCACGGCATCCCATACTACCCACAAAATACCAAATAGGAATAAAAATATGTTGAATACCGAAAAGATTTTAGCGGCACCCTGCCACGTCTGTCCTAGGTAGAATTTATCCGCGCCGAATGCTCCGAGTCCAATGGCCAGCAATGTATAAATGAAATACGATTTGGGTGCAGCGTATTCCTTTTTGTCTTTTTTGTCCTTTTGGTCCTTGTTGGCACTGCTGTTGCTACCGCCATCCATGGGAAGGGCAACAAACATTCCCCGTCCAATTCCGCGAATCCAGTCAAACGGTGAATTCAGGCCGTGTTGCCGCACGGTACGTCCATCTTTCAAGACCTGAATGATATCCCAAAAATACCAGATTCCCAGACCGAATATATTCAACAGGAGTTTCTTAAACGCCGTGGAATTGCTGCGTAAATACATATGGTCCACACCAAAGAGACCGAATAAAAAGGTCAGCGCGACAAATACGAAGTAATTGCGATCGGCGTGCCCCCAGGTATCCACATCACTCACATGGTGCGGTACGGGTTCTGCGAATCCCCCAGTTGTTGTGTCTGATGTGTCTTTTGATGAAGACATCCCCCTATTATGGCCGGCCATCCTTGCGGTTTACCTTATACCGTAAAAAGCAGTCCACCGAGTCCCGCAACAACGCGAAGTACGTTGTAATTCGTGGCATATACTGTTACACCGAGGGGGCGCGATAAAACGGCCGAGTTCATGGTAAGTTGGAGTACGATGGAATCCAGACGACTGGCATTACATGAACCCTGTGGCTGTGCAGCCTCCGGGGCCAAACTGAAAGAATATACGTATATGAAACTGTTGGGAATTGCGGTGTGTCGTTGCCAGGGCTGGAAAAGGCGGAAATAACGGGCCGATTGGCGCTCAAATCGGTCATAACCGTCAAATTGTAGAACCGCCGAATCAATGAGGTCCAGATTGGGAACACCCTCTTCATTCAGAGCGCGGCTACCGAAATTAAACCACTCATGGGCGCTTACCATACGGTCCTGCTGCGCGACCCAAATAATCTCCTTCAGTGGATGATTGAAATTCAGGGGAATAGAGACATTCTGGACATTCGCGGCAATGCTATACCGCTTAATGTACTGCACCTGCTCAATGAGGTATTCGTGTCGGCTACTTGCAAAGCGTCGGCGTTCCTCAACATCCAGGTAAATGAAGTCTCCCCAAAGGGTAATATCCTGTACATAGGGCTGGGAGACTACGGTCTGGCACGGGTCACTAATGAGGGTATTTGAATACACCATGTCATAACCGGACTTGAATTTAATGTAAATGCGGATGGGAGTTGATTGGAGTGCAATGAGAGGCAATGATAACCCAATATTCTTACAAAACCAGAAATTCAATGGCACAAAAAGCTGGAGTGGGCCCGGTTGGGTCTGCTGACTAAAAACCTCCTGGTACCCCACCATATCATTGTAACCCGCATATTTGGAATACGGTGTAGTCAGCTGTGACCATATATGTAGCCATTCACCCGTTTGCCGATCAATTTCCTGTTGACCCACCTGAAAACTAACATAATCAATCATGGCTTCCCCAATCCCATTTACCCACGAGAATGTGGGAGTCGTATCGGCAAAATCAATGGGAGTCACTTCTTGCACTCCCGAACAGCCCGTGGTAGTGACGGCACCCGTTGCATCTAGTTTCGGGAGCCGGATTTCCAACATCAATTGACTCAATAAATCGCCGTTTTGGGGAATTGTAAGGGATGCCAGCTTTCCGAAATCCACTGCGGTTTCAAATGCAATTCGCTGTGTTTCAACGCTAAAATTGGTGTACCGGCGATACACCTGCTTAAAAAACGTCGTCTGTGGATTTCCCGTCAAATATATATCTTGACGTCCCGTGGAAACGAGTTGTAACATGCCACCGGATTTTGACATCTCTCCTACAATCAGGTGGGGTTTCTTATATGTGGGTCATCCGCGGGCAATTTCCATTAAATGAGCCATCCCAATAGTAGGAGAATGTCTGGTCCACTAGTAACCAATTCATTAGATACATTTCCACAAACATTAATAGGTGGCCCCATTTCATCACAATATATTTTGTATGCAAATGGATTCGGACAGAGTTACTGGGCACCTACTGTAAGTCAATCGTCCATAAATGCCCTGAGCTCCCAACAACTCCAACAATATGTGGAACTGAGTACCAGTATTGCGCAGACGAATGCCAGTTTCAATACACTTTCCACATTTACAATATCCTCCATCAACGGCAATATTGTATCAACGGCCCAGAGTCTGGAGGGTAGTTTTGCGATCCTCTCCAACAATTTCAATATTTTATCCAATACAACCCAAAGTGAATTCCAGGGACTCAGTAATTCCCTGACCACCCAGGTCAATAATATTTACAATAGCAGTATTGCGATTGTTGAAAGTACCCTCCAGGCTATCAGTAGTATTTCCTCATTTACCAATGATATCGCGGCCGCCCGTGCCCTCACATCCGCCGCCGCGTCCTCCCTCAGCACGGCCATCGCCGTGACGAATGCGAGTACTACTTCGGCGCTCACCCAGCAATTCAACAGCTCGCTCACGGGTGTCGCGATAAGCACAACTTCCTACACGAATCGCCAAATATCCTCGCTCTCCACGGTCCTGGCGACCCAGAGCTCGCTGAATACCTTCAGTACACAGATCAACCAGGCTCTCATCAGTACCTCGGCGAGTCTGTACCAGGATATTGCCACGAATGTATCCAGTCTTTACCTGGAACTCCTCGGATTTGAGCAATCCACATTCTCCACGCAGACATGGGCCATCTCCACGATTGGAGGGATTCAGGCGCGTGTTGGGGCTCTGGAATCGTTCAGTAGTCAGATTTCATCCGTGACGGCGGCCCAAATATCCTCGTATACGTCGCCCCTGTTTTCCACACAGGATGCGAAGTTTTCGGGCTATACAAGTAGTCTTCTGCAGCAGATTTCCACCCTCCGTTTTTCAACCCTCCAGAATACACTTCAAATCAGTAGTATTTCTTCGTACACCTATGCCTCCAACAGTTCCCTCCAGTCCCAAATTACGACCACGAGTAATAATCTGAGTACTCTCACGTACGAATTCAATGTACTTACGACGAGTTCCATTTTGGCGGGAATTTATGATACATTCATTGCACTGGAGGCGTATACTGTGGGGCTCATTAACAGTACAATTGACTCGGTGAATCCCTTCAAATCGGGTCTCATGTATTCCACGACCCTGCAGAATACATCCACCGCCAACGGATTCTTCAATGCGTTTGTGAGTTCCACGTATTTATCCACTGTGAGTACACTTGTGCCGATTACCACGGCATACGTCTCGTCGCTCGTTTCCACGCTGTATAGCACGGGCACCTATTATCTCATTTCCTCGTTTGATTCCACGATTTTCGGTAAAACCACGGAGTTCAACAGTACCACGATTTCCTACACGGATCAGATCCTCTTTTCATCGCAGTACCAGCTCAATTCCAGTATTCTCTCGTACCTGTCCTCACCTGCGGGTGCGGCCCTGAATCTCTTCTCCACGCAGGGGGCGGCGGCAATAAGTACATTCAATGGCCTCGGTACATCTTCAATCGCGGGTCAATCGGCGATTTTCGGGTCCACCATGACGGCCAACCAGGCGGCGACGAGTACGATGTTGGGAGCGGGAAATTCCTCAGTGGCTGTTCTGGCGGCAACCCAGAGCACCTACACCTCCCTCTTCCCCTCCCTCTATTCCTCCTTCCAAGTCTCATCCATTACCCAGCTATCCACCCAACAGTCGCAATTCATTTCATCCCTCGCCTCCTACGGCGGAACACTCCAGTTCGTCATTGGATCCACGAATTCGGCCGTTCTCGGCCAAACGACCGCGGCGGCGAATGCGGCCCTGAGTACACTCGTCATTAGCACGAATGCCACGTACACGGCATTTGTGAATTCGCTACTGGCTCAGAATTCCTCCATTGCCTTGTCGTCCCTGTACACCGAACAACGCATTACACTGGGAGGGGCCACGTTTGAGGGGACCATGGATCTCGGAACGTACGCCAATTTCGCCATTCAGGTTGCGGGGCCGCTCACAAGCGGCTCCTCCAATTACCGCGTGACCCACACATCCAACATATCCGCCCTCAATTACCGTCGGGGTGTCATTACCGTGGACGTGAGTACAATTGGCGCGGGGTATTCTAATAACGGGGGTGCCCTGTGTCTTGATGTATATCGCTGGGGTCTTCCCACAACTGTATGGAGTGGTATCTACCCCTCCATCAGTAGTGCCGACTATATGGCAATGTACGAGTACACGATTCAAAATAGCATAGTATACACCAACTTGTTGAATGTATACCCCCGTCTGCGTATAAGTGCCCTGGCCCTCCAGGCATCCCAGGTGTACAATGTACTCGCCGGTGCCAACACAGTCCAGTCCAATTATTTCTGGCGCGGATCGCCCATGCGTATTCAGTGGTCCAATTACTCCCATTTCCCATTCGGTGTTGTGGGTGCACCCCCCTACTCCCCCGAAATCATGGTAGATGTGCTGTACAATAACCAGATACAGGCACGGAATGGTCCCTACGACCTCAGTGTATCCACACTCGCCTTCAACCTCCCCTATTATTCCGGTACGCTCACGAATCCCGTGACGACCACAATTCGCACCTATTTCGCGGGTAAACAAGCGGAGGCGCAGGAGCTGGTAATTCAGGTGTTGGTGCCCCGCTTTCAGGAGGTGCGTCTTACTCCGCTCAGTGGTCGCTTCGTATCCCTTCAGGAAATTGAGGGCTGGACCGATACGGGATCCAATGTATTCCTGAATACTAGCCAAATCGGACTCTACGGTACCGCGGCGGGCAGTAACTTGGCCCTGGGCGGTAGTAATGTGACATATGGGCGTGCCAATGCCGTGGATGGTAACGCGGGCACGATTTGTTTGGGTCCTACGAGTGTCGGTGTTCCCGACACGAACGCCTACCTCCAGCTCCTACCACCGAGTGTATCCATAAGCACCATAACGGTATTCAATGTCCCCTCGGCGTCCAATCAGGCGCGGGGAACCGGTGACGGTGCAACGGAACTGGAGAGTACTCTCCTCCGTGCCAACGTACTTATTGGTGCCACCCAGTATTACAGTACATTCCGACTCCGATCCACTGTACAACAGACATTCTCGTTCTAAGGGTGTGGGGCACATGAAACCGCAGTAGCATGTTGGCGCATCATCCAATAACAGGACAGCCCATTCGTATTTTACGATCCGAGGCACAAATTACGCAGAGTCGCCGGACTCTTGTATGGTTGCAAGCGGGATATTCGGAATCCCCCCGCTGGCAACGATGGAATATAATCATTTCGGACCCCGCCGCATGGCGCCAACAGCCCTTGGCGGCGATCATTATTACCGCATTTTCGGAGGCATGGATACCGATTCTGAAATCTGTTGGGGATTCGGCGTTCGTTGTATTTCACAAGGATGCCGAGGCGGGCCTCAGGGCCGCCGGAATTAACACGGACGAGTACATTTCTTACAAGGAATTATTCCAAATGTATCCATTCCTCGGCGAGCCCGTGCTTCCAACAGATCCCGTGGAAAAAGTCGTACTATCCATTGCCCATATTCTGCGGTACAGTTATCTGGCCTGGACACCCTCGGCGATTTCGTTGGAAAATACGGGTGTAAAGGTCCAAATGAACGCCTGGAGCAAGGTATGTGGGGGCGGCAATATTCAGATACTTCCCCCGCACGCCTCGGCCGAACTGGCGATTCCGTCGTGCTGGCTCATTCAGCAATATTTCCAACATCCCAAACCGCGGCGCGCACGGGAAATCGCCACATGTCTTACACGGAATCTGGAAAATCCCTATATTGATGGTGTACTGCTCCTCAATGAGGTGGATGAACCGGAACTCCCCACATCCCCCAAACTCGTATCCCGCGTGATTGGTCACCGTCTCACGTATTTTGATGTGATGCAGGCCATTAGAAGCGCACCGGAAATTCCCGAAAACGCATTTGTTATATTTGCGAATTCCGATATCTGGTGCGACGAATCCCTGCGTGTCCTATGGTCAATTCCCATGGTGGAGCGCCGGCTCTTTTTGGCCCTCCTGCGATGGGAGGCGAATGGCGAACTATTCGGACCCCGTCCCGATTCCCAGGATACGTGGATTGTGGCCAAATCAACGGTGGATTTCGTTCCCACCGAGGAGGAATTCGGATACCCCTTTGGAAAACCCGGTTGCGATAATGCGATTGCCCTGTCGTTCCTACGTAAAAAGTGCCTCATCGTGAATCCGGCCCATTCCATTAAAACCCATCACGTCCATGAATCCAATGTGCGCGATTACAATCCCCGTGATGTCCTGTATAAACCGATGTATTTGTACCTGGACCCGACGCCCATTCAAATGTTCGCCGTGGAGGATCATATGAAGGCCTGGGAATCCCGTGATTACCAGGAAATCTGGCGGGTCGCACAACCCCGCGAGTCGTTTGCGCGGACCATTGACTGTGTCAATGAGGGCCACGTAAAAACCGTATGTCGTGCGATTGCGGATAGGGAGGGAGAAGACTTGCGACCGGCCAACCCGAATATGTGGACACCCCCACTCTCAACACGCCCCCTCTATGAACTGAACCAGTCCTTCGTTTCCGACACGGGTCTCCTCTCCAATTTTAGGGGGATTTTTGTGGGAAATCATGAGGCGTGGAAGACGGGCTGGCGCGATTCGGCACTCAGTAGTGTGGCAACCACCATCCATGTGCCCTCGCTCATTATGACAACCGTCCCCGCGATTTGTTGGAAATCCCTCTCCGCCTGGTGTCTACATTATTTGCCCACCGCCCTTCGGATTCGTAAAATCGCCAGTCAGGAATACGAATTTATGGTCCCCACAATTCCGGAATTACCCCCCTTCCTCTACGATTGCCGCTGGCAACAGTCCCATATTGGCACGATTCCCCACATTCCCAACACACAGTACTATAGCGATAAGATTCTGGCACCGGCGCCTGTTACACAACCACGTGTTACCGCGGAGGATGTGGAAATCCTGCGCGAATTACTGCCACCCACGAACCCCGTGACCCCCACAAATCCCGTAATTGTAATCTGCACGGATGATATTTTCACGGGCGGGTGGGTATCCGAATGTGAGACATGCCATGCATCCGTTCTCAGGGGAGTCCGCGTTATTACAGTGACCCCCCAGGATTCCCACCGCCAACGCCGTGAGGCGTTCCAGGCGGCCACCTGGATTTTCGGACGCCGCGAGGCGCTCCAGTGGCTCTGGATGGCGCGACCCGGTACGCGGATCGTGGAGTGGATGTTGGAAACAGCGATTACCTCCGATATCATACATCTCGCGGGGGCGGCCAAGTGTAAATACACCCTGTCCTTTGTGCGCAAGGAGCCCGTGGAATTTCAGCGCCAGCATGCCCTCGTTGAATTCGGTAAAATCTGGTCCGAATTCGCATTTCAGGAGACCCTGGCGGCCACGGTCGCCAAAGAGACAATACCGACCATTCTTATGTCTGCAGGGAAGACTGTGGACCCACTCGGCGAAATGGTCCACATTTGGAAGGAACGTGGCTATTGTACAGTCAAGGAATTGGAACAGGGAGGAGACCATATTTGGTGGGGCAATGTCGGCCAGGTACTTTTATACGACCAGGCAACACCGGCCGCTTGGCAACCCGCAGATACCAATTATCAATTTGCCCTCTTTGGGAACTGTCCCCCACCGGGTCCCGAGGGACATGAAACCCGCCAGAGTGTATGGTCGTATTGGGGCCGTCATCCGCGCCTGTTGGAAACCGCGGTTGAATCGGGGCGTCGCGGATGGGCGGAGCGTACCATTGAATCCATCTTCCTCGGAAAGGTGGAAAACGGTATCCAGAAGGCCCGCCGAACCCAACACGATTGGTCGGCCGCCGTGGAGCTCTTCTCTATGCCCGAGGATACCACGGGTGCCCCCTATCCCTACAGCCCCACCGAATACCTCGCGAAACTCGCCGCATCGCGCTTCGGTCTTTGTCTGGGTGGCCACGGGAACAAGTGCCACCGCGAAATTGAGTATATGGCACTCGGAGTTGTTCCCATTGTAACACCCGATGTGGATATGTCACATTATCTGGTGCCGCCCAGGGAGGGCGTGCACTACATACGGGCGAGTACACCCGCCGAGGTGCGGGCCAGTATTCTGGCCTGCACCCAAGAGCAGTGGGAGGCCATGTCAAACGCATGTCATACCTGGTGGCGGCAGAATGCATCGGCCGAGGGACTGTTCCGTCTCACATGGGGTCGGATTGAACAGTGCCTGCCGCTGAATGGTCTCATTCTGCCACCGTGGACGGGGAAGGTGGGGCGGTGAATAGACCATGATCCAACCCGCGGAACCAAAGGGGTCAGGAATATGTAGGAAATCGCGGAATCCCACGCGGCCATAAAATGCATGGGCCGCCGGATTCACATCATCAACATGTAACCAAACAGATTGTTGCGCTGTCTTACAACGGAACAATACTGCCTCCATAAGACGTCGGGCGTACCCGCGTCCTTCCCAGCCTGTCGCGGTCGCAATAAATGCGATTTCCAACGCACGGGCGGGAACCTTGCTATCAACACCGAATGCGGTGCGATTTTCGCGAAGAGGTGGACAAACGAGGACAAATGCGTGCACCTGTCCGTTTGTGGAAATAACGAAACTATGGCTCTCCAGGCAGTTCTGGAGGGCCGCGTGTATACTGGGCCAATAGGCCGCATCAAATCGGTCATAGCCAATAGCAGCTACTTCGGTGGTATGTTGGGAACGTTGAAATGGCTGAAGGACGTTCATTGTGTCATCGCTGGTGTTTCTATTGTTGGGAACATATTTGGTGAAGGGATTCCGCGACGACCCCAGGAACGCCGTCACCATAACCACCGCTCATACACATCATTACGGGAACACCTGCACGCCTACACGACTCCACCACGATCCAGTCGCGGTCCTTTATGGCCTCGGCGGTCTGTCCCAGGCCCGCAACGGGGTCGCCCTCCATGGGATCCGTGCCCGCGTTGTAAATGACGAAATCTGGTCGGAATTCCTCAAATGGCAATTCAATTCCTTTTAGCAGGTATTCAATAAACACATCCCCGCGATCGTCTTTCAAGTAGGGAATGAAATAATGGATGGCGGGCTTCACCGCCTCCCCAACGGGAAATGGAAAGAGCATGGGTTCAAAGGCGTCAAATATACACACCTGACCACTCTTACACCGCTCCATTAAATCCGCCTCATATCCATTGCCCTGGTGGGCGTCCAGGTCCACGATAAGAATGCGTTGGGCCCTCCCCGTTTCCAACAATCGCTCCACGACCGCCGTAATATCATTATAGAGACAAAACCCACTACCCGCGTCACGCGAGGCATGGTGTAGACCGCCCCCCAAATTCACCGCGAAACCCTCTCGGAGGGCGATCTCCGCGGCAGTAAGGGACCCGCAGTACTGCCATTGCTGGGCCACGTTCACGGCATCCACGGCCTCATCGCTCAATGTCTCCGATTCAAAAATACCGCGAATCGTGTCGGGATTCTTGAGACGCTCCATGTACTCCGTGGTATGGGAATCTTCCACGTCAAATGGAAAAGGAACATGGATGTGCAGGGATTCCGTGGGAAATCGCGCTTTAAGTGCGGCCAATGTGGCCGCATAGCGTGTTCCAACGTCCCCTAAACTCTCAACATTATACGCGGCATCGTATACAACGTGTAATGTTCGCATAGTACTGACCTGGCGGCGATATTTAATTTCCCCCCTTTTCCGCACCATCGCCAACTAAATCTGCGAATTCACCGCTATACTCGGTGGGTGTTTCGGCACCCAGGGGCGTTTTATCCACCATTTCACGGACTTCATCGGTATCCACGGTAGGCCGTATGTGCCGGTAAACGGTTGTAACAATTAGCTTATCATCGTGCTCCTCTACGTGGCGACTCTCCTCCTCCAAAAACGCGGATGTCTCCTCCGCCCCATGCCTTGTGGCGACCATGCGTTGATCAAGCGTCGCCAGGCCATCCGTAATCAGGGGGACATGATAAAATACAATGATTAAATTGATAATCAGAATCACAATGGTAATGAAAAAGGTCATGAGCCGCATTTCTTCGGGTGAAGCCGCGGAATAGTAAACGATGACCGATGAAAACGCCGTAACTGCCAACAATTCAACCGGAATATTCATTGTTGAATATCTAGGGGGTTTTTGGATTTAGCCCGTGCCTCGTTCCACCCCCAATCCCCACCCCCACTGAAAAATGTACCAATAGGCACGGGGGGTCAAAAAACGCACGGGTACGGGCAGGGGCTCCAAGGGTACCTCGCAACTCATGAGGAAGCCCCAGTCATCCTGGAAAGAGGGAATGACGGCGTGGTAAGATGTAAGCGGGCCGCTACGCATGGCAGCGGGAAGCGCACGACGAATTGCATCCGCGCCGGAGGGACCCTTACGACGTACGGGACCGGTGTGGGAAACCCAGGCACCCCCAGGTGCCATATGGGACTGGATTTGGGACCAGAAAGCACGATTGAGGAGATTCGTGGAATCGTCAGCATCCGCCTCAGGATCGGGATCAGGTAGGTCCACAATAATCACATCATAGGGAGTGGAGGAGGATTGTAGGAAATCGCGAATGTCGGAGGCAAAATAGGTAACGCGGGAATCGCTATATGCCGCGTCCTGCCCCCAGTTCAAATGCTCCCTACATGCGGCCACGACCTCCCCATCAATATCCACCCAGTCCACGCTCCCTACATCCTCCCACTTGAGCACTTCGCGTACCGTGGCACCTTCACCTCCCCCAACTACCAACACGCGTCTACGACTCCCCGCGGGCTGCGAATGCATGACGGGATGCACTAGACATTCGTGGTAAATTTCCTCGTCATCGGTGGCGGACTGGATTTCATTATCCAAAAAGAGACATCGGCCCAGACGGGGCACATCGGCAATTATGGCATCCGCGTAAGCAGTCTGTTGTTGCCAGAGAATACGGGTGGTCGGATAAAGCGATTGGATTTCCGAGGAACATGCGTGCTCTGCGATAAATGTGGGGGCAGCCATCTTATTATGTGACTAATGCACATGGGCATTTAGGTTTCCGTGAACGAGAAGATGTTTGAGGGCAGGATGTTGGGTTTGTTGGACGGCGTGGAATATAATGGACGGTGAAATACCCGTGTTCCGGAGGAGCAGCGAGATAACCGTTTCTTTTGATTGGGTGAGAATTGTTGGAGACCCCAGGGATTTCGCGGCAATAGACAGGGCGGAATCGCCCTTTTTAAGGAAGAGTCCATCTTCCGTCATACGTGCATTCACATCGGCCCCCGCTTCCAACAAACGGCGTACAAGTCCCCCGTCTTCGCGCAGAACGGCGAGCATCAGTGCCGTCGGTTCGCCCGTAGATTTGCGAATATTGGGGTCCGCCCCATGATGAAGGAGGATATCCACGATGGCATACAACGCCACCGTATCCATATGAATGATGTTGAGTGTCCGTAGAAGGGGTGTTTCGCCCATTATATTCATTTGATTCACATCCATTACGTATTGTTTCAGACATGATTTGAGTGATTTGGGGGAATGTAGACTCACGCAATAATGTAATTGATTGCATCCCTGTTCATCGGTGTAATTGTCGTAGCCCGAATGTTGGGTCAGAAGGACTAATTGGGCAATACGAACCAGTTCGGTTGCGTGGAAATGGGCGGTCATTTTCTTATCTTTTCACAAAGGGATACAAAAACATATTAAACGGGATTAGGTTTTCAATTTTGAAGTAGAATACGACCAGCCTTTGCTGCCAAGTAATGCTTACGGCACATGGGCATGTACTTATCCGCGGCACCCACACATGCCTCTCCCGCCGCCGCCGACGCCACCGCGTCATCCGAGGCGGCGAATGTAAAGAGTGCCGGAGTACCATCCGCACAGTGCTTGCACAGCGCGGTGAGTTTCGTGTAGCGATCCGCATAAGGAATGAGGTCCAGGACATGACCGAAGGGGCGGCGTTCCGCATCACCGTCTAGCCCGACGACCACTACGTGTTTTTCATCGGTATCCACGGCTCTTAACACAAAGGGAACGAGATCCTCAAAGAACTGGGACTCTTCCACTACAATGAGGCGTGCTCCCGCATAGTCCGCGGAAGCCGACAAGGGCATGAGCTTATTTGTCGCGATTGCGGGGCAGCGCTGTTGGTCATGGTTGACTACCTGGGGGTCCGTTCCGTAGCGGGTATCACAACTATGCGTGACAACCATGACGGACCATCCGAGTGCCTGATGGCGTCGGACAATGGAAAGAAGGGCCGAGGACTTACCGGCGAACATGGGACCGAGAAGGAGTTCAAGAGACATGGTGATATGCTATGGTGTGGGATGCATACACAGTAGGGAGGGGGCGGGTGGCTTCATTTTTGATCTCACCGCATCTAAACGCAAAATAAATGGAGCATTGTAGGGCAGTCCCACATTTCCAACAAATCCCCCCGAAATGAATTATTCTGGAGCCGGTATTATTCTTTTTACACCTGATTTTCGTGTATTGTTGGTACAAGATGCTAAAACCAAAAAGTGGGGATTTCCGAAGGGGCATCGTGAGGAGGGAGATGAATCCGATGTAGCTACGGCACAGCGAGAGGTTCTGGAGGAGACGGGAATCGCACCCACTTCCTACACGCTCTATGAATATCCTTTTCGCATTATTCGCGGCTCGTCATCTTATGTATTTCGTTACGCAATTATGAATACCACGGATTATCTGGGGGCGATCCAATGTCGCGGGGAGATTTCGGGTATGCAGTGGGTTTCCCTTGTACAGTTTTATTTGAATCCGGAATTTGTGGACGGCAATAAATACTTGCGTACCTGGATTTCCGACATTGTATCACGCGCCGAACGAAAAACGTATGCAACACTACAGTCGCTCATGAATCGTATTCTGGGACCCGTGGCAACGGGTAATATTACTCCTTCGCCTTCTGCTCCTGTTTCCGCTTCCACTTGAGGAAACCGTGTGTGCGGGTAACATCGTAACTCGTGCCGAGTTTATCCACGGCAATTGCATGGGCTATGCGCTCATTTTCGGTTAATTGTGCATAAAATGCACGAATAACGGGATCGTTTGTGGGGGGTAGGGAATATGTTAGAGGTCCGGCTTCTTTTTGCGATGCGGGACCCTTTTTGAGATTGAAGAATGCATTTACGGCGGTCATGATATGTCTGATTGTCGGCATTTCGCCGACAAAAGGTCCCTCATTTTTTCATTTAGACCAGGGAGGCATGCATGCCGCGTGAATAGAACGGCTCCGCATTTGTATATTCACCAAACCAGTTCCGGATTGAATCGGATGGAAGTTTACCGCCATTACGCACACACTTTGCGGGATGCACGGGTAGTGCAGTGTAACCGCCAAAAGAACAATTTACCTTTTCTTGAAATATGAAGGTAATAAACGATGTACAATTCAGATAATCACCGGCACAATATTTTGTTGAGCTGATTTTACTGTAGGTTACATCTTTCAATGGAATCAAATTACCCTGAAATGTATCCTCAAACGTGCATTGTGCATGATTGTCATGGGATGAATTAGCCAATAGACTCAATCTATCCAAATGTGTTGGTGTAAAATATCCAATGTCAACAATATCATATTTGTAAACGTCTTTTCCGGTTTCCTTTTCAAATATAGTATGAGGATCAATTAAATAATCGGGAGAATAGAATGCTCCTTTTCCAAGAACATCACTTATTTTATGGAAGATGCCAATATCATGCTTTCCACCCAAAAAACCAAATCCGGTTGAGTATAAGACTCCCTGATAAAGAATCATTAAACTCATATGACCCACTCTTGGGGCGTTGATGATAAAGTAAATGGGAATCGCGAATTTTTCTATTTCTGAATAATCGGGTTTCACTGCATCTATTATATTTGAATGTATTTTTAAGCTTTTGATGGGAACCGTGACGCTTGTTTTTGCCGATTCATCCTCATCGGCTTCATCGTAAACATGCAAATGACCCGATGGATTCTGAATTTCTGACAAAATCCACGAGTCTTCTGTACGCTTATTAAATATGTTGGAAATGGGGATATTTGCGGCCTTTGCATTAGCCATTACATCATTTTCCGCACCATGAAGCTTAAAAACAACATCCGGATTTGAATATTCAAAATGATTTGATGCATCCGATGTTGGAACTATTTGAATTAATGGTTGTGCAGGTAAATTGGCCAGTCGTGAAACAAGTGCATGCATAATTTGAGGGGATCGAGCGGTTTTTAAATTACGCACAATGCCTCGCATTTTTTCCTCGGCGGCATGCCGGGCCAAAAGCTCCATCCTTTTTGTAGTGAACTGACGTGTTTGAAGTTTTGTGACGCGAATGGAACCACGGCGGGTGTTAGGAGCGGGTACTGGTTTTCTTGAACCTGGAAAGAGACTTCTAACACCACTCGCTAAACGACTTGCCAGAGATTTTTGGGTCTTTTTGGTTTTTGTTGTTTTTGCACCACCTCGCCTTCTGGTTTTCATTCCTCTAGTTGGTAAGAGCAAAAAGACCAGATGCAACAAGTGCGCCTGCTATAGCTCCCCAGGCTGTATCTACAATTGCCATGGACCACGTCCAACCAGTAAGAGTGGCTAAATTAGTTGCGTCATAAAAACCGTACATTACGGCTCCAACAGTTGCACCACGACAGGCGGCATCTTTCAGGGACTTTGCGGGTTTAATGGCGATGCATGTGAGTGCAAAGGCAAAGAGGAGGTATACAATAGCCGCCGGGGCCATACGAAGGGAAAGGGGGGATTTCTGGACACCCTGAAAGAATGCCTTATGGAAGTCCAGGCGTGCCCAGAGATAAGGTATATCCACAAGGATGACGGCAATAAATGTTAGAAAGTAGAGAATCCACCAGGACATCTTTATTATGACGTATTACATAAATTAAGGGGGGGGTTAGAGGGGACTACATAGTGCCGTAGGTTCCCCCCAAATTTAAGGGAGGGGTTAGAGGGGGCTACAGAGTGCCGTAGGTTCCCTCATGGAGTTAGAAGGCTTTGGAATACCGCTTACAGGACGGCTGCTTTGGCTATACGATACACCTGCAATACCCTGGGAATTCCTACAATCCGCCACCCATACTTCAAAAGTGCTTATTAAGGGCGGTAATCAACCCACACTTGCGGAAGCCGAAACGGACTGGACGTGCATTTGGAATCCCACGCAAACGCGGGACTGGTCCTGTATTGCCACAATTCTCCGAAGTATGTGCGGTACAGGAGGCACGTGCCTTCTTGTTCTGGATCACGTTACACCCCCCAGTACATTCTGGGGATTCATAGACAACCTACAACGTATCACGCGTGTATGGATGCACGAAGAACCACCACCCCAAATTCCAGATGCTACATTCTTTGCACCCACGCGTGATCAGCGCATGATGCAATATATGTTGGAGGTCTTCTCGGCGTTACCGGGACGTACTGGACATGGTCAATGGATTCCCCCAAGCGGGGATTGGTCAGCGGTGGTCACGGCCGCCACAGAACAAGGAATGGGATTAATGGTATCGGATCTTGAGGAGCACACATGGACGCTCATGTGGCATCGTATCGCCGATTCGCGACCACCCGCAGAACGACGCATTCCTACAGCCCAACATTGGTTGCGCATAGGAATGCAATGTTTGGATTCAGTTTAATAGCGCACCATGTTGGTCACAAAGGGCGACTTGTAGGCAGCAGCAGCCGCCTCGCCCTGGAAACCACCGCGCATGTTACGGGAGCGACGAGTAGAGCGACGAGTGTTGCGGCGACGACGAGTGTTGCGACGGACAGCGCGACGGGATTTGGCCATTTTACGATTCTAAAGGGGGGCAAGAGATTATGTTGGGATTCCGGGATTTCCAACATATTCTCATAAATCCTATAACCCACCCACCATTTAGTGCTTGCGGGAGAAGAGCTTGAAGGAACCCTTCTTGGCCTTAAAACCGGCCTTAATCAGGTGCTTCAGAGCCTTCTTACCGCGCTCGGAGGCCTTGCGGCTCACAATGCGACCATGCTTGTTGTACTTGAGGTCCTTGCGAGTGAGGCCACCAGAAGTGTGGTGGGCGGTACCGTGCATTACCTCGGCACGGGTGCCAATGGCACGCATGTCGCCTCCCATCTGGGAGGCACCGGGGGCATTCATGCGGCGAGTGCTGCGGCGAGTACGATGAGCGCGACGAGTCTTGGCCATTTTCTACCGCGGTCCTAGATTTTTTTCAGGGCTCGTTCATAGATTACCAGATGGCGTAATCCCTGGGCGATCAACCGCATTCGCTGACAATCCATGGCACGCTCCTTGGATTTATTACGGTATATGATATACTCACCCCTTATAAACGTGGGGGGGTTCTCAATAAGACGACCCCTCATATTCGTAAGTTGAATTCCGCGCTTCCTACATGCGATTCCAATCGCCAAATCATCCATTACATTTGTGGGTATTTCCGAAGTATCCAACAATGTATGAACTGTACTGCGTGACATTATAATTGCTATACCACGCACAAAAGGAGTGCCCCGATATAATTCCAGTACACTGGATGTTACACCCGAAACGGGGTCTTCCCAATCTAATTGTAAACGTTCGCCCCCATATTGAATGGGTTTTTCACGTAAGTAGCGCATGAGCGCGGGAATATTGACAAGTGTAGATACATTTGTGCGAAGAACATAATCGTATTCCTTTTCACGTGTAAGTTCCAAGACCTGTAAGGTCTTCTTCAAGATATCATGCATTGTTTCCTCACCACGAATATAAATGGTATCCCCTTCCCAAATGACTTCTTCGGTTTGCGTGGCGTGGTAGCAGTAAAAATAATACTCAATCTGCGGCACCTCCTTCAAATACGAACGTTGTATTTGTCGCATTTCGGTATATTCCGGAATTGTATCGGAATACAAAATGAGATTCAAAATGTGCATAGTCGTCTCCTCTCCTCTCCTCATAAATCAAAATTAAAGGGGTAATGGAGTCCGCGCACCTTCCTCGGCCGCCTGTGCGAGTGTAAGTGGGGGGTGTCCACGCCAGTGGGTAAGGAGAGCGGTGTTGGGAGCCTTGCCCGCCGCGGCACATCGGGCCACATACAACATACACCGGTGTATATTCCAGGCATCATATACACCCGCAAAATGTACCAGGAAATCACCGGGTTTGTATAGGCGTACCGCGGTTGATTCCGCGGAATTCGCCCTATCAAACAAGTATGCATTGAATAATGCCGGATCCTCACATGTGACAATCCGTTCCCTGTCGTCCGCCTGGGTTTCCCACAAATAGCAAAACGCCGCATTGTCCCACCAAATATGGTGTGTCAGGTGTTCCTGGGCGTAGCAGCGACGGAGGAAATCACGGACCCATGCCGACCTACCGCGGAAAAGTACATTGCCGTTATTCAGGTTTCCACAGGCATCCTTACACCAAACCATATCTTTTCCCTCGGGAAGGAGGGGCATAATCACGTCATGCGTATTGCCGTTTTAACATTCGCAGTGGGTGGCGATTATCTCAAAGCCATGGAACCTGGACTGCAATCCAAACGCGACTATTGTCACCGACACGGTTACACATTCTTGGAGG
>JACCDX010058367.1_pt1 | contig 19119 bp, 24 predicted proteins | sample 7449681 | NCBI WGS metagenome assembly JACCDX01 (sample SAMN15323450, study PRJNA562643) | freshwater metagenome | isolation source: river surface water | place: USA:Blue River Watershed | collected 2017-08-18
CTAAAAACCCCTCCTTTTTCTTTTATAAATCAGGTAACTACGTTCCCCGAACCCCTCCTTTTTCTTTTATAAATCAGGTAACTACGTTCCCCGAACCCCTCCTTTTTCTTTTACAAATATATCATTACAATCAATAATAATTTTATAAAAAAAAATAAAATATTTTTTACAATTAACATATATTTTATGTTAATTATACCAAATAACAAATAAAAAAATATAAATATATATATTATAAAAGAGATGACTAAAAATGTTAAAAGAAATAAAAACCAATCTGGTGGTGATGGTTATTCTATCATTCCAAATCGTGCCATAGGAGGTTTACCTGCATTTGCCAGATATTCCAACAATTACAGGCCAATATTTGAAGGAGATCTTTTACAAAATGGTGGAAGTGGCATAAATGGCGACAACAATTGCGGTTGTAATAAAGCTCCTGAAACCATTTTTGATTTAATCAAACAAGGAGGAGGAAAAAAAGAATCAAGTAAAAAGATAACACAATTTAGTGCCATTAAAGAGATTGCGCATAACTTAAGCCCTTTGTCATCTTTAGCTTTAAAAAAGATAATTGTTAAGACTTATTTGAATAATTTATCGCAAAAGAATAATCTTAAGTCAAAACAATATGGTGGTTATGCTGATAAATTACAAAATATATTAGCACCATTGGGAAAAAATAATCTACTTGTTATTGCAACCCTTTTATTATTACATCATTTTGCAGTTGAAAGTAAAAATAAAAGAAAAAGTTCTTTTTTGCACGGTGGTGGAAATCCATTTATACAATCATTAACTAAAATATTAGCACCAACCGGCTTAAACAGTTTAGGGGCATCTATCATATTATTATTGATTGGAGAAGCATTTGTTACACATAAAAAATCACAAAAATCCCGTAAACAACACGGAGGTAATCCATTAAAGGATTTAATCGCACCATTAGGAACAAATGCCTTTATTGCAACCGGACTATTAATTGTTCTCGACAAATTATTTACAAACAAAATAAAGAAAATGAAGGCAAAAGATCCAATTAAAAAAAAGATGATTGGAGGAAAAGTTAAAGAGAATTATGAAAAATTATTTAATCTAGTTGCGCCAATAACTTTTAATGCTTTTGCAACAAAAGATTTTTTAACAAAAATGGCTAATTGAAATCTAAAATAAAAACCTATATAAAAAAAAGATGAACAACAATATTATTCTTAAATTAAATGAATAATTTATTTCATCTTTATAAATCTTTTTAATAAAAAAATAGATTATTAAATTAGATGGTACAATAATATAATTACTGTAATTTTTTGTTAATAATTGTGTTGAAATTGAAATTAATTGTGGCATAGCAATATCATTTAAATTATTTCTCCAATATTTGTGTGTGAGTAGTTTAATAATGTTATGGCTAAATATGTAATTTGACATGATGTTTGCCAAAATGCTTAAGAAAATCGCTCGAATAAAAGATTCTTCAAATATAAATAGATAAAATAGTCCATACGAATAAATATATATTGAAAATGAATAGAATTCGTATTTGTCGATATCTTCTTTTTCTATTTTAGGTACTTCTAATATATTATTTATATTATTAATGTCATCCATATTATAATATATATATTATATAAATCAATCATTTTTTTTATATTAATTTAATTCTTAAAAAAAATATGTTTTTAATATTATAAAAACAAATATAAAATGAAATATTTCATAGATTTAGGAACTCATCTTTTCGGTGGATTAAGAGAATTTACCGAAAAATTAAATCTTAACAAAGAATGGATTATTTATTCATATGAAGGAAATAGAGATGTTTTTGAACAATCATTACCTATCAAAGTCGAAATGGCACCAAATTATTTAAGATTATATCATTATAATTATGCTGTAATGGATTATGATGGAACTGTAACGTTTAACAAACAGTTGGGTGCGTGGGATACTGAAGGAAATTATTTAGATCATTATACATGTGGTGCAAATTCATTGGAAGAGAATCCTTTGGTTGATCCTGGAAATGGATATAGATTTAATATCGTTCAAGAAGTTGTTAAATGTATTGATTTTAATAATGTTATAAATTCTATAACAAATACTGATAAAAAAGCTGAAATATATATTAAATGCGATATCGAAGGTTCAGAGTTTAAAATTTTACCAAAATTATTGAAAAACAAAAATATTAAATATATTAAAGAGATCCATATTGAATGGCATGAAAGATTTTGGATGAACAATGAAGAGGAATATAAAAAAAGATGTTTTGAAAAAGATAATATTACAAATGAACTGAAACAATTAAATATTGGTGTCTATTTACATCATTAAATCAGGAAACTACGTTTCCCGAACCCTTCCTTATTTACAATAAAAGCATCATTTATAAGCATCATTATAAAATTGCATAAAGAATATTTATTCTTCATCCTCTTCTCTTTCGTCAACATATCGCAATCTCTTATTTGGTTTTCCAGGATTGGTTTCGTTTCGTGCATTAAATATCTTTTTGACGTAATGTCGCAATAGTTCCTCGTTAGAAATAACGGAACCCTCTTCAACAAGAAAAGAGAGAGCTTCTTTTCCTTCCTCTTCATTCTCATAATTTTTCATTGAGAAATCTTTATGAAAAACATGTATGTAGGGTGTTATTCCATCACAGTCCTGATATTTATTGTCAAATTTAGGATGATTAAGAATCATTTGAAATGATTCATTATCTAAATCACACATTGCCAAAATAATCAAAGAATAACCGGCATAATAATGTTTGGCATCAACTGATAATGAAACATTGGGATTTATCTCGTCAATTTTCATCAAATGAGTGAAAATTTCTGCATTGTGATTATATGCCTCAATAAGAATTGGCATGAAACAAGGATTTAATTCAATCCGTTTACCATTTCTAAATTTAAACATATTACTTTCAACAACATAATGACGACTGCGCCAAAGATCATCAAAAATATCAAGATGATTATCCATTTTTTCGTAAAGAGCGTAGTATTCAATATCGTACATATAGTCAATATTACATTTTAATATATATTCTTTATTTGAATCGATTAATCGCGTTAAATTACCAATGTAATGTTTAATACCGTACTTTGTTTCACCTCTTTTACGATATGAATCACAATCTCTTATATTAAAAGCAATTATGATATTCATTAAAATAGACTTATATCTATCTATCTCTTCTGGAGATGGAACTTGAGCAGAATTATTATTCATGTTATGATTGTCGTTATTTTTACAAATAAATACACTTGAAGTTATGTTAATAGTTATATTCATTTATTATAAAATTTTAATTTTAATAGAAAATAATCATCAATTTTTTTGCGGATTAACAATATTTGATATAAATTTATTGAATAATACATTTACTGTAAGAGAATCACTTTTTTCAATATATGGTATTAAAAATGCATCTTCTTCCTCTTTAACTTCATATTTTATTGTAATTATATTTCCATAAAAAATTTTTATATATGGTGTTATTTTATTGGAACCATGATACTTCATATTGAATAAAGGATGTTGAAATATCTTTCTTACAGAATGAACATCAAATTCACATAAAGCAATAACTATTAATGAATTTCCAGCATATTCTAAATTTGAATTTGATGGAATTGAAACATTGGGATCAATATCAGTCATATTTAACAGATACTCAAATATCTCTTTGTCTCTATGATAAGCTTCCAATAAAAATGGTAATATAATAGGATATTTTCTTTCACCTTCTGGTGAAAACATAACTGATTCAACAATTGTATGAAGTGATTTTAATGATCCAATTATTTTATCAACATATTTTATTATATAATAATAATATTCATAATATTGATCGTCATATGAGCAATCAATATCACATAAAGAAAAATATTCTCGTTTTTTATCGATTAAAGACATTATAGATGTTTTTTTAACGTCTCCATTTCGAATAACAATAGACAAAAAGACATTTATCAATATTGTTTTATATCTTCCAATTGTTTGATAAATTTCATTGTTCTCATTTATATGAATATCCATTTTATTAATTGCAATTAATCCTATTTTCATTTTTATAATATATAATATATCTAACGACTTCCAGATATAATTAATCATCAATTTTTTTATTTGAAAAATGAAATTTGCTTAAACAGATCTTCATAATTGGATTCTTTCTCTTTTTTATTGTTGCTTTTACTGCTACCGCTACTCTTGCTCGTTCCCTTATGTACAATTCTCTTATTCGTACGAGGATCAATATTGTTGTATTCCGTATCTATCTCCTCCTCTTCACTCTCTTCTTCATCGTTTTCACTTGAACTCTCAATTTTATCAGTGCACATGTGAAAATTATATTTTTTAATAAATCCCTTTGTTTGTGTATCTATATTATAATTAATATCCTCAATCATATACTTCTTCTTTTTAAATACAGCAAATCTTTTACGTGCCTGATTTTCAAAAACAGAAAATGTATCAATAACATCTATAATCAGTGGTTCAATATCAGTATGTTTAATTCTATCGATGCGTCCAATCGCTTGTACAATATCGCTTCTAGGTGTTGCCAAAACAAGCCCATTAAGTGTAGGTATATCTAATCCTGTTGCTGCCATTGGATATGTACCCAATAATATACGACACTTTTCATTCTCTTTTAAAACGTCTTTTTTTAATCCTCCAATATAATAACCGACCGTTAAACTTTCGTCATTCTTCTCTTTTATTGCTTTATACATATCCTCAAGCTGTATTTTTCTATCCGATAAAATAAGTATCTGTCTCTTTTCATGTGTTTTTATCTCTTCAATAACATTATCCATGATAAGTCGTGTTCTATTAAAAGAATCAGATATATTATTAATCATATTAGCCATCTGTGGCTTTTGTCTAAAATTCAATATCTCTTTATTATAATTCTCATCTTCACTCTTAATAATAAATCTTCTTACTTTTACAACGTTCTTTTCATTTGACTTTATGGTAAAAAAAGTATCTCCAATATAGTATTTCAATACTTTCATTAAACCATCTGTTCTCGTGGGTGTTGCTGAAATACCGAGCATATAACGACTATTTACCTTCATAAGTGCACGGGAAAATACTCTGCTCGATATCGTATGACATTCGTCAATGATAACATGTCCAATCTCGTCAAATGTATTTTCCGGAAAATCCTTCATAGAGAGTGTTTGCAACATACCAATAACAATATCATTACCGGCGATTTGGCATTTATCACCTTGTACAATACCGACTTTAGCGGTTGGTAATGCAAATTTAATGCGCTCAATCCATTGATTCATTAAAAATTCCTTATGAACAATGACAAGTGTTTTTTTCTTCAACTGTGATATAAAATAAAGTGCTAAAATAGTCTTACCAAATCCACATGGTAATGATAATATACCTCCTCCACAACTATTATACGCTTCAATTGTTTTTTGTGCAGGTATCTTCTGTTCCTCTTTTAATTCCAAATTGAAATCTATATTTATGTCAGAACCTACTGGACATAAATCATTATCTGGTATACCAAACTTCTCTATTCCATAAAATTTAGGCATATATATTTTATTCTCATTTTCCAAATATATTTTAAAAGGTTCCTCTTGTGCTCCATAATCACCATTAACATATGGTTTAACATTTAAATCTTTTCTAATGTCATTAATCTCTGTTTCTGTTAGAAATTTCTTACGTACTATATATCCTCTTTTTCCAATATAATTTTTGAGTGCTTTTGACTGTGGCTGATTATTGTTCATACTATTCAATATATTTATTGAATAGTATATCTTTAAATTAAAAATTTTTAATAATATTGATTATAATATATATATTATATATACTATATGTTACATCATGTTAAATAAATTTATTTCTTATAAGTCTTCTTGGCCATCTTTAAAACATCCTTAAATTCCATTTTGGGATTTTCCTTCATAGTTTTCTTAACATGAGACAACCATGGATTGGCCTTCTTGGTACCAGAACTCTTTTTACTGGAACTAGATCTCTTCTTGGTAGAAGTCTTTTTAGTGGTACTCTTTTTGGAAACAGTACTCTTCTTTTTGGGAGCAGTAGTTCTTTTAACGACTCTTTTAACAACCTTCTTTTTAGTAGAGCTCTTTTTGGGAACAGATCTCTTAACGACCTTTTTAACAACTTTTCTGGTACTCTTCTTTTTTCCACCTTCTAACTTATTTTCACTCATTTATATTATAAACTTAGATTTTTTTATAAATTTACTATAAAAAAATTAAACTAAAAATAATGAAATTATTTATTTGGACAGCTACTTTTGTTGTGTCCTGGTTTTCTACATAAAGTACAACAGCGAACCTGTTTAATCTTTATATTTTCCTTTTTCTCTTTTTTTTCTTCAATATCTTTCGATTCTTTTTTAACATTTGATTGAGATTCTTTAGGTGTTTCTGTTTTAACATGAGCTGAATTATTCTCTACTTTGTTAGTTGGATTGCAATTTTTTTGATTGTTTGTGGTTTGATTTTCATCTTTTATTTTTAAAACACTGTTAATTAAACAAATACAATCATAATAATCTTTCGAAGATAAAGTTTCAATGTATAATTGTACTTTACCCCATGGTTTTTCATCACACTCCGTTGGAACAATGACGTTCTTTTTATTTAAAAAAGGTTCTATACTCTTCTTATCGACATTTAAAAGCAATGCATATGGGTATCCTTCTAAATTATCATAATCCAATGTTGTATCATCATAATCTATATCTTTATCAATACATGATTCAAAAAATTGAAAATCATCCGTTATTGTATGACGAACACAATTTTCAATAGCTTCTATCTGTTCACAACTGTAGTCGTGAAAAGATACTGATTTTCCATTCACAAAAAGAACACCCTTACAATGTATAATATTTTCATTCATTATATTTTAATATTATATTTACTATATTATTATTATTTTAAGTATAATACAAATAGATATAAAAATCAATTTTTTTTTTGTATTTCTATGTATTTGGTATATTTCATATTTTTATTGCTTTTGATTATAATCAGGTGCACCTGGAGCAGATGGATATCCAGTTGTCATCCAATAATTGGGTGACAATATAGGTGTTGGATCAGTTAGTCCCTGAGCAATGTTAGTCGCAAATGTTTGGGAAGGTCCCATGTTAAAAATTTGATCAATCATAAAGGGTTGAATTGCATAATTGAAATATCTTAATCTACTAAGATATCCTTGAAATCCTCCCCAATTAGTAGTGTAAAAATCACCATAATTGATTTTTGGAACGCCACTTAATTTAGTGCGTTTCTTTAAATTTCCATTCACATAAACATCCACACTTCCACCAATTAAAACAATGATAACATTGACCCACATATTTAATGGTATATTTCCAATATCGGCAGTTTCAACAATATTTTCATAAGTGTTAAAACGTATGTTTAATTTATTGGTATTGGGATATAACCACACTCCAGGCATTTGAAGCAATGGATAATAAACGTTTGTTCCATGACTTGTTTTATTATCGGGTATAAAATCATAACTTCCCTTATGGAATATATGCATAGCTGGTGTTGTGGATGAACCCGAATGTTTGTTAAAATTAGAATCCTTTATGAATATCCAAAAACTGTATGTAAATTCGGTACCATATTGGGAGTCTGACGATGGTGGTAATTGATAGGATGAGAATTTTTGGGCAACTGTTGCATCGGTTATTCCATCAATTAAATAGGGAGATGTTGCGGTATAATTATTAAATCCTTGATAAGTAGTATATATAAAAAACAAAATTAAAATAATTGCCATACCTATCATAATGATGCTGAATAATGTTTTATTTCCAGATCTTAAATTTACTCTTGAATTTGCATTAGAAGATAACATATATTATAAATAAAGATATTTTATTTTTTACTTATAATATTATAAAATGTAAAAATATATTTTTCGTCTCACTTTTCTTAATGATGTTTACTATAACAAAATTAAAAACAACAAAATTAAAAACAACAAAATAAAAACAAAAATAAAAAAACACAACAAAATAAAAACAAAAATAAAAAAACACAACAAAATAAAAACAAAAATAAAAAAACACAACAAAAAGGAAAAGGAAAGGTGCGGATGCGATTTGCAATCGCAAGCTTCGCTACGCTTGCGACAACGTAGTTTTCTGCTTAGCTACTATCAACAATGCTATTACTATCAGCAATAGAGACAAACTTACCATTTTGGAAAAATTGAATTTGATAATTTTTGCTTCCTAATGGTCCTTGTTGATATAAATCAGCAACATTATTTGGCGTTAAAGGATAAGTGTAATAAATGGTCTTACCCATCTTACCATAAAATCCGGCTTTAGGGGTTCCAGGTGTTATATAAACAGGATCATTACTGATAATTGGAATTCCTCTTAAAGCGCAACTTCTTTCCAATTTTCCATTAATATACATATCAACAGTTCTATTGTTTAAAACATAAACAATGTGAACCCATGACATTAAAGGAATATTTTGAATATCACAAGATTCAACTCCTTCTGGTGCAGATGTTGATGTAACAACCTTCAATGAATTGGTTAATGGATATAACCATAAACTTGGACAATGATGTTTAGAACTACTTGGGGCACCGCTGGAATTGGTTGGTGGATTTCCCTTCCATAATATACATTTATAATTACCGAATTGATAATTCCAATCCTTTACATAAATCCAAGTGCTAAAAGATTGATTCATTCCTTGAGTTACTTGAGGAAGTGTAAAAGCAGGTCTTGCAACATATGCATCAATAACATCGTTAATTATAACAGGTGCATTAGCAGATGCATTTTGAGATGCATTTATTGAATAATATATAATATAAATAATTAATGCAATAAATACTATTAATGCAATAATAAATATAACTTTTCCCATTGGACTTGATTCTCTATATCTTTGAATTCCAGCTTTAGGAATATTGGAAATTTTTCTTATATTTACACCTTGTTGCGTATTCATATAATTATATATTATTCTTAGATTTTTTTTGAAAACAATTAATTATAAATAAAATTTATAATGTACTATCATTATTTATCAAACGATTTGCAGTATAAGTATATTTTTTTATTATAATATTATTTTGATAATTGTCGATAATCTTTTTATAGTAATTATATAACTTGTTTATTTCAATACCACCTAATGATTTATTATAAAATATCAATTCCGCAATATTACCAGCAAATCCACTATTTTTATGGGTATTTGTATTTTTATCACTTGATACATATAAATTATAACTATTCATTATATTAGGATTTTGACTTATATTAACACTCCTGTCTAACATTCCATCAATATATATAGATACTGATTTCACATCAACAACAAATATAAAATTAATCCATTTATTAAATTCTAAATTATTTATTTCAATGCGTTCAATATTGGAGCTATTTTGGAAAACAATAACCATATTATTTGTTACTGGTGTAAGCCATACCCCTGGAAATTGTGTCAAATTAGTTAAATCTCCATCATCTGGAATTGGATTTCCTCGATAAAAAACAGATTTCCATTCATTAAATCTATAAGAGTTCCAATTTTGCGTATTCAAATCATTATTATTTCCATTAATATAGATCCAAAATGAATATGTAAAGGATCCACCATTTAATTCCTTTACAATTAAATCTTTATCAACTGTTAAACCATTATTTAAACAATTAAACGGAAGACCATTTTGTACAATATCTGTTTGAAGAATGGGATTTCCCAGTATTTTGCTTGTTTTATTTGATACATCATATAAAGTTATAAGATAAAATACAACAAATATATTTGCCAACAATAGATTTAATAATCCCATTGTAAAATACGTTATAAATGCAAAAATTAATGATAAATATAATCTGTAATTTATAACAGTAAAATAATAAGTTAAAATAAATGGAACAAGTATATTTGCAATCTTTAATTGTAATGGTGTTTTTACATAATATGCCTCTTTAAATTTATCGTAGACAGTTTTTATTCTTCTAATTGAATCTCCTACATATAATATAAAGTCTTCAGTCTTTTCATTACTTCTTTGAATGTTTGCTCTGGGTAAAGACATCTTTATTAACTATACTTATCTGATATATTTTATTTTCTTTTATATTTTTCAATTATAAATTCTTTAATATTTTCACAGTCTTCACCCTCTTTAAATTTTTGCATAACATCTGGAAAAAAAACAGTTAGTATACCAACTATTAATAATACTGAACTGATTAAAATATGAATGGGAAAGTATTGTATAAATGTATTATATTGAAAATACCCAAATATAAGAATACCGAATAAAATTATAAAGAATATAACAGGTTTAATATTCATATTGATAATATATAATATATAATATATTTCATCAATCTTTACCAAATTATTTTTGCAATAAATAAGCAGCATGATTTCCATATTCATATGAATTGTGTCCAGATACATCACCAGGTGTGCAATAAAAATATTTATTTAAATCATTCGGTCCAGAAGCAGTTCCTGATATGCACTTACCACCACCACTCTTATTACTGCACCATCCACAATTAACATCTTTTAAACATTCACTTCTATTAACATGACTAGATCCTCCAACAACATTATATTTATCACATGGTTCTATTGACTTACTACACTCTTCTAATGATGCATATGGTAGCAATAGCTGATTATTTAATGGATCATTACCACAGTAATTTGCAGATATATGAGAACTTCTTATTGTTCCATCATACTTTTTACACTCACCTCCCATATTGCAGTAATAAGATGCTTGATAAAAAGGATTATCTTCATGACATTGGTCAGGTGGAATTTTACTGCATTCATTATCACAACAATTACTAGGAGAATCAAAAATATATCTTAAATCGTCCTTTTGATTTTTACATTCACATTTGTTTGTGTCCTGATTTAAAATACAAAAAGAATTCTTGCAATCACTAAAATATTCGTTATCATTATCATTATTATAATTATAATTACCATGAATATTTTTATTGCTAAATAATTTAACTGTATATAGTATTATAAAAAAAATAATTGATGCAACAATATATAAAAAGATTTTCATTATTTATAATTATTATCTATATTTATTTATAGATAAAAATAATTTTATCTGTAAGTAATATATAGATATAAAGATGATTGAATTATTCACTTTACATAGTTTTTTAGAATCAAAAAGATTAAAAGAAAGTTTTAATTACGATATGGAAGATATGAATATTCCAACAAGTTGGATCATTATCGCATTAATTATAAGTTTTGGTACTGCTTATATTGCATTCTCTTGCAATGAATTTGAAAAACCTGCAACAAGAGCATTATCTACAATAATCGCATTTTTCTTTAGCGGATTTTATTTAATTTATTATTTCATTGTTCATGTATTGTTTGATAGAAAATGTTCATCTAGAGGAATTAACAATATAGTAAAAAGCATAAAATAAACAAGTTTTGACCTAAAAGAAAAAAGAGAAATCATAATTGAATAATATGTCTAAATCTTTTTTATAAATCATTACATTTTCAATGCTTACATTTGACCTAAGATTTGTCGAAATTATATTTCTACAAATCTGTATTATGTCGTCCAAATGTAAAAATAATGCTATTCCTAATAATTTATAAATGTATACTAATATTTCTTTCGAATTACTACATTCGAATCTCAATTTGTAAATGATAAGATTTATCTCTTCTTTTGCCATAAAAATAATTTCATTATAATCTTTAATATTTTTACAACATATTAATTCATATACATATTTGTTTGCCATTTATATTTCTCTATTTTACTCAATATTTTTTGTTTTAATTTCGAAATTTTTAATATTTTTTTTCAAAAAATCACGTATAAACTCTTCCGTTTTCTCTTGATATGAACATTTTAAAAACACCATATTTATTAAAATATTAGAATACATCTCATTCAGTTTAAGTTCTTCATTATTTTTGGGGTTAGAGAGTTCAACAAATTTTCTTCTTATTTTATAAAATAATTCTGGTTCATTCTCTTTTTTTTCAATAGTTACCTTAAAATTTTTATTTGCATTTTTACCCATATTTCTCTTTTTTACAACTTTTTTCCCATTATTTTTATCTACAATTTCTTTTAAATTTGTTTTCTTAATTTTCTTTTTAACTGTTTTTGTATTTTTTTTTGTATTTTTTTTTGTATTCTTTTTTATAATTTTCTTTTTAGGACTTTTCTTTTTAACATCCTTATTCATATCTTACATATAAAAGAGATAAAAATATACAATATCTTCTAATTCAAATCATACATAAAATATTTATTTAGATAAACCAGAAAATTATCAGGTTGATTATATGCAATCTTCTCTTGGTGTATTCTATTTGTTTTTGGATCTAAATAGTTTTTAACAATACATCCTTTATAATGATTATACCAAACTCTTTCATTATTACATTTTACATCATTTTTATTAATATTTTCATTAGAATTATACGTTGCATAATTATTTCCAAAAATATTATTGCTAAAACTACTCATCTTTTATCTTTTTATATTAATACATATATTAAAAAATTTATTCAAATGCAATTAATTTATCAAAAACGAGATAGTAAGCACAAATACTTATAATGACATATATGAGCAATGTCATAAAATCATCATTTAAAATGCATCCACTTAAAGCATTATTTAAAATATTTTTTCCACTACCTGAATAATAAATTATTATTTGCAAAACAATTAAAATAACAATTATCTTATAAAGATCTTTAATCAATACTATATACTCGTCATCTATGTCCAAACTTATATTAAATATAGCCATTTTTTATCTATTAATATATAATATAATTTTTTCTCAAAAAATAAATGCGTATTTATAAAATAATAAACTTATTGTCTATAATAAATAAAAAATAAATGATTAATTTACAGAATTATCAAAGCTTCTTTACACCGCCAGTTAATGAAGAGAAGAGTCCAGAAATGAAAAAAGAGCATGAATTAGATACGGATGATAGAATGTATCTTATTAATAAAAAGATAGATCAAAATTTCCTTTTAGAAACATATGACAACTTAATATTAAATAAAAATTATGTTAATAGTACAAATAGTAATTCATCCATTAATGATTATGTCTATAATGATATTGAATTCTTACAAGATCATTATCTAAATGACGAAAAGAGTATATTTAGTAAATTAAATAATTGCAATACTAAATTTGGTTCATTATTATTGAAAAAGATTTTATTTAAACCGATTAACGATGTCGATATTTTAAAGGATAGACAGTCACTAATAAAGAAAATAAGCGGTATAAAAGAAGAATTAATTCCTTTACTGAAAGAGATTAGCGAAATAGAGAATGATTTGATATGGTTTTGGAATGATGCCAATATGAAGCATATTGAATTAATGAATGATTTAATATACTTTAATTATGATATCTTTCCATTTTTTGATGTTAATGAGAAATTAAATAGTAATGAAAAGGCATTATTTGTAAGCAATATTTATAAAATTGTTGTTTCACCAATACTTACAATAATAACACCCATTTTAAGTGTCATTGTTCCATTAATCCTCATATTTTACTTTCAAAGAAAAACAAATCTAAATATTCCTTACACTGTTATTATTAAACAATATTTCAAAACGCTTATAGGTAATGATTCAATGAAGCTAATATTTAAAAGTCCAACAAAAGCAATGATTGCCAATCTGATAACAAAGGGATTATATATATTTATGTATATTCAAAATATATACTATTCACTTCAAAATTCGAGAAATACTAACAAGATAATCAATACTATTCATGAAAAGTTGAATAAAATCAATAAATATATTAAGATTAGCAATGAGATTAAAAGAATATGTAGTGAAAAAGGAGAGATGACAGATTTAAGTTCATTCATTAATTACAACAAAATTGAAGATGATTTATCTTTTTATGAAGTTTACTTTAATTCATCTGTTTTTGAAAATGAACCGTCTCTCTTCTCAAATAAAGGCAAAATTTTAACGACATTTAGAAATTTCAAAAAGAGTAAAGATGATATGATAAATCTCTTCCATTATAATGGTATAATCGATCTTCTTATATCAATTGATCAATTATTATCCGGAAGTTGTCCAGAAAATCCCTATACTTTAACGACATTTTTGCAAAATAGTAAGAAGCCCGCACTACAAATTACTGGAATATGGCATCCTTATCTAAATGATAAAAATACTGTCAAAAATAATGTTGAAATGAAGAATAATATTTTAATAACTGGGCCAAATGCAGCAGGAAAATCAACTTTTATCAAAGCTGTTGTTATCAATATTATTATGGCGCAAACTATTGGTCTTAATAGCGCTACTTCATTCTCTTTAACACCATTTCATTTAATTGAGACTTACTTACATATTCCAGATAGTAAAGGAGTATCATCATTATTTGAGGCGGAAATGTTTAGAAGCAAGGAATATATTGATAAGATTAAGAATATGGATAAAGATAAATTTTCATTTATAGTACTTGATGAAATATTCTCTTCTACTAATTATGTTGAAGGATTTTCGGGGGCATATTCGATATTGAAGAAGATGGCATCTTTTAAAAATACATTGTCAATCACTACTACTCACTATACTGATTTAGAAATTTTGGAAAAGAATACTAAAGGAAGAATAGTTAATTATAAATTCGATGTTGATTATGACAAAGATAAGAATATTATATTTAACTATAAATTGAAGAGAGGAACATCTCGACAATATATTGCACTTAAATTGCTTGAGAAGAATGGTTTTGATGAAGATGTTATTGAAGAGGCAATAAAGATGTGTAATAAGATTAAGAAGAAAAAGCTTTTATTCAATAAGAAAAACTCAAAAGATACATAGGAATTAAAATTAAAATTAATACTATAATTATATGTTTCAGTAAGAAAATAATTTTTTTGTTGAATCTTTTACTGTTTCTATCTTCTCCGTCTTTATCTTTTTCATTATTCTTATATAATTCTACTTTGGGTTGTTCTTTGTTATTTAAATTGATATTGTCTAAATCTATTGGAGTATATCCGGTTAAAGGCGGAGTTTCAATCATTTGATTCATGCTTTTAAATATATTTATGTCATATACTGGATTTGGCTCACCCATTTTCTTTATATTATATGAAAATATTAAAAATCAAGAATAAAAAATCAAAACTAAAAACAAGATTAAAATCAAAACTAAAATCAAAACCAAAAATCAAAACTAAAATCAAAACTAAAATCAAAAAGGAAGGGTTCGGGGATGCGCTTTAGCAAGCACAAGCTTCGCTAACGCTCGCGAGCCGTCAGGCGAAGCTTGCAACAAAGTTGCATCGCGAACGTAGTTTCCTGATCCTGAGTTTAAAAGAAAAAAAAAATTTATAAATCTATATAAATTAAGATGTTATCAAATATTGTATTTATAATTATATTTGTATTGTTAATAATTATATTAGTTCTATTATATTTCTTCTCAAATGACATTAGAAAAAATAAGAATAAATTAAATATTATAGAGTCAGATTTGAATGCTATTAGAGAGAGATTATCTAATATGAATCAAAAGATGACCTCCTTAGAAAATAGTGTAAATATGGAAGGTAAATCAAAGAAGAGAGGAGGAGATAATTTTCCAGATATTCTTGAAAAATTAAGTTCAATGAATAATAATGTATTTGGTGGAATGGATGAAGTATATATTGATGAAGAGTCATCTAATAGTGATAGTGATGAGGATTATACTGAAGAGACTGAAACAGAGACTGATGAAGATTATTCTGAAGAGGAGAGTGAAGCTAGCTCCAATTCATATGAAACAGATGAGTCAAACGAATCAAACGAAAGCGAAGAAGAATCTATTGAAGAAAATACCGAATCAGTTGTAGAAAATGAAGTTCATTCAATTGGAGATTTAGAAGAGATATATGAACAACCAAGTATTAATGACATTGATGAGAATGATGCAAATGATACAAGCAATGGAATCAATGAAATTATTCAAGAAGAAGAACCGGTTGCTGTTTCTAATAAAGAACCTGAACCTGTTGAAGTACATGTTCCTGTTGTTGAAGAGACCATTCTTCCAAAAAGCAAAGAGCCCAAGAGAACTAGAAAAACAAAAAATAAATAAAAGCAAATAAAATAAGTAAACGTAAAAAAATGAAAGAAAAAAAATCGGTTTATTTTTATATTTTTATATTTATTATATATATATAATAAATATATGAGTGATTATAATAAAACTTCAAATAACAAATATTTTGATTGTCCTGCAAGAATGGATGATGGACGCGCCTTTACTGACTATAGACCACGTTCCACTGTTGATAATATGATTAGAATTAACAATGGTATTCAAAGCAGTTATGAGTATAGACAATTTTTAATGCACAATGCAACTAAAATAATGGATGTTAACAATATGTATACTGAAGACAAAGTCGGTTGCAATTCATGCAATTATAAACCTCCTCGTTTCCATACAGATTGCAACATAAACGAGGATAGTTCATTGTGTAATATAGCTGATCCAAATGGAATTGGATTGAAGAACATTGCTCACTTCAAGTAAAATTCTATAACCATTCACCATTAAAATATTGTATCATTCCATTAGCATTTCCTCTATAAAATGCCATCCAAATGCTACAATTTCCACTTCCACAAACTATATATCGACATTTTGACATAATAATAATGATTGCTAAAAAATATTTACTAAACATATTGTTATTACTGTTTAATCTAAAATCAACCGTCGAGGTTGAATCTCTTTTAATACTTCTTGTTTCATCTTTAAACCATATAGATGAAGGAAATTCATTTAACATTTTTTCAATAAATTCAGTTTCATCACTTTGTATTATAAAACGGATATCTGGTTTCTCTTTTAATATTTTATGTGCCTGAATAATGTACTCTTCATAACTAGATAATTTTGTTTCAGTTGCTTTATCATTACCTCTATAAAATAAAACGGCTGTATTATTAAAATTTATTTTATATTTTTTTGTAATCTCTATTACATAGTATGTTATATCTAATGATGGTGAAAAGTATTTTTTTATAAATGGCAATATTCCATCAAAATTAAGATTTTTATAATTTGAAAATTGTAAACCTTCATAATAATAATTATGTGATTTATATTCAATCGATTTATACATACCATCTGCATTATAATGTTTGAAATATTCAAATGTTATGTCATTATCTTTATTATTTTCATTCTTATACCATGTGAACATGTTTTTTGTATCAACTATATTGGGACATCTTTTATGTTCATTGTGATAATTTATGATTGATTGCAATCTAATACTGCAACATGAAAAGAATCCTGCTTCATGTTCAATTTTCAACATATAATTTTATTAAATATAAAAGTTATAAATTATTAACAAATATGATTATAAAATAAAATTTAGTTATATATTTATATATTCATACTTAAAAAATGCAAATAAACGATATTTTAAAAGAGCATAGTAAAATAACAGAAAGTACAGAGTCATTATTTTCAATTATTATTTATGATAAAAGTTCCAAAAGCATTGTTGATTTTTTTGAAGATCAGTTAGAAAAAGCGAAAAAGATAATAAATCCCGTTAAAAAAAATAAAGTGAATAACAGACTTTTTAATTTTATAAAATATATACGAGATAATTACGATGAAGATAATGAGAAAATTATGATAAATAATATATTTTTAATACATGATAAAATAGTAAATTATCCTTTAACAAATGAAGATATAAAGACAGCAAGAACATATGATATTTTTAATATATTTATTAAATGTGATACATTTTTATACGTTGACTATTTTATTGATTTATTTACAAATTTTAATTTTATCTATTCAATTAAAATGAACAAGAATGATTTATCATTAATAAAATTAAATAAAAATAAATCTAAAGAGATTGAATCATTAAAAATAAGTAATGAATCGAAAATAATAGATATGGTTGATAAAATTAGAAATCAATATAATTATAGAGATGTTGTAGTAATTCATGGAAATTCACTTTTTTTAAATAAAATAAATGATACTGCAATGACTCTCAGTAAAAATATTATAATAAATAGAGATTTTTTAAATAATGAAAGCATATTTTCATTATATGAAGATGAATTAATGAAAAAGAATCATATTCTTCTTGAAAATAAACTTAATGAATTAAAAAATGATAATTGCAATACTGATCTTTTTGTTTTTGGGAAATTAAAGTTTGAAATTAAAGAGGCAATTGAGTTATATCAGTTAAAAGAGCTTTATATTGACGAGAAGAAACTGGAAAATTTAAAGAGAATAATAGATGATGAGTCATACTTTAATTTTAAAATTATCCCAATTAAAAGTTTAGAAAATGGAGATTTAGCATCATTTTTTTTAAAAGATTACAATGGAATAATGGGGATAAAATACTATTCTTAGGTTAGGGAACCTACGGTTCGCGAGCGCTAGCGACGCTTGCGCTTGCTAAAGCGCATCCCCTAAAAACCCCTCCCTTTTTTTTAACAACACATTTTCAACAACACATTTTCAACAACACATTTTCAACAACCCAAAGGAGGGATTTTAGGGAACCTTGGTTCCCTAATAAATGGATTTAAAATAATATTTATATATAAAATATATAAATATTAGAATGAAACAGTTGTTAGAATATGTTTGGATAGATGGTTGTGGTGGGTTACGTTCAAAGATTAAGATTATTGAACATGATTATCGTGGCGGAGATTTTAAATTATCATATTGTCCTCAATGGAATTTTGATGGTTCATCAACAAACCAATCACAAACAGATAAATCCGATATATTATTAATTCCCGTTAGATTATATGCAAATCCTTTTATTAAATCAACAGATATGTTAGAAACGTATTTAGTTTTATGTGAATGTTATAATAGTGATATGACACCTCATCCAACAAATAAACGTCACCAATTAGTAGAAACAAATAAAGAATTTGAAAAACATGAATGTTTATTTGGTTTTGAACAGGAATATATTTTATTTGGTAGAAATAATATTCCTCTTC
>JACCDX011077808.1_pt1 | contig 19117 bp, 20 predicted proteins | sample 7449681 | NCBI WGS metagenome assembly JACCDX01 (sample SAMN15323450, study PRJNA562643) | freshwater metagenome | isolation source: river surface water | place: USA:Blue River Watershed | collected 2017-08-18
GATGGGCCGTGTGGTCGTGCCGGGCAAGTTTGCCAACTGGATCGCCCCCCCGGTCATGGGCATCAACCGACAGCCTGTAGACTACGAGTACATCCGCTTTAACTGACCCCCCATGAGCGCCGAAGCCGTCCTGATCCAGCAGCACCTGATCGATCCCGAGATCTGCATCCGGTGCAACACCTGCGAGGCCACTTGTCCAGTGGGTGCCATCACCCACGACAGCCGCAATTATGTGGTGGACGCGGACAAGTGCAATCTGTGCATGGCCTGTGTGCCGCCGTGTCCGACGGGCTCGATCGACAACTGGCGCACCATGCCCAAGTCGCGCGCTTATAGCGTGACCGAGCAGTTGGGTTGGGATGAATTACCCGTTAGCCTGAGCGAGGCGGAAATCGTCTCGCTCGGTGGCGGGTTAACGTCGGCACAAGCTGATGCGGCCTCGCCTGCCTCAGTGCAGACCACGGCCTCTGTGTCTTCGAGCGACAGTGCGCCCATGGCGGCCAATGTGGCCGTTGGGGCCACTTTGCCCCCATGGTCGGCAGCCCATGCATATACCAATCTGTATGGCCCCAAGGCGGCACAAAAATCGATCAAGGCCACAGTCACGGGTAATGTCCGTGTGACCGAGGTCGGCAAAGAGTACGACACGCACCACATCGTGCTCGACTTTGGGGCCATGCCCTTCCCGGTGCTGGAAGGCCAATCCATCGGCATCATTCCGCCCGGGGCTGACGCCAACGGCAGGCCGCACCATGCCCGTCAGTACTCGATTGCCAGCCCTCGCAATGGCGAGCGCCCGGGCTACAACAATGCTTCTCTCACCATCAAACGCGTGCTGGAAGACCACCAGGGCCAGCCGGTGCGGGGTGTGGCGTCCAATTACATGTGTGATCTGGCCGTGGGCGACAGCGTTGAGGTGATCGGGCCTTTTGGCACCAGTTTCCTCATGCCCAACCACCCGCGTTCGCACATCGTCATGATTTGCACCGGAACTGGCAGCGCCCCCATGCGGGCCATGACCGAGTGGCGCCGACGCTTGCGTCAAAGTGGCAAATTTGAGGGCGGCAAATTGATGCTTTTCTTTGGTGCCCGTACACCGCAAGAACTGCCTTACTTCGGTCCGCTGCAAAATCTGCCCAAAGACTTCATCGACATCCACTTTGCATTCTCGCGCGAGCCGCAAAAACCCAAGCGCTATGTGCAAGATGCCATGCGCGATCATGCGGCTGACCTGGCCGGCTTGTTGTCTGACCCCAATGCTTACTTCTATGTCTGTGGGCTCAAGAGCATGGAAGAGGGCGTGGTGATGGCCTTGCGCGATATCGCCCAAGGCGCCGGACTGGACTGGCAGGGCATCGCCCAGTCTTTGCGGTCCGAAGGGCGACTGCACCTCGAGACCTACTGAGACCGGTTTCCCTGTCGCTCGCCGGGGCATGCGGGCTGGCTTATCATGCCCGCATGACGACCCCTGGTTACGACATTGCCGTGCTCTTGCGCCGTGAGGCCATTCAAGGCCCCATGGCCCGTTGGCAATCGCACCGCTGGGTCTTGCACGATGTCGTGCCCGACGATGGCCACCTCGGCCATGGGCCCAGGCCCTGGCGTGAGGATGCCGACCTGTCGATTTGGGTGCATCCGGGTTTCCGGGCGACGCTGCATCGCGACGACGCAGAGGGTTACTACCTCAATGTGACCTCGCCCCGACCATGCTGGTTTGTCATGTGGCGCATGGCCGAAGTGGCTGGTTTTGATGAACCGATGGCAGTGCCGCAAATCGTCAGCCTGAGCTACCACGATGCGGGGCGTTGGCTGGATGCTCAGGAAACCGTTGAGCAGGTCCCCGCGCCACCAGACGTGGTGTCTGCGATGCGCGCATTTGCGCTGGCGCATTGGGCGCCCGAACCCAAAAAGCGACAACGCCCCCAAAGTTTTCAGCCTTTGACCGACCGCTTTGGTCAACCGGCACGAGTCAGTACCGACAAAAACCATGGCGGCCACTGACTTTTTCAAGCGTTGGGGGCCCAAACCAGCGGCCTCAGATGAGCCGGGCGAGACGGCTGAAGGCCTGAAGCTGGCTGCGCCGACCACCCCTGCGCAAGCCACCACACCCCCTGTGGCGCAGGTGCCACCACCTCCGCCCACATTGGCTCAGGCGCAGGCCTTGACGCCGGCCGATGATTTCCGGCCTTTTGTACAAGCAGGCGTTGAACCCCAAGTGCGCAACGCCGCCATGAAGAAGCTGTTCACCGACCCCCATTTCAATGTCATGGACGGTCTGGACATTTACATCGACGACTATCACACCCCGAATCCTTTGTCGGCGTCCGACATCAGCCGCATGGCCAGCGCCCCATTTTTGCGCCTGTTACAGTCTGAGCCCCAAGAGGACAGTGCTGGCCGGTCCATCACCGCCACCCCCGTCACCCCCGACCTTGTGACCTCTCCCGAAACGAATTTACCAGCCGAGAACCACAGTGACGACCCTGATTTGCGATTGCAATCGAACCCAGAAACTGGACCCGCAAGTCCTGGCCCGGTCACTGACTGACCCGGTTCAGGCCCACACCCAGTTGTGCCGGCGCGAGGCCGGCGCATTTTTGAAGGCCTTGGGCGCAGGGTCTGAAGTGACCGTGGCATGCACGCAAGAGCAGGCCTTGTTCGAGCAGTTGGCCGAGGCTTCTGCCACCGAATCCGGGCGCAGCGTCTGGGCGCCTGTGCGTTTTGTCAATATCCGTGAAACCGCCGGATGGAGCCGCGATGGGGCCGCCAGCGCCCCCAAAATGGCGGCCTTGATCGCCGCCGCTCAATGCCCGGCCCCCGAGCCCGTGCCTACCGTCAGCTACCGTTCACAGGGCCGTTTGCTGGTGATGGGGCCATTGGACCAGGCCGAACGGGTGGCCAAATTGCTGCCTGAACTCCAAACCACGGTGCTCTCTACCGGTGCAGGCGTGGCCGGGGGGGCACAAGCGCGGGGGGTGCCTGTTTTGTCTGGCCGCGTGGTGTCGCTCAGCGGATGGTTGGGGGCGTTTAGGCTGACATTGCGGCGCGACAACCCCATAGACCTCGATCTCTGCACCCGTTGCAATGCCTGTATCGTCGCCTGTCCGGAACAGGCCATCGGGCTCGATTATCAAATCGACCTCTCCCGATGCCAGTCCCATCGTGCCTGTGTAGAGGCCTGTGGCAGCGTGGCGGCCATCGACTTTCAGCGCGCGGTGCAAGATGAGGTGCTCGATTTTGATCTGGTCCTCGATCTCGGTACGACCCCGGTCTTGCCCATGCATGCCTTGCCGCAGGGTTATCTCGCCACGGCCCGTCAACCCTTGGAAGAAGTGCTGACTCAGCTGCGAGCGCTGGTGGGTGAATTTGAAAAGCCCCGTTTCTTCCAATATCGACAAAAGGCCTGTGCCCATGTGCGCAACGAAAAGGTGGGTTGCCGGGCTTGCATCGACATCTGTTCAGCCGAAGCGATCCGCTCTGATACTCAGCGCCAGCAAATCGTGGTCAATCCTCATCTTTGCGTGGGTTGCGGGGCATGCACCACTGTGTGCCCAAGCGGCGCATTGACCTATGCCTATCCCAAGCCGACCGACTGGGGTGCGCGCATGCAAACCCTGCTGCGCATGTACGCCAGTGCAGGGGGCAAAGACGCTGTTTTGATGCTGCACAACCCGCAACGGGGCCGAGCCCTGGTCGAAGAGCTGGGCCGTGCCGCCACATTGGGCCTGGCTGACGGATTGCCTGCGCAGGTGATCCCGCAGGAGATCTGGCACAGTGCCAGTGTCGGCATCGATTTGTGGTTGACGCTCATGGCCATGGGTGCCCGCCAGGTGTGGGTGCTTTGCACAGACGACGACGCTCCGGCTTATGTGCAAGCCCTGCAAGAACAAGCGGCACTGATTCAGCAATTGCTCACGGGGCTGGGGTACGAGGGTCGCGGGGTATCGGTGTTGCGGGCCCATGGCGGCCTGGACTTGGAGGCCGAGATCAAGGCCGCCTTGTCATTGGGCCCCGCCACAGAGTTGCCAGTGGCCAGTTTGTCCTTCACCGGGGAAAAGCGCAGCCAGTTGGATCTGGCACTGGCGCATTGGTTGGCCCATGCACCCGCGCTGCGCCAGCCCGAGCCGCTGACGGCCATCGAGTTCATTGGGGCTGGCTCACCTTGGGGAACGGTACAAGTACAGGCCGATGCCTGTACCTTGTGCATGAGTTGTGTCGGTGCCTGTCCAGCCAGTGCCCTGCAAGACAACCCCGATCGCCCCCAACTGCGCTTCACCGAAAAAAATTGTGTGCAGTGTGGCATTTGTGTCAAAACTTGCCCGGAAAATGCCATTTCATTGGTGCCCCGCTTGTGGCTGGGCCGAGAACGCGGGCAACAAAGGGTCTTGCACGAAAGCCCTCCATATGCCTGCATCAGATGTGGCAAAGCTTTTGGCACCTTGGGTGCGGTGCAGGCCATGTTGCAACGCTTACAAGACCACCCCATGTTTCAGGGCAGCGCGCTGGAGCGCATCAAGATGTGCGGCGATTGCCGGGTCATAGATATCTACGGATCAGACGATGAACAAAAAATCCAGTGACCCGGGCAGTTCGGCCCTGGATGAGGAAACCGCGCGTGCCGAAATGTACGGCCTGCTCGCCATGCTGTACCTCAGCCCCCCATCCAAAGAGGTTTGGCAGGCGATGCAGGTGGCGGTCACCGAAGCCCCGATGCCGGGTGCCTTTCTTGAAGAGCCGTGGCGGCAATTGGTGGCCTGTACGCGTGATCGTTCACTGGATGATGTGGCCAGAGAGTTCGACGAGCTCTTCGGCGGGGTGGGCAAGCCCGACATAGATCTTTTTGGTTCCGTTTACCAGGTGGGCTTCCTGAACGAACGCCCCTTGGCCGACTTGCGCGCTGAGCTTGCCGAAATGGGCTTGCAAAGCCACCCCGATGCGGCCACGCCGACCGAAGATCACATCGCTTATTTGCTAGAGGTCATGCGATTTCTGATTGCGGGTGATGACATGGCCATTTGTCATTTGACGCGGCAAAAGGCTTTTTTTGGCCGCCACCTGGAGGGCTGGATCGACGCCTTGTGCAGCGCCATTGAAGGCCACCCCAAAGCCCGCTTTTATGCAGCCTTGGCTGCCATGACCCGGGCATTCGTGGCGGTCGAGCGGCAAGCTTTTGACCTCATCTGAAGCGTTTGTGACGCTGACCCGTGAATCAAGTCTGACGCCAGGCTGACAACCCCATGCTAGGGCAAGCCCTGATCGGGAAATATGTCAACTCAGACATAGTAATGTTAATCTCAGGTTAATGTGTATGCAGCGTTGTGCATACTGACACAGATGCAAATCATCAAGATCGGTTTGGAGAAGATATGAGCTCAAATCAGAATCAGGCCTCGCGGCGGCGTTTTTTTGTGGGCGCTGGTGCAGTGGGTGCCGCCACGGCTGTGGCCACTGTCGCCACCCAATTGCCTTCAGTGCCGGCACAGGCGCAGGCCGAAACGCCCCCGCCCGAGCGCGGTGGCGGCTATAAAGTCAGTGAGCACATCCAGCGTTATTACCGGTCTGCCCGGGTCTGAGGGGATCACACATGTTGTTGACACGCAAATCTGAATCCACGGCGGCAACCCCGGTCTCGGGGCTGGTCGGTCGCTTGCAACGTGGCTTGGCCCATGCCATGCCCACTGTGGACCGACGCGGTTTCTTGCGACGCTCCGGGCTGGGCTTGGGCGTTGGTTTGGCAGCCACCCAACTCACCTTGGTGCAAAAAGCCAAAGCGGCCGGGGGCGCGAACGCCACGGGGGCCGGAAAAATCGAAGTCAAGCGCACCGTTTGTACCCACTGCTCGGTGGGTTGCGCCATCGACGCCGTGGTTGAAAACGGCGTTTGGGTGCGCCAGGAACCCGTTTTTGACTCGCCCATCAATCTGGGCGCTCACTGTGCCAAAGGTGCGGCCATCCGCGAGCATGGTCACGGCGAGCACCGCCTGCGCTACCCGATGAAGCTGGTCAATGGCAAATACCAGCGCATCACTTGGGAAGTGGCGTTGCAAGAGATCGCTGACAAGATGAACGAATTGCGCAAGGCCAGCGGGCCCGACAGCGTCTACTTTGTCGGCTCGTCCAAGCACAACAACGAGCAGGCCTATTTGCTGCGTAAATTCGTCAGCTTCTGGGGCAGCAACAACTGTGACCACCAGGCGCGCATTTGCCACTCGACCACTGTGGCCGGTGTGGCCAATACCTGGGGTTATGGGGCCATGACCAACTCGTACAACGACATGCAAAACAGGAAAGTCGCTTTGTACATAGGTTCGAACGCGGCAGAAGCCCACCCGGTCTCGATGCTGCACATGCTGCATGCCAAAGAAAACGGCTGCAAGATGATCGTGGTTGACCCGCGTTTCACCCGCACCGCGGCCCGGGCCGACGAATACGTGCGGATTCGTTCCGGCACAGACATTCCTTTCCTGTTCGGTTTGGTTTATCACATCTTCAAAAACGGCTGGGAAGACAAGAAATACATCAACGACCGCGTCTACGGCATGGACGCCGTCAAGGCCGACATCATGGCCAAATGGACACCCGATAAAGTCGAGGAAGCCTGCGGCGTCAATGAAGAGCAGATGGCCAAAGTGGCCAAAATGCTGGCCGAAAGCCGCCCCGGCACCATCGTTTGGTGCATGGGCCAGACCCAGCACACCATAGGCAACGCCATGGTGCGGGCCTCTTGCATATTGCAACTGGCCTTGGGCAATGTGGGCAAGAGTGGTGGCGGCACCAACATCTTCCGTGGCCACGACAACGTTCAGGGGGCCACCGATGTCGGCCCCAACCCCGATTCGCTGCCCGGCTACTATGGCCTGGCCGAAGGCTCGTGGAAGCACTTCGCCAACACCTGGGGTGTGGACTTTGAATGGATCAAAGGACGTTACGCCAGCCCAGGCATGATGACCAAGCCCGGCATCACCGTGTCGCGCTGGATCGACGGCGTGTTGGAGAACAACGAGCTGATCGACCAAGATTCCAATTTGCGCGGCGTGTTCTTCTGGGGTCATGCCCCCAACTCTCAGTCCCGTGGACTTGAGATGAAGCGCGCCATGGACAAGCTCGATTTGCTGGTGGTGGTCGACCCATATCCTTCGGCCACTGCGGCCATGGCCGCCATGCCCGGCAAGGCCGAAGACCTCAATCCCAAGCGCGCGGTCTACCTGTTGCCTGCCGCCACCCAGTTTGAAACCAGTGGTTCCTGCACGGCTTCAAACCGCTCTTTGCAGTGGCGCGAGAAAGTCATTGAGCCCTTGTGGGAGAGCCGCAGCGATCACATGATCATGTATCAGCTGGCTCAGAAGCTGGGTTTTGAGAAAGAGCTGGTCAAAAACTACAAAATGCAAAAGGTCAAAGGCATGGACGAGCCCATGCCTGAAGAAATCTTGCGCGAAATCAACCGTTGTGTCTGGACCATCGGCTACACCGGGCAAAGCCCCGAGCGACTGAAGGCCCATATGCGCAATATGCACCTGTTCGATGTCAAGACGCTCAAATCCAAGGGAGGCGTTGACAAAGAAACCGGTTACGACACCAGCGGCGACTATTTTGGTTTGCCGTGGCCGTGCTGGGGCACCCCAGAGCTCAAGCACCCCGGCTCGCCCAATCTTTACGACACGTCCAAACACGTCATGGGCGGTGGCGGTAACTTCCGCGCCAACTTTGGTGTCGAGCGTGAAGGCAAGAGCCTGCTGGCCGAAGACGGCTCACATTCACTGGGCGCCGACATCACAACCGGCTACCCTGAGCTGGATCACATCTTGCTCAAGAAGTTGGGCTGGTGGGATGAGTTGAGCGACGAGGAGAAGAAAAAAGCCGAGGGCAAGAACTGGAAAACAGATTCGTCAGGCGGCATGATTCGTGTCTTCATGAAAAACCACGGATGTCACCCCTTTGGCAACGCCAAGGCCCGCGCCGTGGTCTGGAACTTCCCCGACCCCATTCCGCAGCATCGAGAGCCGCTGTATGGCAACCGCCCCGATTTGATGGCCAAGTACCCCACGCACGACGACCGCAAGGCCTTCTGGCGTTTGCCCACGCTCTACAAGACCGTGCAGGACAAAAACCTGGCCGACAAACTGCACGAAAAATTCCCGCTGGTGATGACCTCGGGCCGCTTGGTCGAGTACGAAGGGGGCGGCGAGGAAACCCGCGCCAATCCCTGGCTGGCCGAATTGCAGCAGGAGATGTTTGTCGAGATCAACCCCGAGACCGCCGCCAAGCGTGGCATACGCAACGGCGAGCGGGTTTGGGTCAGTACCCCGACCGGCGCACGCATCAATGTGCAAGCCTTGGTGACGCCACGGGTCGACAAAGAGACGGTGTTCCTGCCGTTTCACTTCTCGGGCCGCTGGCAAGGGGCGGACATGTTGGCCTACTATCCGGCGGGTGCGGCACCCATTGTGCGCGGCGAAGCCGTCAACACGGCCACCACCTACGGTTACGACAGCGTCACCATGATGCAAGAAACCAAGACCACCATTTGTAACGTTGAGCGGGCGTAAGGAGTCAACCAATATGGCACGCATGAAATTCATTTGTGACACCGAGCGCTGCATCGAGTGCAACGGTTGCGTCACGGCCTGCAAGAACGAACACGAAGTCCCTTGGGGTGTGAACCGCCGTCGAGTGGTCACGCTCAATGACGGGGTTCCCGGCGAGCGATCCATCTCGGTCGCCTGCATGCATTGCTCCGACGCGCCCTGCATGGCCGTTTGTCCGGTCAATTGCTTTTACAAAACCGATGAAGGCGTGGTGTTGCACGACAAAGACGTCTGCATCGGCTGCGGCTATTGCTCTTATGCTTGCCCGTTCGGCGCCCCTCAATTTCCCTCGCAAGGCACTTTTGGTGTGCGCGGAAAAATGGACAAATGCACCTTCTGCGCCGGCGGCCCGGAAGCCAATGGCAGCCAGGCCGAGTTTGAAAAATATGGCCGCAACCGCTTGGCTGAAGGCAAACTGCCTGCTTGCGCCGAGATGTGCTCCACCAAGGCCCTGTTGGCCGGTGATGGCGATGTGGTCGCCGACATCTTTCGCAACCGCGTGCTCAAGCGCAACAAGGGTGCCGAAGTGTGGGGTTGGGGCACGGCCTATGGCTCGCGTTCAGAGGCCCGCGAAGGGAGCAAGTCATGAAGACCTGGGCCACGCTGACCCTGTTGTGTGCCGCCAGCCTGTTGTCGGCTTGCGGTGAGAAGGCCCGTACCGTGGGGGCCGATGCAGCCCCTTACACTGGACCGACCGGCGCCATGTCGACCTTTGCCGCGCCTGGCTGGAAGGCCGGAGACAAAACCAGTTGGGAGCAGGGCATGAAAGTGCGCGCCCAATACGGTCAAAACGATCACGTCCGCTGAGGAGTCGTTCATGTCGCTCCATTCCGTGCGCCTTTGCTTTGCCGCCTTGGCCCTGGCCGCCGTCAGTGGCTTGGCCAGTGCCCAATCCGCACCGGCCGCCGCACCCGCGCCTGCGGTTCAAAGCGCCAACATCCTGGACATCAAGGACGCCAGCAGCGACCCCGGTTACGCCGAGCAAAACAACGCCCAGCGCAACCAGGTGCAACCTGGCAACAACGCCCCCATGTGGCGTCAGGTGGGTCAGGGCGTGACGGGCTACTCGAGCCTGCCCAAATCGCAAGCCCCGGAAGCGGGCAACCTGATCCAGCCCTTCGTGCAATACCCAGGCTCCATGCTGACCAACGCGGGTGAAGCCTGGCGCCAAACCCGCAACAACCTCATCATCCCCTATGGTGGTGCTTTCCTGGTGATCGTGTTGGGTGCGATCGCGCTCTTTTACTGGGGCAAGGGCACCATGCGTTTGCACGGTGCCGAGACGGGTCGTCAGATCGAGCGTTTCACCCCCTTTGAGCGTTCGGCCCATTGGGCCAATGCGATCGCCTTCGTCGTGCTGGCGATATCAGGGATCTTCATGGCCTTTGGCAAGTACTTCATCTTGCCGGTGGTGGGCAGCACGATCTTTGGCTTCATCACCTATGTGCTCAAGAACGCCCACAACTTCGCTGGCCCTCTGTTCGCTGTTTCCTTGCCGATCGTGTTTTTCACCTTCGTCAAAGACAACCTGCCGAGCCGGGAAGACTGGGCCTGGCTGGTTCGCTTTGGGGGCATGTTGGGGGGGCAAGAGGTGCCTTCGCACCGCTTCAACGCGGGCGAGAAAGTCCTGTTTTGGTTGGGCGTCTTTTTGCTGGGTGCGGTGGTCATCGCGTCGGGCCTGGTGCTTGACAAACTGATCCCCGGTCTGATTTACGAGCGCACCACCATGCAGGTCTCGCACATGATCCATGCCGTCGCTGCCGTGGTCATGATGGCCATGTTCATGGGCCACATCTACATGGGCACCATCGGCATGCAAGGCGCCTACAAGGCCATGAGAACCGGCTACGTCGACGAGACCTGGGCCAAAGAGCACCATGAATTGTGGGCCAACGACATCGCGGCGGGCAAGATTCCTGCCCAACGCAGCGGTGCCATGCCCGAACCCACCACGCGGAGCATCTGACATGAAAGCGCATCTCCTCATTCTTGCCCTGGGCTTGGCTGGTTCGGCCTGGGCCAAATTGCCGGCCCCGTCTGACGAGGCCAAAGCCAAAGCCGCCGAAGCCGCAGCCAAGACCGCCCATGCGGGCAAAGTCGATGCCTTCAAACTGTGTAAGTCGATCGACCGCGTGGCCGCGCATGTCCAAAAGACCAACAAAGCCAAGATGGGCAAACCGGTCGACACCCCGGCCTGTGTTGACCCCGGTCCCTACGTGCCCAAGACCTGAACATTTCAGTCCTGCACTTGACATCAGCCCCGTGTCGTCTGGCCGGGGCTGATGCACAATGGGGCGCATGAATCGCTTTTGCGCGCTCTTGCTCAACTTGGGCCATGCCCTGGATCATCTGTTTTTGCTGATCTTTGCCACCGCCGTGGCCGCGATCGCATCGGACTTTGGGTTGGCTCGCTGGGAAGACCTGATGCCTTACACCGCGGGCGCTTTTGTCATGTTCGGCATCGGCTCGATCCCGGCCGGTCGTCTGGGGGATTTGTGGGGGCGTCGGCGCATGATGCTGGTGTTTTACTTTGGCATGGGGCTCTCCTCGCTGGCGGTGGCTCTGACCCAAACCCCTGTGCAAATGGCATTCGCCCTCACGGTGCTGGGCCTGTTCTCGGCCATCTACCACCCGGTTGGCATTCCGTTTTTGGTCCAGGGCAGCAAAACCCCAGGGTTGACGATCGGCATCAACGGGTTGGCCGGGAACATGGGCATCGCGCTGGCAGCCCTCTCAACCGGCTTTTGGGTGCAATTTTTTGGCTGGCGCATGGCGTTCGTCGCGCCCGCCTTGCTCTCCCTGTTGTGTGGCTGGCTGTTTTGGCGCCATGCACCCACCGAGTCGGCGCCCCCCGCCAAGAAAGCCGTCACCCATGTCCATTTGCCCAAGCACCTGGCCCAGCGCACCGTGATCGTGATGATCGGATCGGCGATCGCCAGCAGCTTGCTGTTCAACTTCACGACCAACGGCAACGCACAGCTGCTGGCCGAGCGACTCGACGGCCTGGTTCATGAGCCCGCGATGTTGGGCTTGTTGTTGGCCTTGGTGTACGCCGTCGCCTCGTTTGCCCAGGTGGTGGTTGGGCGCTTGCTCGATCGGGTGCCGATCAAGCCCTTGTTGTTTGGGATTCTCGTGGGCCAGGCGGTCATTTTTTTGTTGGCCGCTCAGACCACCGGTTGGCTGTGGTACGCGGCCGCCGTGCTCTATATGATCAGCGTCTTTGCCGCGATCCCTTTCAACGACCTGATGGTGGTGCGCTACATCGACGATTCCATGCGCAGCCGGGTCAGCGGTTTTCGCATCGCGGTCTCGTTTGGCATCAGCTCGATGGCGGTTTATATGCTCGGGCCCTTGGTCAAGGCACAGGGCTTCACCACCTTGATGATGGCGCTCTCGGTCATCGCCGCCACTGGGGCCATCATCGTGATCGGCTTGCCGGGTGAAGAGCAGATGCGCGCCGCCCGCCAGAACTGAACCCATGGAACTCAACACCGCTGTCGTCATGACCCCGCCGCGCGATGCGGCGACCGTCTTGTTGTTGCGCGACCATGACCGGCATGGCCTGCAGGTGTTCATGCTGCGTCGCCATTCCGATTCGGCCGTGCTGGGTGGGGCTTATGTGTTCCCTGGCGGCAAACTGGACGAAGCCGATCGACAGGTGGCAGACCATCACCTCGATCAGACCCCCGCGCAGTTGCATGCCCTCTTGGCCGAGCCAGAACTCAATCCCGAACAGGCCAAGGGCCTGTATGTGGCGGCTTTGCGCGAGGCCTTTGAAGAGTGTGGCGTCTTGCTGGCGCGACACGCTGCTGGACTGGATGCCGTCATGGGCCCGATTCAAGAAGAGATCCGCGCCGGGACGCACCTGACCGAGTTGCTGCCCCGTTTCGGTTTGCAGCTGCAAACCCGACACATGGTTCCCTTCACGCGCTGGATCACGCCCAACCGGCCCTCGGTCATGAACAAGCGCTTTGACGCCCGTTTTTTCTTGGCCGCCGTGCCCTCGGGTCAGCAGGCTTTGCACGACAACATCGAGGCCACCGAGAGCGAATGGCTGTCTCCCAAACAGGCCTTGCACGACTATTGGGACGGTCGCATCGAGTTGGCCCCGCCGCAGATCATGAGCCTGGTCCACCTGGTGCGCTACGACAACGTGGCGCACGCCCTGACCGAAGCCGGCAGCCGTCCCCCACCGACCATCCAGCCCGAGCCGTTCGACGACGACCAGGGTCGCGTCATCTGTTACCCCGGGGATCCGCGTCATTCACTCACCCAAGCAGCGGTCCCTGGGCCGTCGCGCCTGCGCTATGTCCAGGGGCGATTCGAGCCGCAGGGTGGCTTTGACGCTTTTTTTGCTTGAACGCCAGCATGGCCCGCGCCGGCCAACAACAACCTTTGGGCTTATCAGGAAATGCCGTTTCGGCCCATCTCAGGTTAGGATAAGCAAAGCTTCAACGAGGAGAGTTACATGTCCAAGCGTCAGTTCATGCGCACCACCCTGGGTTTGGCCGCCGGCCTGGCTTTGAGTGGCGCCGCCTTTGCCCAGTCCTTCCCCAACAAGCCCATCCGGCTGGTGTGCCCCTTTCCGCCCGCCGGCGCGGTGGACATCGCCTCGCGCGCCATTGCCACCGAATTGTCCAAACAGCTGGGCGTGACGGTCACGGTCGACAACAAGCCAGGTGCGGGGGGCAACATCGGCGGGTCTGAGGTCGTGCGCGCGGCCCCCGACGGCTACACCATCCTCATGACCACCAGCGGCATCCAGGCCATCAACCCGGCCTTGTACGCCAAGATGCCTTTTGACACCAGCAAAGACCTGGTGCCGATTTCAGCACTGGTTTCGCTCAACAACGTGTTGGTGGTCCACCCCTCGGTCAAGGCCAACAGCGTGGCCGAATTCATCGCCCTGGGCAAGCCCGGTCCGGTGGTTGTCGCGTCCAGCGGCAACGGGACCAGCATCCACATGTCGGCTGAGATGTTCAAGCACCTGACCCAGTTCAACATGACCCACATCCCCTACAAGGGCAGCGCCCCGGCCGTGACCGATTTGCTGGGGGGACAGGTGCAGGCCATGTTTGACAACATCCCTTCCGCCTTGCCGCACATCAAGGCGGGCAAACTGCGCGCCCTGGCCACCACCGGTGCCAAGCGCGACGCCACCCTGCCCGACTTGCCCACCATCGCGGAAGCCGGTGTCAAGGGCTACGAGTCTGGCGTCTGGTTTGGCTTGGCCGCTCCTGCGGGCACCCCGCCCGAGGTCATCGCCCGCCTCAACGCCGCTGCCGTGGCGGGCACCAAGTCACCCGATTTCGTCAAGCGCATGACCGAGCTGGGCTACAACATTTTGGGCACCAGCGCAGCCGAGATGGCCCACATGAACCAGGTGGAAATCAACCGCTGGGGACCGATCGTCAAGGCCTCTGGGGCCAAGGCGGACTGACCAGCGGACGGCACCGGATCCTCATGGGGTCAGGGGTATGATCGACCCCATGAGTGAGCCCCGCCTCGAGGTCCAAGCGCTCGCGTGCGAGCGCGGTCAAAAACCCCTTTTCGAAGGGGTTTCTTTTGACTTATCCCCTGGCCGCTGGTTGCACCTGGAAGGGGGCAACGGCGTGGGCAAGACCAGCCTGTTGCGCATCTTGTGCGGTCTGGCCCCTTGCACCCATGGCCAGGTCATGTGGCGCGGGCGGCCCATCGGTGACCCGGCCAGTCCCTACCGGGGTGAGCGGCTGTACATGGGGCACCAGCTGGCCCTGAAAGAAGAGCTGAGCGCAATCGAAAACCTGCTCTTCGAGGCCCACATCGCAGGCCTATCCCTGAGTCGACAGCAGGCCCTTGAGGCCCTGGCCGAACAGGGCTTGCGGGGCCGCGAGCACCTGCCCCTGCGGGTGCTCTCGCAAGGACAAAAGCGACGTTGTGCGCTGGCCCGTTTGCGTCCGGGTCACGTTCCCTTGTGGTTGCTCGACGAGCCTTTTGTCGCGCTCGACGCCCCGGCGGTCGAGCGCTTGCGCGTCCAACTCAGCCGGCATGTGGGCTTGGGGGGCAGCGTGCTCTACACCAGCCACCAACCGGTGCGGCTCGATGGGGAGGGGCGGTCGTACCGCCTGGGCGCATGAGCGCATTCATTGCCATCTTGCGCCGCGACCTCATGCTGGCCATGCGTCGCAAGACTGAAGTCCTCACGGGCGTGTTCTTTTTTGTGGTGGTGGCCAGCCTGTTCCCCTTGGCGATCGGTCCTGATTTCAAGCTGTTGCGACTGATTGCCCCTGGCATTTTGTGGGTGGGTGCCCTGCTGGCCAGCATGTTGGTGCTGGCGCGTCTGTTCGAGGCCGATCACCGCGATGGCACCCTGGAGCAGATGTGCTTGTCACCTGCCCCTTTGGGGGTTTTGGTTTCGGCCAAAATACTGTCGCATTGGTTGCTGTGTGGTTTGCCACTGGTTCTCTTGTCGCCGATCCTGGGGTTGCAGTTTGACTTGAGCGCGGATGCCATGGGGGTGTTGGCCCTGAGTTTGCTCATTGGGACCCCCGTGCTTTCCTTGGTCGGGGCCATCGGCGCGGCACTCACCCTGGGGGTGCGTGGCGGCGGTGTGCTGTTGTCCTTGCTGGTGTTGCCCTTGTTCGTCCCCGTGTTGGTGTTCGGGGCGGGGGCGGTCGAAGCCCAGGCGGCCGGTTTGGGGGCTCAGGCCCATGTGTCGATTTTGCTGGCGATGCTGGTGCCGGCCGTGGTGTTTGGCCCTTGGGCCTGCTCGGTCGCTCTTAAAATCGCCTTGGAATGAGGATTTGATGTCGATACGCTGGTTTTATTACGCCGCCCCCCAGACTTTTTACGGGCTGGCCGGCAAGCTGTGGCCCTGGTTTGCGGGCTTGGCCGGCGTGTTGGCGCTGATCGGTCTGTCCATCGGGCTGGTGTTGGCCCCGGCCGACGCCGTGCAGGGGGAGGGATATCGCATCATTTACGTGCATGTGCCCACCTCGTGGATGTCGATGCTGATTTACCTGGCCATGGCTTTTTGGAGCGTGCTCGGTCTGGTGTTCAACACCCGCCTGTCGGGGATGATGACCCGTGCCCTCGCCCCCACCGGGGCCTTGTGCGCTTTTTTGTCCCTCTGGACCGGTGCCTTGTGGGGCAAACCCATGTGGGGCACCTGGTGGGTGTGGGACGCGCGTCTGACCTCCGAACTGATTCTGTTTTTTCTTTATTTGGGCTACATGGCGCTGACCTCGGCCATTGACGATCCACGCCGCTCCGACCGTGCCGGTGCCCTGGTCGCCATCGTGGGGGCCATCAACGTGCCCATCATCTATTTTTCGGTCAAGTGGTGGAACACCCTGCACCAAGGGGCTTCGGTGTCTGTGACCCAGTCCCCCACCATGGCGCAGACCATGTTGTGGGGCATGTTGATCATGGCGCTGGCCTACTGGATGATGGCCATTGCGTTAGTGTTGTATCGGGTCCGCAGCCTGATCTTGTGGCGCGAGCGCCATACCGATTGGGTGCGCCAATTGCCCGAAGTCAGGGGGGGCGCATGAACATTTGGTGGGACAGTTGGGCCGATTTCTGGGCCATGGGCAAGCACGGCGTGTACGTCTGGGGCAGTTATGGCGTGGCCGCTGCGCTGGTGGTCGCCGAGGTGTGGCAGGCGCGACGCGCGCGCCAGCTGGCTTTACGGGAAGTGCAGCAGGCGCAATGGGCCCACACCGAGGAGCGCACATGACCCCACGTCAGAAACGTTTGGCCTTCATTGCCGCTGGCATGGTCGCCTTGGGACTGGCCACGGCCTTCGTGCTGAACGCCTTTCGCAGCAACTTGGTGTTTTTCTTCACCCCGACCCAAGTGTCGCAGGGCGAAGCGCCCCTGAATCGGGTGTTTCGCGTGGGCGGCCTGGTCAAGGAGGGCAGTCTGCGGCGCGACCAACCGGTGATTGAGTTCGTGATCACCGACACCGCACAGGACATCCAGGTTCGTTACAGCGGGCTGCTGCCCGACCTCTTCCAAGAGGGCAAAGGGGTCGTCGCCCAGGGGCGTCTCGATGAACGCGGTCAATTCACCGCTTCCGAGGTGCTTGCCAAACACGATGAAAATTACATGCCGCCCGAAGCCCAGCACGCGCTGGACAAGGCCACCGCCGACAAGGCCGCCAACACGCTCAAGCCATGATCCCTGAACTTGGACAATTTGCCCTGATCCTGGCCCTGATGGTGGCCTTGGTGCAAGCAACCCTGCCGCTGGCCGGAACCTTCACCCGCAACCTCGCTTGGCAGACGCTGGCGCGACCTGCCGCCTCGTTGCAGTTCGCCCTCCTGTGGTTGTCGTTCGCTTGTCTGGCGGCATCGTTTCTCAGCAACGACTTCTCGGTCGCCTACGTGGCCCAGCATTCCAACTCGCTGTTGCCCAAACCCTACCAGTTTGCTGCTGTTTGGGGGGGGCACGAGGGCTCCTTGTTGTTGTGGATTGTGTTGCTTGCCACTTGGGGCATGGCGGTGGCGGTGTTTTCGCGCAACCTGCCCCTGGAGATGGTGGCACGCGTGCTCGGCGTCATGGGTTTCGTGGGGGTCGGCTTTTTGGCCTTCATCATCACCACCTCCAACCCGTTTGACCGACAACTGCCTGCCGCCGCCGACGGGCGTGACCTCAACCCCTTGTTGCAAGACCCCGGGCTGGTGATTCACCCCCCCATGCTCTACATGGGCTACGTGGGTTTGTCGGTCGCCTTTGCCTTTGCCCTGGCGGCCTTGCTGGCGGGTCGTCTGGACGCCGCTTGGGCCCGTTGGTCGCGCCCCTGGACGGTGGTGGCTTGGGCGTTTCTGACCTTTGGCATCGGCCTGGGTTCGTGGTGGGCGTATTACGAACTCGGTTGGGGCGGGTGGTGGTTCTGGGACCCGGTCGAAAACGCGTCGCTCATGCCCTGGCTGGTGGCCACGGCCCTGATTCACTCGCTGATGGTCACTGAAAAGCGCGGTGGTTTCAAAGCTTGGACCGTGTTGTTGGCCATCGCCGCTTTTTCGCTGTCTTTGTTGGGCACCTTCCTGGTCCGATCCGGGGTGCTCACCTCGGTGCACGCCTTCGCGTCGGACCCATCGCGTGGCGTCTTCATATTGATTTTCTTGGCCATCGTGGTGGGGGTTTCGCTGACCCTGTTTGCCTGGCGCGCGCCCCAGGTCACCTTGGGCAGTGGCTTTGGTTTGCTTTCGCGCGAGGCGCTGCTGCTGACCAACAGCGTCTTGCTCGTGGTGGCCACTGGGGCCGTGTTGCTGGGCACGCTTTATCCCTTGATCATCGACGCCCTGAACCTGGGCAAACTCTCGGTCGGCCCACCATATTTCAACCTGGTGTTTGCGCCGCTCATGGTGCCCTTGTTGTTCGTGCTCGTGCCGGGCACGGTGGCGCGCTGGCGCGAGGCGCGGGTGTCCGAGTTGCTGCACGAGTTGCGCTGGGTGGGTTTGGCCGCGCTGGTTCTGGGGCAGTGGGCCCCCTGGGCGTTGGGCGCATGGTCCTGGGGCTCGGCCTTGGGGGCCACGCTGGGCCTGTGGGTCGGTTTGGGCAGCTTGCAGCACATCCTGATCCGACTGCGCAAACCCGGACGCATCGGGGCCGGCTTTTGGGGCATGCACCTGGCCCACCTGGGGCTGGCGGTGGTGGTCCTGGGCATCACTGGCGTCAAGTCGTTTGAGGTCGAGCGTGACGTGCGCATGGGCCTGGGGGACATGGTCACCATTGGCGATTACAGTTTCCAACTCAAGGCTTTGCAAGACGTGCCGGGTCCCAACTACCGCGCTGTGCGCGGGGTGTTTGACGTCTCCCGAGACGGTCGGGTGATCGATCAGCTCATGCCCGAGAAGCGCCGCTATTTCTCAAGTGCCATGCCCATGACCGAAGCGGCGATCGACAGCGGCTTTTGGCGCGATCTTTACGTGTCGCTGGGCGATGCGATCCAGACTCAACCCCCTGAATGGAGCGTGCGTGTCTACTACAAGCCGTTCGTGCCATGGCTCTGGGCGGGCGCCCTGCTCATGACCTTGGGGGGCTTGCTGGCGGCCTTTGATCGACGCTATCGCAAATCGGTGGTTGCGGGGGGGCGATCATGAAGAAGTTCCTCATCCCCCTGGTTCTTTTTCTGGGCCTGGTGGTGTTTTTGGCCATCGGATTGAAACGCGACCCGCGCGAAATTCCCTCGCCCCTGATCGGTCAGCCAGCACCGACGTTCCAACTCAAGCAACTGGCCAGCGACGATCCCTTTGGCCCGCAACAGATGCAGGGCAAGGTCTGGATGCTCAACGTCTGGGCGTCTTGGTGCGCGGCGTGTCGCGACGAGCACCCCGTGCTGGTGGCTTTTGCTCGCGATCAGGCGGTGCCCATCATCGGTCTGAATTACAAAGAAATCCAGCCCCAGGAAACCGAACTCGCCCGTTTGCCACCGGACGAAAAGTTGCAAGCCGCCCGCGAACGGGCGCGGCTTTGGCTGCAACGGCACGGGGGCAATCCCTATCAAACCTCGGTCATGGACCTGGATGGCAAAGTGGGCATTCAATA
>JACCDX011852381.1_pt1 | contig 19114 bp, 18 predicted proteins | sample 7449681 | NCBI WGS metagenome assembly JACCDX01 (sample SAMN15323450, study PRJNA562643) | freshwater metagenome | isolation source: river surface water | place: USA:Blue River Watershed | collected 2017-08-18
AACATGAAGTGCAAGGAAAATAAGTGCGCTATGGCTTAAGTTGCCCTTTGTTCTTGAACCTTAACACCCGCTAATCCGTGAACAAAAATTAGGAACTCTCGTGGAAATCCCCAAAAACAACCAGGATTGACATCGGCTCCCTCTGGGATACGACGTGAACTCGTGTTTTTACCATGTGAAAAGGCAACAATGATTTGCTGAGGAGGAATTTCCAAAACTTCAGACTCACGTCCCTGTACGAAATGTTCACCTTCACCCACCTGTACATCATTAGGAAATTGCTTGGCTTGCCACCAAGACTTATAAAAAGTGAGTGTGGCTTCAGAAACACGCTCTGAAAGAGGAATTGTCAGAGGGGGAGAATTCACTGCACTAATCGCTTTATTCAAATCATAACAGGCGATGGTCGTACAAACAGTTGCCTTAGGTTTCATCGGATGAAGAGTAAGCCAAGCGACACGTCTGCGGAAAGAGGTCTCAGGATAATGATCGTCATCATCCATCATAAGAACAATATCATTTGTTGCATACTGAACTCCAAGGTTACGTTTTTCACCAACAGACACATGATGATCTAACTGATAGTATTTAATGGTAAGAGGTGCAGATTTCTTTCTAAGTTCTTCCACTCGTTCACCAACAAACTCTTCAGGTTTATCTGTATCATCCACCAAGATCCATTCGATCTTTTCTTTGGGATAGTCACTTAACATAATATTGTGACAGGCAAGATCCAAGAAACGCTTTCTGTTATATAAAAGGGTTACTACTGAAATGGCTGGGGCATTCTCAGGAAGAAGAATGGGTGGACGAGATTCCTTACGCCTTTGCTTGAAGATGGGCTCAAAGGAATTGATATATTCAAGGAATGATCTATGAAAGGTTTCATAACGTTCTTGAGATTTTGCTTTTCTAACCTTACGAATCAAAGGGATTTCTGCATCCATGAAGTTGCGAATCTGCTCATCCAGATTTGCCTGCATAGTTTCCTTGTCAAACACAGCCTCAAGTGCATAAGGGTGTGTTTTACTTCTTTCTTGCGTGCAGCGTAGCCATCCAACTCCTTCACCACTATAATCTTGAGTAAAGGCTTCAATTGTATTCATGATTGTATACGCACCAACAGATTCAGCCTCAGCAGCGACGAATCCAAATCCTTCTGATTTAGAGACAACAAGGTGACCAGGGAAGAAATTGGCCAACTTGTATCTCGCATTTTCATTCAAGTCTTTTACATGAAATTTTACATTTGAATTTCCAGATAGATCAAGAGGAGCAAGTGAAAACACATTTAATTGAGGATAGGTTTCACGCCACAAAGGAATGAGTTGTTTGGCAAATTCAATACGATTCTTACTTCCACCCAAAAAACAAGCAAACCCCATACCAGGCTCATCTTGTGTAGGAACAATAAGTGAATCTACTTGCCATCCAGGAAACGCCCAAGGAATTGTTTTTGTTTTGTCAATCGGTAACTGCTCACCAAGATCACCCAAAAAACGACTTCTTGCAACTTCATTCTTAAAAAGAACGGAATCAAAATGTTTCAAGTATGGAATATAGGCACTCTCAAACCATTCAGGATTCACAACTAAGATATTTACACGTGACCACGGCACCCAAACGTAGACAGGTTGCTCTAAATGAATACAAACATCTGCTTGAATTGGGGGTTCCAAAGGATCGCACTGAAAGACTGTGAATCGTGGGTTAGCAGTCAAGACTTTTTGAAGAAGATCAGCATCTTTACGGAGACCAAATGGATTAGATTTATTGAAAAGAAGAGCAACTTGGAGTTTTCGGTTAGGGACAGACATCTATCCAAATACCAGATAGAGGTTTAGGCAGACATGACAGGAGAAGAAATTCGTGATATTGGATTTTTGCGATGGCGAGATCCATTTGCATGGCTTGAACGCATGAAAGGCTTTGCATGGATGAACCTTTTACAAAAAGAAAACACGACATTTGACACGGCTGTAAAAATGATTGTATCAAAAGAACATCTTCAAGAAATTCAAAAAGTATTTCAAAAGGCAAAAGATGATCATGAAGTACACAATGTCTTTCAATCTGGAGAAGTTCTTATTTCCCCCCTTGGAAGACAAGATTACGAATGGCATTATAAAGGTGAAGAAAAACGATCAGCATCTGATCTTATTTCTATTGGTGATCTGTGTTGGTGTATTGAAGCGGATTCAGAAGGAAAAGAGATTTATAGTCTCTGTTGTTACAAAAAAGGAACACAAGCCCCTATCTGGACACGAAAAACATCAATAGGGCCTTTCTTAGCACTAAGAAATAGTCTTTGTTATGTTGTGGAAGCCACAGGAGAACTTCAATATAGAAGACTTGTTTGTTTCAATGCTGAAACAGGGGCTGGAAGAAAGGTTCTCTTTGAAGAAAAAAATTTACGTTGCAATTTGACATTGATGCAAAAAGAAGGAGGTTGCATCTTCTTAATTTCAGAAAATAGTGGACGACAACGTTTGTTTCATATTAATGGTGCGAAAGTGGTACCTTTGTGTCCTCAAGGTGTTGCATTCTTTCCTGTTGGATATGGACCAAAAGATGAAGTCTGTTATTTTGCAAGAGAAGATATATTTAGTGCTCCTTGGAAAGCCTTCGGTCAACCACTCAAACTCTGGTCTCTTCCCAAAGAACTTCGCTTGTATCGTATCCAATCTGTCTCTTTGAAACACAAGTTATTTGTAACGTGTGTTGCTGGTAAAACCTCTATTTATGAATGTCGCTCAGGAATTCATCCTAAACTGTTAAATGAGTTTTATGGAAGTGTCATTTTGGATAGCAATGCAATACTAGAAAGAAAAGATAAGATTCCTTGCATACTTACACAAGTTGGATCGTATCCTATTACTGTAAACTTACCTTCTAACAAGTTTCCCTCTTCCAACTTCTATGCAAAGCATTCCTATTACATTGCAACTAGCAAAGATGGAACAAAGATTCCATATCTAGTCGTACAAGGAAAAGGCACTTCAAGCAAAGGGCTCATGTGTATAGCCTATGGAGCCTACAATATACCTACGGGATTAAGTTTATCAAGATGGAAACCTTATTTGGATTCAGGATGGTGTATTTGTTTTGCAATGGTACGTGGAGGAGGAGATTATGGTGATCAGTGGGCGGAAGATGCTAGAAGAGATAAAAAATACAAATCCATTGAGGATATTGAATGTGTTATACGGAGCGCACAGAAATTAACTTCTATTTCTCCACAACAAACATGCCTGTACGGTCGTTCGGCTGGAGGATATATTGTTGGCGCAGTCTGTGCCCACCACAACCGAGGCGATTTAATTGGGGCTGCGTATGCTGAAGTGCCCTATGTGGATATCCTTAGAACTACCACAAATCCAAATCTTCCACTTACAGTTCTTGAATATGATGAATTTGGAAATCCCTCTGAAAAGTTGGAGGATCTTCAAACGATTCTTCGCCTTTCTCCGGTTGACGCACTACCTTCTGAAGGTGCACCTGGTATTTTTGTTGTGGCTACCACAAGTACAAATGACAGAGAAGTTTTGCCTTATGAAAGCGTAAAATGGATCTTGAAACTGCGTGGATTTCCCGACAAATCTCGCGGTCAACTCAAACTGCTTCGTATTTTGGATAAACAAGGGCACTTTGTAAAAGGAAAATCTGAAATTCAACAAAAAACAGAAGATTTTATTTTATTGCAGACCTACCTTGAATCTGTAAAAAAATAGGGCTCCATAGTAGAAATGAATACTCCTGCCACTTGCCCCCCTGATGCTGATGGTACTCAATACACCATGAACCCTGCTACTGGAATGTGCGATCCTGTTCCTGGCACTGGCCCCGTTGCTGGTGGTCGTCGCAAGGCTTCCCGAAAGGCGTCCAAAGGACGCAAGGCTACCCGCAAGGCGCGTAAGTCTACCCGCAAGACTTCCCGCAAGCAACGCAAGGGCTCTCGTAAGGGCTCTCGCAAGGGCTCTCGTAAGGGCTCTCGTCGCAACTAAATAAAATCTCACCTAGGAATATACAAATGAACGGTCCTCCTTCTCGCAAGAATGTTGTTGGTCGCAAGTCCCGCAGAAATGGTCGCAAGGAACGCAAGGAGCGCAAGTCCCGCCAGAACAACAATACCGCTGTAAATGGTATGCGTAAGTCCCGCAAGAACGGTCGTAAGGAGCGCGGTACTCGCCGTCGTCGCGCCCACTAAATAATGTTTACTTCGTAAACTGGTTTACAATTCTTAAACAAGATACAGTTGTATTTTATTTAAGAATCATCCATAATTAAACACTCCGATTTTTCAACTTTTTCACCGAGAAGTTTGCGAAGAAAGAGTCTTCTATGAAGAGAATGTTTTCCATGATCTTTCAGACCATCCCGATGTTTTTGTGTACCATATCCTTTGCAAGAAGCCATATCATAAAACTCTTGTAAAGAAGGCTCTTTCTTGCAGAGAGCAAGGACATAATCATCATGTGTTTCTTTTGCTAAAATGGAAGCAGCCGCAACTGGAATGTATTTACCATCGGCTTCCACTTCTGTATGTTGTTCAATATCCGTATTGATACTCAAAATACCATCCACAATGAGTCGCTCAGGAAGAATGGATAAATTCTCAATAGCTCGTATAAAAGCCAAACGATTCGCATTAGACATTCCCATATTGTCAATCTCAGAAGGTTCAACAAATCCTGTTGCATAGTCTACTGCATAATTCTTAATATGTTCTACAAGAGCCTTTCGTTTCTTTGCACTTAGTTTCTTACTATCCTTGATCTGCTGCGAAATCTCACGGATTTCTGACGTCCATTCAGATTCAGGAAGCCAAATCACAGCACCAGCCACCAAAGGGCCCCAAAGACAACCTCTACCTGCTTCATCCACTCCTGCTTCAATCTTTTCATCTTGAAGATAACGTGATCTAAGCATTGTTATACAATAAACGAAGGTTACAAAGTGTTAATTTTTAGCACACTACATTATGAATGCTATTTGAAGTACCGATCAAGGAAAAAGGTTAAATTGATTTAGGACCTTTTGTTTTAAAGGGATGTGATGCTGGTAACTTATCCTGTAAATTCCATTTTTCAGCAAGATATCCCTCTACTTTTTCAACTTCATTCATGCTTATATTTCTATCAAAATGAATTATTTCTGCAAGATATGGTTTATCAGAAGTTGACTCAAGAAAAAGACGCATTGTTAAACTTGATGTTACATAGTTTGTAGTTTGAGGAGCATTATAAACAATATATTGACGACTGCTGCGATTAACTCCGTTAATTCTATAAGGTACTGCTTTATAGGTTAAATCATATCCTATTATAAAAATACAAAGTTGATTTTTTGGAGTAACTGGAGTTAATGCACCTGTAACTCCATTTATATAATCTATATCTTTTATATCTACCCAATACGTAGTAGCGTCATATTTATTTAAATACAATAAATTATTATTTGCTGTATACATCATAAAACTATCCAAATTATAATCTAATAATCCAGATGGAGAAGAAAAAACAATAGCCAATGTAAAAATCATACGTGTGCTTATACTATCTATTTTTAATGGATATTCCATTGAACTAATTAATGTAGTATTATTACTCTGTGTATATAAAAAAGGGTCTTCCCTAAATTGATACTGAGGAGTTTCTAAAGTAAGCGTATAATTATTTACTTTACTTTTCCAGGAAGTAACCTTATTATTATTTAATGTAATTGTTCTCCTATCGTTTGCATCAAACCAAAGTAGTACATTTGACATATCCGCAATTGCAAAATTATAAAAAAAACCTAGAGATTTTACAATTCTTCCAGACAAATCAGTTGGTGCAGAAAATTGAGAAAAAGGGGTTGGCCTTCCTAAAACAGCCTTTGGATTCGTAATAAATGGGAAAGAATGCGGAGGATCAAGTTTTTTAATAAATCCTGTTGACATCTATTGTAAATTATTATTTTTCATTAGACCAATTCCAGGAAACAATGGAACAAGATTCTGTTGCTCCACCAGTTGCAGAAGTAAATCCTATAAAGGCATTGGAAGAACCTATTGTTGTTCCTATATTAATTGTGCGATTGCTTGTAAAGGACTGATTAGGATTGCTGAAATTTTGAATTGTATAACTTAGAGTAGTTCCATCATAACTGGCTTTAATCAAAAAATTCCATGTTCCTCCAGCAGTGAGTCCAAAGGTAGTATTCAAAACACCACTTCCTGCTTGGTCTGATGGTATTGTGCCTCCTGTAAGAATATCTGTACTAAATTGACCGCCACTTCCATTATAGGTATCAAAACGAATCGCCACACTATTGTTGATTCCTGTGTATCCAATACCACCTCCACTGTTACCAATGGCGGTAACGGAACCAGGTTGGATGCAAAAGGTGGTTCCATCGGCTTGGGTAGAATCAAACCGAAGATTAAATTGTGTGGACCACTTTAGTATTCTAACTTGTGTTTTATAAAAAGCAGAACCTGTCTGACCTGTAGTATTTGGAGTTAATTGAAGAATACTATTTGTATAAGAAGAATTTCCATTGAGTTGGATTGGGAGTGCAGAAGAGAAATTGCTTGTTGGAATTCCAAGTGAGAACCAAAGGGGTGAATCAATAAGATAAAATGTATTTTGTTTGACGAATTTATCATATCGTTGCGCTGAATAGAAGGTGGAGAGATTGAAAGAATTTGAACTGTAATAGGGATGTGTTGTAGGAAGTGTTCCCTGTAATCCCCATTTATAGGCAAGATATCCTTCTATTTGTTGAAAAGTTGTTGTATTAAGTGTAGTACTGAAAAAGATAATTTCACCAATATTGCCTCTCATAAAATAGGATGAATTAGAGTACCCATTTCCAACATTAAAATCAAAGTTACAAGAACCATAATTGGTTGTATCTTGTCCTGAACCAGAAGCACCATTGGAACCATTCACATTAAGTTGTGTACTCCCACCATTTTTCCAGTAGGATAAAAAATAAAAGGTATTGTTTGTAGCCAGCGCTGGTGATGAGAAGGAGGTTCGAATGGTACCTCCACCACCCACATCCATTTCAAGACCATTTGCTGTTCCTTCCCACGTGGGTGCAATACGAGGCACGCCTCCTCCATTGGCCCAACAAAATGGTGAACTATAGCTTGTTCCCGTATTTGTATTACTCAATGAAAAGACTACAAATGTTGTAAGATTTACTGTTCCACCTGCAAAATTGTTTGCAGAGATAGATCCTGTGGTAAGATTCTGGGTTCCATCATACGTGACCACATTCAAATTATTCCTTGCATTAAAACTATAGGTTGGTCGGCTGGATGCCGCAGAAAGATTATTTCCCTTTCCAGATTTATCATTCCATTGAGAAACATTTGATCCACTCAATGTTATACTTGTTCTATCGGCTGCATCAAACCACATAGAAAGACCAGAAACTGCCCTTGGAAAATTTGGGTTTACAATATTTACATTTGTTTGATATTTCGGATACAAGACAAGAGGGATATTGGAAAAGCCAAAGAGAGCAGCATTTGTTGCAGAATAAGGGTGTGAGGAAGGAAGAGATCCTTGAAGACCCCATTTCCAAGCCAAATATCCTTCTATTTGCTGTCGTTGTCTTGTAGAAAGAGGGGCAGAAAACCAAAGGACTTCCGCGATATCACCTGTTATAAAACCGTCAGGACCGCTCGCTCCCACAAGATTTCTTGCTCCAAGGACTAAACTTCTTGAATTATTTGCACTTGGATAGGAACCCGCCGAATAATAACCTATATTGTCATTAGATACAGTCAACGAATTTCCATTTTGATAAATATTTACATTATCAGGAGAGTTTCCTGTTGTTAAAAGTAACAATCCCATCATATAAAATGTTGAACTCGCGATCGTATTTGCCGGTGCAATGGACGCGTAAGAACATCCTCTGTGAATTCCAAAGTTTCCACTTCCTGTTGTATTGCCTGTATCAATAGCTATTTCAGATTCAGTCTGACAATATGTACCTGAAACTTGATTCTGATAGGTGAGTAAAAATTTTTGACCTTCATTACTTGTTGTCTGAAATATAAAAAAGAAACTTCCACCACTGGATGAAGAAGAAAATAAAGGAACCGAACCAGAAACTAAATAATTCCCACTTGAAAAGCGAACAATTCCATTGTTATTCAAGACATTGCGAAAATAGGATGGACTAACACCACCTGAAAAGTTTCTTGAGTTTCCAGATTTATCCGTCCACGTGGAAATAGTTGTTCCATTTGCGGGTGGAGTTCCAGTATTGTTTGGGTCAGCCCCATCCAACCAAAGTTGGCATCCAGAAATTTGTAATGGAGATTGTATTTTATATTGCTTTCCAAAAGCCGAAGACATTCTCTAATTGGGTGGAGGAGGAAATAACTTCCAAGGATGTGTTTGTGGTAAAGATCCTTGGAGTCCCCATTTCCATGCGAGGTAGCCCTCTATTTCTTGTCGCTGTGTTATTGTTAATGCAATACTGTATCCCACCATTTCATAAATCCTTACATCACTAGAAAGTGAAGGATTATTTCGGCTATCACCAAACTGGAAATAAGTTCCATCATTTGCGGATGTTGGTGCCGCTCCTGTTGTTGTACTAGTGTTTCCATTCACTGACAAGAGAATGGAACTTGAGGAAGCTACAAATCCAACAACGCCTGCGGTAGAAGCAGGGACAACATTGGTTGTATTTTGAAGACGAAAGGATCCACTCAAGTAAAGATTTGGACCACGCAATAAAGAACCTGAATCTCTGTCAAAGAAGAGTTGATACCTTGTTGTTAAGAGAGAGCCACCTGAAAGGTATACCGAATTAATGGCATTATATCCTGTTCCTGTTGTGCCATTTCTTGCTGCTATAAAGACACTTGTTGCAGAACTGGTTGTAAAATTTGGCATATTAGAACTTTCTGTAAAAATCCATCGCGATGTTGCCAGTTGCACTCCTGGAAGTTTATTTTGCGCATTTGTAACATAAAAGGGTTGATTGGAAGTTGTAGCCTGAGCTATACTATAAGCATTGGTTGATTTATCTCTCCATTGCGTGATATTCGAACCCGTTGTAGAAATTGTGGTTGAATCTGCAGCATCAAACCAGAGTTGACAACCTGTAATTTTTGTGGGATCAAACGATTTTGCCACTCCAATATAAAGATTTGCGGAAAAGGGGGATTGATTTGTCGCCTTTGGAACTTTATTCGTGATTGGAAAAGGGGGAAATGCATAGAAAGGTGATAAAGAATAAGGGTGTGTACTTGGAAGATTATTCTGCAAACCCCATTTCCATGCTAAATATCCTTCAATGGCTTGTCGTGTTTGGTTTGAAATTTCTAAACGAGCAACGATGATTTCATGAAAAGCAATGGAAGCAAAATATTGATCTGAACCCAATTGACCGAAGAAAATCAATTGTGTAGAGGTTTCGGGTGAAGCCGCAACTTCTGTAAAGTTTATTGATTGAGAACCATTCACGTAAGCATAAGATCCATTTGTGATATTATATGCATAATTTGCAGAATACAGAAGTGTATTGGAAGTATTGAGTGCTGATATATTTGTCGTATTGGGTGAAGTTGCGCCTCTTGATAATCCATACGCGATACCTGTTGAAGAAGGAAAGGATAAAAGTTGGAAACGATTCCATCCTCCTCCTACGTCATTTCCCCACAAGGATTGATTTGTATTAGAGGATGAACTTAACCATTTATAAACAAGAAATACATTGTAATATGTACTTGTTGTTTTTCGTGTATCCAGCGGTGATGTAAAATACCCATTTGTTCCATCTGTTCTAACAGATTTATCCGAAGCATTAAACGTCACTGAATTATTGATTGTTGCATCATTTGATAGACCACTTTTATCTCTCCATGCAGTTACTGTAGAACCACTGAGTGTTAATGAAGTTGAATCTGCTGCATCTAGCCAAAGTTGGATACCAGAAAGTTGTGAAACATTGTAAGGTATAAATTCATTTGCGAAAGCAGTAGACATTCTCTCCTATAAGGAGATGGAGAAGTATACTTTTCTTTTAGGAATAGCACTCATTACCCTTTCGGTGTTCCTCCAAGTTTATTTCAATATTGAACGTTTCACAGATGTTTCTGGAAATGACGTATCAGGAAATGATCTTTCTGGAAATAATTTTATTGCCGAATTTGCAGAACTCATTAAAATTGTAGCCCCTCGCTTGAAGATTGCTCCTGAAGGTGAAGAACCAGTAGATATAACAATTCAAAAAGTTTGGTCGACCGATTTGAATGATGTTCAAAGTTATATTGAATCAAAATATAATAAAGTTCTTGCGAATCGTGCCACAACACCTCTCCCTACAACCACAACGGATTCATATTTATCACCCGTGTTAGCCCAGGGACAAGAAAGAAAATAAGATACTTCTAGAGATGAAGGGATTACTCTTCCTTATTTTTTTACTTGTTATAGTGATTGCTGTTTTTTATTTTGCAGATGACATTACACCAGTAGCATTGAAGGAAAACTTTACAACAAATGTGAAATATCCTACACCCGAAGTTGTGATTCCGAAAGTGGATCCTCCACGTGAAGAGTTAACTGCTGGTGATTTCAAAGGGTATGCACCCCCTTCCTTTTCCTTTCTTTCTGCTCCTCCCGGTAGTTTAGCAAGTGTGAATTCACTTCCTTATCAAGATCCTGCCCTTGAAAAGGCCCCCTTTTCACGAATTAAGAATATTTTAACAACTGCTCTTGGTTTTTTGAAAAACGAGGCTCCTGGAATTTCACAACAAAGCGATCCTGCCTACCAACTCCCTCTTAGTACTTTACGTGGAGACGTCCAGCGTCTTCAACATGAAGTTGCTTGTTTAGCCAGAAATCCTGGTATCCAATCTCAACTAACTCAAACTGATGTAGACGGTATTGAAGCGAATTTAACCTATTTACAGAAACTCTGGAGAAATCAATTAAATTCAGAGTCTGGTCTCACAGTGGAAGGATTTGCGGATACAGCAATTACTACCCGTCCTTCTCTTGCAGAACTCAAGAGTCTTCTTACCCTTGTAAATGCTGATATTGTGAGATTAAATGCTACAAATCCTACTGATAAGGAATCAAAGGATTTCTTATTCAACTTGAATGCTATCAAAGATGAATTAAAGGCTGTAATTGATAAGGTAGAAAGACAAGATATTGCTATTGAGAATATTCCGATAACCAAGAAAGATTATGATAGTGTGAAAGGTTTACTAGGACAGGTAAAGAATGCATTGCCTGATACAATCTTATCAGCAGAAAAGCCTACTTTGAATGACTTGAAGGATCTTATCATTAAGATTCAAACAGAAATCACCCGTCTTTCTTCCAGTGGTACTACAGACTCCATTACAAATAACAGAATTTCCAAATTAACCTTAATTAAAAATGATGTACAGGGAATCATTGATAAAGTTGAGAAAAAGACTATGTCTATCGATCAAATCCCGATTACAAAGACTGATTATGACAAGTTCTTACCCTTGTTAGCCAATCCTAATAGTAAATTACCTGATACACTTCAAAGTGCTGGGCTCCCCGTATCTCTTTCAAATTTATTCCCTGCCTATTTGTCTGGTGATATCTCTGGTGCACAACTCACTCAGTATGTTGTAAGTAACTATCTTGATACATTCTTCAAGGGACTTTCTTGGGATCTGCGCATGAATTATACTGCAGAAAGACTAAAGGAAATTGCGGATGCAAAACTCAAAACGGCTGAAACCAGTCTTTCCGCTTTGGATACTCTTAAACAGACACAAGAACTTGCCAACGAAGCACAACAAAATGCAAATGCCGCACAAGCAGGAGGTTACCGAGGCGACTTTGCATCAAGAACCTCTCCCGATGTTGCAGGTCAAATAATGGGTGACGGACAACTTGGAATTCCAAAAGCATCTACTGCTGCTGCGACACTTGATTGGAAAGAAAGATCAACGCAGATTTGTGCAGCCATCGCGAAACGTGGTTATACTCCCGGTGATTTTGGATGTTTCCCTGCTGATACACCCACACAGAAGAACTTCTCCTATCGTGGATATGCTCGTATGATTTGTTCTCGCCTTGGAACATTGTATGATACCAGTGCCCCTGAAGCCTGTGGATGTCCTCCTCCCACATGGGCGGGATGGAGACAATAAAAAGTACACTATCGTAGAGAGAGATGCGTACATCGCCACTTCAAATAGCAGCTATACTTTTTGTTGGCATTCTCATTGGTTATTTTTTAAGATCATCTGCAAAGCCTGAAGGATTCACTGGTTCTACTCCTGTATGTACTTGTGGTAAACAAGTTCCCTGCTCTGATCACCCTACTGAATACGGTCAATGCCCTAAGTGCCCTGATTATCCTGATATGAGTAAGTATGTCCTTAAGAGCAGCATTCCTCCTTGCCCTGCTGCTCCGGATATGAGCCAGTATATGTTGAAGACTGAATGCCCTCCTGTTCCTGACTTGAGTCAATATGTCCTCAAATCCAGTGTACCCAAACCTCAACCAATCATCATCGACAGTGCTGCCTGCAAAGGACAATGTGGTGAGTGCCCTCCTTGCCCTCGTCCTCGCTGCCCTGAAGTCAAGTGCCCTCCTCCTACTGTCTGCCCTAAGTGTCCTCCTTGCCCTCGCATGGAGTGTCCCGCCACACAAGTTAAGTGCAAGACTGAAGAAGTAACTCCTTCTGCAGTCAGACCTTACTTAGCACCTTTGAGTTCATCTTTCTTTGGCCAGTCATAATAGGGAAATGGATACCCGATTCTGGGGCCCATCTGGTTGGCAATTATTACATCTTACTACGTTTGCGTACAAACCTGAACGTGATAAGAATTCTATGTGTGAATTTTTTAATTTACTTCCTTATGTATTACCTTGTAAATTCTGTCGTTACTCGTTGAGCGGCTACTATGAAGAGAATTCTATCGAGAAGAACTGCGCATCATCTCTTCGCTTGCAGAAATGGTTATGGGAACTCCACAACAAAGTGAATGCAAAACTCAGATCACAAAAACTTGCATCCAAAGAACATCCTTACAAAGATATTTCGTTTGAAAAAGTTCAAGATATGTATACAAGCAGACTTCAAGAAGGTTGTGCGAGAACACATTTTCCTGGATGGGAATTTCTTTTCAGTATTATGGAAACACATCCTCTTTCTAAAGAGGCCAAGAGATCTACACCCATTCAAGGCTGTCCTCCACTAGAAACACTAAAGACAGATTTTGAAAAAAATAAGTGGAATGTTCTTTCTCCTGAAGAAAGACTTCCTTACTACAAAAAATTTTTAGATTTGCTTCCTAAAGTTCTTCCATTTGAAGAATGGAGAGCAGTCTGGAGTAAAACAGTTTCAGAGTTTGAGAAAGATCCATGGAATACAAAACAAACTACATTACGTCACATGTGGAAACTCCGCTGTGCACTAGAAAAGGAACTTCAACTTCTCAATACAACAAGTTATTTTTCATTATGCAGACAACTTCAAAATGTAAAGAGTGGCTGTTCATCTTCCAATCGTTCAAAGACTTGCAGAAAAAAGAAAAAGACTATCAAATAGTTAGGCTATGAAATCTGTAGAACCAGTGCTGGATGTATTTCAACCTGGATTAAAAAGAGGTGCTGCACGTTTACCCTTTGCACCCCATAAACGATATTTCTATGTGGAGCATCCCACAGAGGGTTGGCGTGTATACCTTCGCGCCTGCACGTTTCTTCATGAAACAGGACAGCCGTTTCAAGCCTCCCGATTTCTCGTTGTTAAGAAATTTGGAGCCAATGCTTCCCAAAAAACATGGGAACCTCCCAAAGGACAAATGGAAGCAAAAGATACATCACCTAGAAAATCTGTTTTAAAACTTTTGCATGAGAACGTCCAACGGGAAGTAGAAGAAGAAGCCAAGATTCATTCCTTCCAAAATCTGAGACATACTGGAATGGTCTTCCAAGGAAGAGAAAATGATTATCCTGAGAATCATTTCTTTCAATATCATATTTTCCAAGCCTATGTCACACCTGAAGAAATAGAAAATGCATTAGAAGAATTTGAGTGGTTAAACGAACATCCCAAGGCCTTTGCACGTTTACGTAAGGATAAACGTGAAAAAGATGATTTATCTTGGTTTTCTCCTCGTTCGACGAGATTAATGGGACGTTGGTCGCCTAGTATTGTTGCTATGTATATTCATAAATATGAGTAAGTCTCTTAGGATTGGTTGCAGTGGCATCCATGGAACTGATGTTCCTCTTCCTCATCTTCTTCTTCAAAGTCTTGAAGTTCCATATCTGATGTCTTCGCAGTAAAAGGATACCAGATACGCCAACAAGAACTTAGTACATTGCCAATCGTATTAATACATTCATCATCTTGAAGTTTAGCATGAGGAATGAGAACTAGAGGATGGCAAGGAGCAGAAATCTGTACGTATTTGTAAGGAGAACTATCATATCGCATGAGGCTAAAGAGTCCTTCCATGTAAGACATGAATCCAGTTTCCATCATGAAAGACATATTCTTTACATCTGAACTTTTATCGTGGTACTTTACACAAACCCAGCCATCATCTGCACTAGTAACTTTGAGGACATCATCAAGTTTCGCATTGTCAGAGTCACGTTGAAAGTAAATCGTAAGCGTATTCTTAGTCATTTTTTCCTACTAACCCTCCTTCGACGATTTGGGCCGTCAATTTTTGGTCGCCCCTAAATCACCTGCACCTTTGCAGAGATCACGGGAGAACTCATAAACTTATTCAGTTCCTTCTTTTGTTCGGCCTTGTAATCATACGTACATGCATGATCTACAGAATAACGGTGCTTGTCACAGAAATACTTTTCACACCTACACGGGAAACTTGTAAGGGTAAGTTTACACTTACAACCTTCCTGTTGACATCTCTTAGGTACAGTTTGCATCGTTACCGTTTCCTACTCCTAGGAACGATTCAATTTTGCCTTGGCAGCGCACGCGCAAGGACGGAGGACTATATATTTTTTAGTTCTCAGTAAAAGAATTTTTGTGTGTAGATGCTACAACTACAGCAGTTCTATAGATTTTTTCACATTCTCCATAATAAGAAGTTAAAAGTTTTCTAGCATTTTCAGCAACTTTATTTACTGCTTCAATACCACCTTCTTGGATGGCTGGTTGTAAAAGGAGAGGTTGGCCCTCACGTATAATAAAAAGTTGCTCTAGAACTTTAACAACATTTGCAGTGTGTGCAATTTGTCTATCTAGCAATTGGGTGACAAATGAACGCAATTCTTTTGCAACCTTTATATCTTTTGTGTAAAGAGGACCAGATTTTCCAGTACAAAGAGTTGGATTTCTTTTTTCGCGAATATCATCTATATTTCTATAAATATTTCTTACTTCAACATCAGCAGCCTCAGTTCTTTCTTCAAAGAGTCCTCGCAAATAATTTAGAAAATCTTTGTACTCTTTTTTATCTTGAATGGAAGGGATTGTTTTTTCAAGCACATCAAAAAATAACAAATTCAAAGAAAGTAAACTTTTAGAAGTGGTAATACTTCTATCAGGTTTAGGAAGTGATTCAGTTTCTTGAAGAGGGAACTTGGTATTGCAAATAGATGTTCTAGCCGCCTGTTTGAGAGAAGAATCATAAATGGCTTCTGGAGAAAGCAATTGTAGTGCTCTTGCTACACAGTGTGCTTTAATAGGAGGTTTCTGTCCTAAACTAGACCATATTTCTCTAACTTGGAATTTTGGATCAATATCTCTAGGAAGATTTGTTACAGATTTTATTGTTTTTACATCTGATGCATCAGAAGTTAGAGGTTTTCCAATTACACGAACAAATTCGTTTTTGATAAAGCGAGGAATTGTTTGATTATTATATTCTGGCTCTGTACCAATGAGTCCTTTGAATTTGTGCTCTACTGCTTGGTATGAATAGGGATCGCCATTCACGTGAAATCTGTCCAGTGTTACCAAATATTCTTCTTCTGTATCTCCCTTTTTATTATATTTAATTGTCAAATAGGCTAAAAGTTGTATGTTTTTTCCTAATGCATCTGTTCCTTTATAGATAAGGGCATAGCGATTTTTGAGTAAAGAATCTTCAGAAATACGAATTCCAGTTGCAATATCATCTTCAAAAAGTTGTAAAAAGCCACCTCCCTCAGAAGTTAAGTATCTATTCAAAATACTATAATTCTGATCTTTGATGTAGAGACGATTAGAAGGAGCAATAGAACCACCGAAGAAACTTCTTGGTTTCTGCTGTTCTCGTGAACCAAAGAGGGGAAGTTGCTTAAATTCCTCAGGGCTTATATATTTTGTATTTTTTCTGCGTTCTGTTTGTTCTGTGAGAATAGCAAAGGAAGAAGGAATTTCTGCATCCATTACTGAAAGGGCGAGTGCAGCAAAAACTTGGAGAATGCGAATGAAAAAGTAAGCAATTAAATAACAATTTTCCTTTCGTTTCATTTCAAGTTCTTCAGGCATTGAAGATAATTCACTGGCTTTTCTAAAGTAAATTTTACCTTTATTATCTTTTAAAGGTGCAACTTGAATATCCTTAAATAAAGAATCTAAATTATCCGCTGTGAACATAACATATCGCTTACACTCTGTTGGAGAAGCAAGTGCATAATAATCCAAAAGATTAGATTCCTTTAACATCCAACCTAGAATTCTTTGAATTAATTCAGAAGTCCTCATTGTTTTTCGTTTTAAATCATTTTTCAAAGGTACAGAAGATCCAATACCCATCTCTATTTAAGCATAATCTTTTAGAATAGGTGCAAACATTTTCTGAGAGGCTTCCAATTTACGGAAGCATTTATGAAGAGTTCCTTCACTCACTCCACAAACATTTGCAATGCGTTCATGTGTGATATCGGGATGTCCCATACGAGGAAGAACATAAGCAATTACACCTGCAGCGAGCGAAGGAGGCATATTCTCAGAACATAATTCTTTGGCTTCTGCTTCTTGTGCTATACGTGTAGCGGCCTCCTGAATTTTTAGGAAGGCATTTCTAGAAACTGGAAGCCTACTAAGAGGATGAGCGATGTAATCTGCTGCGCGTGTACTAGACAGACTTGCAGGTGCAGATTGTTCTGCAAGTAAACCACGCTGAGTTGCCATACAAAGAACTTCTTGGAAATATTTGAAGGATTTTGTAAATTGATTGCTAGTTAAATGGAAGATTTCTGCAATTTCTTTGGGTTTTCTGGGTTGACCTACCATTTTCAACGCCGAGTAAATACAACTGGCCACAACAGCAGTTCGTGACATACCTCTGCGATCACAATGTTCGACAAGGCGAATATATAGATCTTTTGCAACATCAATAGTTCTCCCATCTAATCCATGATTTGATGCAGCAAGAGAAAGTTGTTCGAAGACTTGAAGGAGTGCACGTTCTCTGTAAGGAAGAAGATTCCAGGTGTGATATCTTCTTACTCTTGCCATAGCCATACGATTAGATGCATTACCACCTTGTGCCCTTGACAAGATAATTGTACCTAACATTGAACTAGGAAAGCGTACATCTGTGGGTGCACCTACACGACAAGGATCTGTTGAACTTCTGTCCTCAGATCCAAAGAAACGGTATTCTGCTCCAGCATCAATCGGGCGCTCAATTACTTCTCCACAGGCCTTGCAAATATATAGATCTTCTTGTTCCCAAAACTCCTTATCTGCCTTACAAGATGGACAACAATCTTGAAAGCCAGGGATAGTCTTCTCAGTAGTTTCTTGGAAATAGGAATCTAGTTTTTTATCTTCAAATTGTGTTCGGTGAAGTCCAGGGAAAAGGTCTGTCATGGCTAATTAAAAAGAAAAGAAAAAACTTGTCAATTTTACTTTGCCGCGATAGCCTTGTAAAGTAGGTTCACATTTTTTTGACTTACTTTCAATACTTGAAACCATTTTAACATATAAGAATTAAAATCAAATGTAGTCATGTCCGTGGTTCCAAAAAAATGTGTGTGGATGGAATTTAGAGGTTTTCCTTGAACTTGAATTCCACTATGAAGATTTCCTTGTCGAAGAATACTAAACTCTTTCCTTCTTTCTTCAACACTTTCATTGCTTTGATACATACGCCACCAACCATAATTCACTTGAATCGGAAACTCATACGTATTTTTCACAAGTCCTTTGAGATCTTCCAGACACCCTTGCTCGAAGAACCGACTTGTCTTACAAAGATTAAACCAAAGTTCTGCAATATGCGAACTATTCATCCATAAAAATCCAGCATTGTAAATTCCATATTTGTCTGTATCTCGTTTGCGAATCATATGAGGAGAAAGAGCAAGTTGTGTATCCTTAGGAATTTCTGGAAGTGCAGAAAGAAAACATATGTCTGCATCACAGAAAAGAAGACCTTTATCATGGGAGGCCATTTTGGAAAAAGCCCATTGGAAAAGCAATGGCTTTTCTGCCGTAAAATCTCCAAACAAGGTTTGAAATGTTTTTCCAGGTCTAGATTCCATATCTTTTCTTGTAAGTCCAGTATACCGATTCAAGGCTTCTTTTATAAATATGTTTCCTTTGTAGCGTTTCTTTTGAGTTAACCAAGAACTTACTTCAGAATCACAGAATAAATAAATATCGGGTAAGGTTGTATTCCAGAGTTCCAATGTTATAAAAAAAAGTTGGAGGTCAGCAATTGCGAATTCGTTAGCGAGTGTCGCAATTGATGTTGGAGTAATTGTATCCATTATGTATTCATAGTAAGAAATGTTTAGACTATGAATTGGTAAACAGAAAGTGCTGAAAGACTTCCCAAGAATTGCACGAAGATAAATCCACCTAGTTCTTCAAGAGTCAAAGCACCTTTCAAATAGAAAGCAAGAGAAACCGCGGGATTAACAAGGCCGCCACTGACTGAAGCACTCAACCAAACTACAACAGCAAGGACTGCACCGATAATAAATGCATTTGAAGTTGTGAAGATGGAAAGGACAAGTAAGAAGGTACCAAGAAACTCATAAATAAGAGGAAGGAACTTCATTCTACTAGTAACGAATAAAAATTGAATCATGAAACCCTGTACTACCTAGGTAGAAAACCAATGGCACTCCGTCGTATTCAAAGAGAACTTGCAGAACTTCGCAAAGATCCTCCATCTAG
>JACCDX010686166.1_pt1 | contig 19107 bp, 35 predicted proteins | sample 7449681 | NCBI WGS metagenome assembly JACCDX01 (sample SAMN15323450, study PRJNA562643) | freshwater metagenome | isolation source: river surface water | place: USA:Blue River Watershed | collected 2017-08-18
ATTCTTTCACATTTTCAAAAAAAGTAGCCCTCCCGGCGGTATGTATTGCAACAAATTGCGTATTTTCTTGCATTTCTATCAATATTATCGCTTAATCTTTAGAACGTCGCGTTTCAGCTTATCCAGCACCTGCAACCTACTAACGGGTACCATTTCGCCGTAATTGCCCACCGCTTCAAAGCTAAACCCATGCCCTTCTGCTATGGATTTTCGAGTATGGCAGTCCTTACACAACGTCATAAAGTTCTCCGCGTCCCGTGGATGCCCTCCAGCTGCTACCCGTACAATGTGATCGGTAACGCCTTTGAAGTCGCCAGGCGATGCGTCGGTAAGCTTGCCTACGTGCTTACACAGTTCACATAGCGGGTTTGCTACCCTATATGCCGTACTTATACGCGCCCATACGCTATTATAGGTGGATTGCACACCGGATGCTTTACGCGGCCTGTTATCCTTCTTTCGTGGTTGCTTAGGCAGGCTGGGCATAGCTATTCAATTACAGTTGTTGCTTCCAATGGGTAGTGCTTCCTAAGTTCCGCTATCTCGCTGTCAGCATCCTGGCACACCTTTTCAATCACCACCAGCACGTCGCCCGTCTTCGTATGCCTGGCACTCCGTATGCTCCAGCCTACTACCTTCCAATGTGCTTGCACGCCGAACGCCTTCACCATGTGCGGGGCGCGCTCCATGCCGGGCAGGGGTAGGCGGATGGTTGCGGTGGCTATCTTCATATCTCTTTCATTTCTTCCATGTATTCAATTAGACGCGCGGTAATGCTTAACAGTTCGGCCACAAGCCCCTGGCACTCCCTACCAGCCCTTGTGGCGTATTGCGCACCGTCCAGTAGTTCTTCGAGTAGGTGCATCCGAAATTGCGCTTCGTCTAAGTCTGTCCTGTCCATCGTGTGCCCGTACTTTTCTTCCCCTACCTTTTGCCGTTCGCGGATAAGGTGCATTATCTTGCTGACGTGTTCGGGTTCTACGTCGAGCATGTGGGCAAGGGTGAAATATAGCGTGGCGTTAACCTGCATTGCTTTCATTTTTTAGCCCTTCAATCACCATTTGCAGCTTTGCCAGGGCAATGTCACGTTGTACGCTTTCCCGCGCCAGTTCGGATAGTTGGCGGGCATGCGCCAGGCGTTCTTTGTGTTGCCCAAACTTATAGCCCAAATCAGCACATAAGGCGCAAAGAAGAAGGAGTAAGAGTATTGTGATTATCATATTGCGGATGTTAAAAACCTCCCGGCACAATACCGGGAGGAAAACCAAAACATTATAGATACACACTCATGAATTATTGGCATTCAATTTTCGGTATAGCCGCGACGGTTGCGGCTTTGGGTCGTGGGCGTCCGTGTAGCTGGACGCCTTGCGCTGCATGTAGCCAACTTCGGGCATAGACTTGGGCACGTGATAGCTGATTTGTCCGATGGGCATCCCGGCATAGACGCGCACCCGTTGAACTACGAAAATTTCCAACGTCCAATGTCCACAATATCCCAGGTCGCCAAACCCGGCGGTTGCGTGAATATTGATACCCAGCCGGCCAACACCTGATTTACCCTCTAACACAGGGATGAACTTATGGGTTTCAGTGTATTCCATCGTAGAGCCGAGATATATCTCGCCCGGCTCCAATACTATGCCGTTTTCGGGGATTTCAAAGTAACGAACGTTGCACGGCTTGGCCGCGTCAATCACTTCAAGATTGCCCTCTAATTCAGGCTCATACATGCACATGAACTTAGAAAGGCGCACATCAATACTATTCGTACCAATTGCGCCCGGTGCTATCGGCTTTACGACGATGTCGCCCTGGTTGAGGGCGTCTAACAAGTCTTGAAATGTCAATATCATGTTTCAGTTTTTGCCACCGAGCCGGGAATCGAACCCGGACGCACAAGGCTCTCGTTTATGGGTGAGCTGCACACACTCTCGCCATGCGTCGCTGCCTGCCTCGGTTGAAAATTGCCCCAGCCTCTTTTGGCCGGGGCAATAAATCAGTCCTATAAATCCCAAAAACCGTTCTTCAGCCTGCCCCATCCGCTGACACCATATCCGGCATAAAATCGCAATTTTCCCGTAACAATCCTATAAAAACAGATATGTCGCGGTCTGCAGGGCGGGCTATGTTTTTACTCGGTATCGTCGAAGTCTTTCGGCTTTCGCGGGTTCGCCGCTAAGTACATAGCGAGCATACCGACGGCAGCGAAGGCCATTATAAGCCCAAAAAAGAGGGCTACGATTATCTTTGCAATCATGCGTACTTGGCGATTTCGCGTTGAGCGGCCATTATCTTAGCCCGCTCGTCGCCGTTGATGGTATTGTCCAGGTGATATTGCAGGGCCTTCGTAAGTACGCTCATGCACTTAGCGCGGCCCTCTGTGCCCGTTGTGGTATTTTTCGGATGCAGGTGCGTGTAGATGCGGCCCCAATAGTTGATCTGGTAATACTTGACACCTTCGTTGAAGATAGAGTCATAATGACACGCCTTTTCGTAGGCTTCGCGGGGCATTAACGTTGCGGCGCTCATGGCTTCACGGGTTTTGCGGTACTGTAATCGAAGTACTTAACCCCGGCAATCAGCACAAAGGGCAATCCGTCGTGTACAATGGTGATGCGTTGGCCGGCCTTTGGTTGCGCCTCCGACGGGAGTAGCAGGCGGTACGTGTTGCCGTTGGCATCGGCGGCGGTTGTGCGATAATACCCGTCGCCACCAATACCCTGGAGGCGTAGGGTTACCCGTTCACTTGATTGGATTGTCGCCTCCGTGGTGGGAGGCTCCGCTTTGGCCGCCAAGAGACTGGCAGCGGCTAAGAAAGCGGTTAAGAAAAGCGTTCGTTTCATGTTGTTGGTTTTGACAAAGTTATGAAAAATATTTAAGAAAGCAATACGATAGATATTTATTTTGGGCGTTGCCAAATGCATTGGGTAAAGTCGGCGGGTGGACTAATATTAAACATATATTGGTAAATAGCTGAGGTCGGAGCCCATTGTTCAAGTATGTTGTTTATTTTTGGACTTGATACAAATACCCACAATTCTCCATCTGCATCAATAGCTACCCATTGATAATGTGAACCAATAGATTCCCAATTTACCGGACATTGGAGTCCATATTCGTTTTTCATGTGTGTATGATTTTGAAGTTATTTAATCAGGTGAAAAAGATGCATGGCCACTTGAAATGCGTCCACCGCATCCGGCGTCGCCGTCTGCCAGCCAATAGACTTTAAGCCCGATTGCTCCCCGACAGTACGGGCAATTTCGCGGGCTATTGACATATTTCTTTTGCCGTTGAATACCCCCCACTTTGCGCCCTTTTGCCGGGGGCTGATTGCGGTTACCCGCTCCGCTCCAAACTTTTTCACAAGGTAATCACATACTACCTGGGAGATAGCCTGGTTCTTTCCCACATCGCGGCTCTTCGCCATAAGGGTGCGGGTGTTCCCGCCCCGGAGATATTCGTATGTGGTGTTATCCAAGTTGGAGTTTTCTACGCACCACAGGACCCCTCCAGGGACTATGTCGCAGAACTCTAAGAAGTCGGCGAAGTTCTTAATGGTGCCAAATGTAACTACCCCGTTTTCGATGGTAGCAGCCCCAAAGCCCCCCTCCCGGAAGGCGGGGTCGAGGCCGATAATTACTTCCATTGCTCTGCCATCGCTTTTGCTATCCCTGAATACGTTTCGCTTCTTAGTTTCCATCTGTTTTTGGTTTGTGGCATTTTATGAATACGGTTTTCGCGCCCTTCTACCACATTGGTAGGTTGGAGCAAGGGAAGGTTTTTAAGCCAAAGGCAGGTTGCTTTTGTTTCACCATGCCCGAACATCCACGGTTGGATAATCTGGGTAGGTTTTTTAATCCTGCTCGAAATTATCCCGACTGGGTTTTCAATGCAAATTTTTTCAATGGGTGCGCTTATCAATGCCGCCACAAAATCAAGTGCATCGGATTGCTCTTTTTGCTTCAAGTGAAACCACCTCGCACCGCTTGCTGCAAGGTGGGTGCATGGGGGAAACGCAATCAGCATATCCCAGCCGTCGTTTATTATGTCCATTACATCGCCCTGGTAATGATTGCCAGGCACATCGGTAGGCAATAAATCGCACGACAGAACATAATGCCCATAAGATGCAAAAGCATCTCGCACTTTTCCGGAGTACTCGCACGCAACAAGTATTTTCATAGGATTTTCCATAGTAGTATCTTTTTCGCGTAAGCGATACGCAGCCCGTCGTAATCGTTCGCCTCAATGCGTTTCAGGATTGCGCGGGCATTAAAAATATTTTCTTCTTTATCAGCCCGTCGGGCCAGCATTTCAGTACGTGCAAGTTCGGCGGCCTGAATCCAGGCTTCTTTCTTTTCTTCCTCGGTATGTGTTAGCAAGCCTAACCGGATAGCCGTGTCGTACCAATGCACGGGTATATCCTCCATCGTACCCCGATACCCGGCCAACATCGCGGGAAACTTTCGCTCGTATTCGCTTTGGCCTTCGATGTCCCGCCGCTGCTTTTCAGCTTCGCGCTCCGCTGCCTCGCGCTCTTTTTCAATAGCGGCGCGGGCTGCGTTGCGCTCTTGCTGATAGGCTGCCAAAATGTCCCCGAAACCCTGGAGCGCGAACTTACCATAGAACTTCGCACCCGTTTCAAGTTCACCGGATGCGGCCAACTGGGCGGCGGTAATTATCTCCCCCACCCCAAGCCCGGCGAAGCGGTTGCGCACCATGTCCACGGCGATCGCTAGGGCACCAGGGGCGGGCTGCTCAAGTCCGAACGCCTGACAGAAAAGGCCGATGGCGCGGCCAATGGCGGCGGTGGCCTGTTCTTTGTCCATCCTGCGGATGGGTTCAGAGAGGCCCGTCTTGGTGGCTTGTATGATTGCAGGGAGGCTCATTTCGTGGTGGCATAAGTCCGGAACACGTCCCGACGCTTGGTGGTGAAGAATAATTTTCCTTCGTAGGTGTCGTGCCATTGTACCCCGTAGAAGTCGGAGCCTTGCAATACGGGCGTTTTATCCTTCGCCCAAAAGCGATAGCCGCGATTCACCAAGTCGGCGATGAATGCATACGCCTTATTGGCGTCATCGAACGCCATTTTCCCATTGGCCACATACGGGTTTTTTTCGGGGCGCTTTCGTGGTTGTACGGGCTTCACCTCCTTCAAAGTGAAATTTACGCCCTTATCGGCCAATTGGCGCTTAAGGGCCTTCATTTCGTCTTGCATGCAATCGATATGGGCGTTTAGGACGTCCAATTCGATTGCATGCCTGGCCAATGTCTTAGCCGCTTGCTCCCTATCCGGGAGCGTCGGGGCAACATGGCGGGCGTAGGTGAGCAAGTTCTTACGTCTTGCTAACGCCTTAGTGAGCATCTTGCGCAAGTCCTGCGTGTATTGTTCGATATCCATTAGAAATTGATTTCGGCCTGCTCGTTCGGGGCAGGGATGTGAACATTAAGGTATTCAGCAGCGAAAACTATGCACTTGTCTATGTACTCCCCCGTCTCCTGCTTGGATGCATCCTCAAGAGACGGTTCTACTTCGTGTATTTCGCCGTTAGCGTCAGCGATGCAGACAGGCTCTAAGAAGCGGCGTTTCATTAAGGTATGCACAAGCTGTATGCCCTCTTTCGTATCCGGGATATTGTTTCCGACGTCCTGGAAGCCCTGGAGAATGTAGGGTAACACAACCCCGAAATAGTAGCCCAGTTGCGGGTTCGTCTTTGTCCGCATTTCGGGCTTTACCGTCAGCGTAAACTCCTTACCCCGGAACATGGCGGCGACTTCAGCCTTAAAGCGCTTAGGCAGCTTTATAGTGCCGTCTTGTTCCACCCGTCCGAGGTATTGAAGTTTCTTACTGGGCATCGGCGTCCTGGGTTGAGGGGTGATAGACGGTGATTTTCACATCGGTAATTTCGGCCCCGTGTAATTCAGGCAGGATGTTAAGGAAGCAGCGTTTAAAGATGCGCTCCACTTCAAGTGGGTGCTGCTCCAGGACGCGGGCAATTTCATTTGAACAAACATGGATAGGACCAAAACCCATATCCACGTAATCAATGGCGTCACTCCAATGAATCCCTAATTTGTTGTTGGGGTGAAGGATAAGCCGCTTGAACTGCTCTGGCGGCATAGACATCACCGTGACGCCGTATTCGACAATCACGTGTGAAAAGGGAAAAAGAACGATTCGTAGATTCATAGATGTATTGGTTTTAATTCTCCATGTGATAGCGGAAGAACCCCTCCAGGGTACGAAAGTACCCCAGGTATTTCTCAATATGGTATTCGTTCAGCGGTGCATCCTCCGGCACCGGGGATGCGGCCATGTGCTTACCTTTGCGCATCATGCGGGATGCAACGGAGGCCATTTGGCGCAACTTTTCGTTTAGCCAAGGGATGTCTTTCTCGCTGTAAAAGCGAGACTCCAGGCGTTCGATTATCTCCTGGGCTGGTGCAACCAGAGTAAGTAGGATGAAGGTTTTTTGCGCGTCCATGTGGTGTGCTGTTTTGTTGCTACAAATATAAGATGCTATATTATACTGTGCAAGCATTTCACTAATATTTTTGCAATATTTCTTCAATGCTCATCCCTACCATACTCATATCCGGCTCGTTCTTGGCCTTATACCGCGCGAACGCGGCCATCAACTCCTGCCGCTTGCTATTCAGGATACACGGCGTGAAATTGCTCTGATACCATTTCCCCCCATGCTCCCAGGCAGCCTGCAAGAACACCTGCCAATCTTCAAGGCTACCTGTGGCGTTCGGAAGCCCGGCGCACCATTCGCGCCACTTCTTGATAGCCGCGCCGTCCTTAGGTGCGAATTGATAGGATGTACCTGTTGCATTTTTCGCAACGGCTATCCCCTTGCTTTCTACGAAGCGCGCCCATGCCTCATACATGAGGTAAGTCTCCGTCGGCTCCTTCGCGGCGGGGGGGGCGCCGCGCAACTTGGGGGGGCTTTTTTTCTTTTCGGCTTTTAGCGGTGCAGGTTCCCCAAACTGCTCGAATTCGGCGGCCACGTCGCCTATATTTTCGCGTTCGATTTCGCGAAAACCTTTTTCGTTAGAAAAAGAAGAGTTATCTACTTTGTTATCTTCTTTATTCTTACCCTTTGTTATATGTTCACGTGTGTGTGAACGCTGCTTTCCTTTATACATGAAGTCAGCCTTCATACCTGTATGAAGGTTGTTCACATCTATATGAAGGATAGGCACGCGCAAACCCCTGTTTCTCCCATCGAAAAACAGTTGCACAATAAGCCCCATCCCCTTTAGCTTGCTAATCATGTTGGCAGCACTCCCGGTGCTGATACCTAAGAACTTCCCCAGGTATTCATTAGACGCATAGCATCCCCGCTCATCATTATCCAGGCTTTCGATTTCGGCCAACATACATTTCTCGGTAATTGTTAGGCTTTCATCAAGCCAAACCGCGGCGGGTATCCATATCCCTTTGAAGTCTCGTTTCATGGTAAAAAAGAAAAGGGGCAATGCTTCCACACATTGCCCCATTGAGGTGATTGTTACACCATGCAATTGCACCAGGTGGAAGGCTCGTGCAATCGCATCACAAATATAAGAAACTATCCAATACCGCGCTACCCTACCCCGGTTTTTTTTCATCTATCACCTTCCCGGCGTCGGGATGGTGTTCTTTCAGGATAGCGGCTAAGCGGCGGCGATCACATGATATCCGGTACTCATGGTATTCAATCTGGTTCTCATGAAACTTAATACCATCTTCCAGATATTTTATTTCGTCGGCTACGAGTTCGGCGAGTTTGGCCTGAGCTTCTTCCAGGGTTTGGGCATAGAAGCAATGTGTATTATTTTTGTGTTCTTTATACTTCCCCACCATTACGAAATGCTTAGAATGTGGGTGCGCATTCTTCTTTTCTTCAATAAATAACCCGTTTTTGTTTACTTCGTACATCATATCTATAATGTTTTTGGTTGATTGATAAAACAAATACAATACACTGTTTTATATTTATAAAGCGTTTCGCCTGAATATTTCCAATTTTATTAGCGTCAGTATGTCTTATCGTCCATCACCTTCCCGGCGTCAGGATGGTGTTCTTGATTGTTGGTTTTTTGGCCTCTCCCAGAGGCATTTGGTAAAATCTTTTGGCGGTTTCCTTTTCCCCCACTCCATACACCACGCGGGGTTCTGCGATTGCCAGCCGTCAGCCGCCTGGGTTGGCTTTTCTTTGAACGTGTATATGCTGCCATCGGCGTCAATGGCCTGCCAGTTCCAGGCTGTTTTCTTCCATGCAATGGGTGGCGTTAGTCCGTGTTCGTTCATCATGCCCCTTTCATCTTTTTCAATTCGGCAAGTACCTGCAACCAGTAGTTGGCTTGCTGGCTGTTCGCCCAGTGCGCCGTGCCGGTATCTTCGTCATCCTGGCGCATGAACTCCAGAACCTCGTTGGCTGCGTGCATTGCACCGTCAGCTATTGAATCGTACACTCCGAACAATGCGGAGTAGGATTCCCAAAGCTGGATTGCTTTTTCTTTTGGTGTTGGTTTCATCTTAAAATACTTCTAATGGTGGATAATTGGGAGGGGTTTAGAAGAACCACCTCGTTGGAGTTAGCGGGGTGGTTAAAGCCCACGGCGCAGTTGCCGGGGGTACCAATGAAAAACTAAACCTGAAAAACTCTCACAGTGTTACTTTCTTTTTCTCGCAAAAACCCTCAAACTTTACTATGGCATCAAAAACCGTTAACGGCTCCCTGGGCGTATGCCATTGCCTTTCGTAGTAGTATTCCGTCACGGGCTGTATTGATACCTTTATTTGTTGGTACCGCTCTACGTTGTGCCGAAATATCAGCACTATCACCTCCCTTTTGCCGTCCTGTATCGCGTTGGCCAAATTCTCTAAGGCCATTTTTTGCCCCATTGGTAGTTCGGTATCGGCGTGTTTCCCTTCCAGTAGTATGAAAGCCCTTCCGCTGTAGTCTATTAGTCCGTCTATGTCTGTCGGCGTTATGCCCCTGCGTCGGAGTAGTCCGCTAAAATCATTGAGTTGTTTTGCATGGTTTTCATTCCTGATTTTTCCTCTCTCAAAGAATGGTTCCATATTGTGCAAATTCAGTTCTGAAAGCATCGGTATTGCTTCCGATGTATGCAATCATTTGCCCCTGGAGTGGGCTTTGGCCTACATTGCCATTGGGGTCGATGAACTTAATCCGGCCTTGTGGGAAGCAGACGGATGAACACGCCTTTAGGAGTGTTTGCCCCCATGCGGTTTCCGTTCCGTTGTTCACTAAGACAATGGCCTGGTTCACCTTTTCGGATTCTGCCAGCTTGCTAACGAAGTGCATAATGAGGGGTTGCGCGTATGGTGGGTTCATCCACACATTGCCGCTCCATTCGTACTGTAGCCCGTCATCTTCCTGGGTGTATATCTTGGTAGCCCCTACCCTTTCATTGGCGATTAAAGACGATGCGGGATCCAGGTCAATGCTACCCATTACACGCCGTGCACTTTCAATGTAGCAAGCGGGCGTGTACCATTCGTTTTCCCCTGTATTGTAGGATACGTGGGCTTTGGGGCGTTTCTCTTCGATTATCTGCTCAATAGGCGGGGCAAACATGGGCGTTTCTTTGGCCTGCCTTACGTCCTGATTGACGGGCTTCCATTGTTCGGCCACTTGCTGAACCGTCGCCGATGTGATAGGTTTCCCGGTTTCCTGGCTTTGGTGTACTACCTCTTTCCAGGCTTCGCGCTGGATTTCGGGTTCTAAGGATGTAAGGGGGCGGGCTTGGCGTTCGGATGTTGGTAATACATGTGCGCCATGGCGCACATTTTCAATCACACTACTTGCTTCAATGTACTGATAAGCGGTTCTTTTTGCCATATTCCACTTATCCCGGCAATAATCCTCAAACGTGCCAAATTCAATCCGGTACAGCCGTTTGTCCCGGATAGTCATAAGAGCCTGGCCAACTTCGATAAAAGTCTCCAAACCCTGCCTAATCACCACTTCGCAGCGTTCTAATTCGTTGCGTTCGTCAATGTTCAATATTTCATTCATCGTGAAAAAAAATAAGCCCCCAACGTGTCAGAGTCCGTTGAGGGCATCCAGGTACTTTTACCCGTATTTCTTAGGCTCTGACCCCTAAGAAATACGTCTACAAGATACGTATTTATTCGCAGATATCCTAAATATTCGTAACCTTTCGCGCCTCAACCTCATAGCCCCGGCGGCGTAGTTCGTCTGCGAGTTGCTTGTCTGTATAGCCTTCCAGGGGATCGGCGTTCATAATGATTTGTTGGCCATTGAGGGTTGCGCGTAGTGCGGGCGCTTGTGGCATCCTGACAAAGCGCTTTTTCTGATACTTTTGCGGCCTGCTTGCTACCGCATTGACTTTCATGTATTTGCCCGTGTCTATCCTGACACATAGCCCCTGGTCTATCATATCGGTACCCAGTACGTGTTTCATGCTACTGCCATCGCGCTTGGGGAACATCGCTACTGCTTTGTCCACAAGTTCCTGGAGCGTGTACACCTTTTCCAGTTCAAGTGTAGATGCAAGGGCTTGCCGCTCCTGTGCGTTTAGAATCTTTCTTTCTGTTTGGTAATTCATGTTATGGTTTTTTGATTGATTGTAACTACTGCCTAATCAGTTCGGCCAATTCAGGCATTTGGCTCAAAAGGATTTCGCGGGCTTTTTCAGCCACTTCCTGGTGTTCGTTTTGTGTTCCCTCATACGTTCGCGCCTGAATGTAGTGAATCCAGGAACGAATACTGCCTTTCATGTATAGCCGGGTTTGAGTGCATTCAGGGAGTAAGAAACGGGCTGTTTCACGGCTACACCCGTCCTGTATCAGTTCCTCGTACACGTCCCTGCTTTCCCGCAATAGCGCTTCAATCCTTTGTGCCATTTCGGGCGTAGCAATGTATGGCGTGGTGCTGCTTTGTCGGTTGGATTCAGCCTGCCTTCTTAGTTCGACAGGCTCGAACGCGATGATGCTGCTATACCGCTGCGAAAATTCTTGAAAGAAAAATTGGGGTTCGTCATCGTTGGCCAGTGTGTCGTTTTCATCCGGTGAAAACCGCATAGACCAATGGCGTAATATTTGCGCACTGATCGCCCGGCTGGTCTCAATGTACACCACCATGTCAATCATGTCGAATGGCGACCAATGCTTTTTGCTATACAACCTACGCAGCAGCTTTGGCGCCGTGGCGTGGTTGTCCTGGTTCCCTGGGTTGCTGACCCGTGCCAGTCGAATAAGGGTTTCCATCGGGGAAAGCCCTGGTTTGCTTGCAATGTACTCTAATTCTACTTTCATGTGTTGTTGGTTGAAAAAGCACCCCGTTGAAGCCAACGAGGTGCTGAATGGTCATGCAAATAATTATTCGTTCGCGTCCTGGGTGGCCTTGTATTGCTCCCAGTCGCGGCGTATTTCTTGAATACTTACATTCCTGTCCAGGTAGTCCAGGATTGCCCCTATCCCCAACTCCTTCGGAGCCTGTGCCAGGATTTCGCGCAGGTCGTCGGGCAATTGCTTAATGGTATTGAGGTTGATATTCTCCACGTTGTTGCTTTAAAAAACCGGGGGCGCTGTTGCCCCCGGCTCACTCTGTATGAAAAAACTCTACTCTATTGTGCGTCTTTCAGTTCAAGAAGGCAGGCGTTCAGGTAGTCCTGCAGCTCATCGTAGTTGCTGGCCACCTTGTATAGTTCCCGCCGTGCGTTCACCGGGCTTTCCTCTTCATCGTACACGGCCTGGACAATGTCGCCCATCTTAGAAGCCATACGCGCGAAGTCAAGGGATAGTTTGCTGAACATCTCGGAGTCATCTAACACCCATCCTACCAGCTCATTCAGCCACGTCAGGACAGTAGCGTCGTTGTTGGCCTCCCTGGGATAGGTGAACGAGTACGTTTTCACGTCCGCAATGATGTTGCCTGGCACAGCCTCGGGCATCTGAAAGACGTGATAGTTCACCTTCTGAACGTCGGGCAATGCCATCATGTAGCATCGCCATTGCAGGGAGTCGTAATAATCGGCGTATTTCTTGGGCTTGCTGGACGTCTTGAACTCGTGCAGCTCCAGCCCGTCCAGGCAGTCGAAACGCATGTTCATGTACACAGTTGCGCCTGCAAGTTCAATGCGGATGGTGTCGGCTACTTCGTGGGCGGCGTGTTCGTACCGTTTGCCGTACTCATGCACCGCGAGAAACACGTCAGGCGTGAATACCCATTTCGTATTGAGTTCTTTTTCATGCACCGCTACCCCACCCAGGGTATTGACTCCTGGCTTCCCTTCCAGTATCGAATGTACCGCTGTACCGCGGGACGTTGCAGGGTTGGGGGAGTATTCCCCCAACACGTACTGCCTGAAATCTTCCTGGGTTTTCCCCCATTTCTCATAGCTACCACCCTTGAACTGTGCGAACTCGTTTAGGACGCTTGGAGACACCTTAATTACCTTTCTCATAGCTTTTCGTTTCCTTGTTGTACGAAATACGGGTTTCTTCCATGCGCTTCTTGAGGTCGCCTTTTAGGGCTGTACGGATCGCCGGGCTTTCTTTTGCGAGGCGCTCCGATACGTCGGCGAACTCCTCTGGGGTTTCTGCAAAGGCGATTTCCGCGCGGTACGTTTCAATCGTCTCCCGCGCCTGGATTTGCGCGGATGTCTCCGCGAACATCTTAGCGTTCACGGCCTGGCAGATGCTTTCCAGGTAGGAGGCGTATGCAGGCGCATCAGGGGAAGGTACGGCCACCTTCCCAATGTTGCCCGTGTCTTTCCCCAGGTGCATCTGGGAGGGGGAAAAGTCAATGGTACGGTGTTGGCCTTCCATGTACATGAACCCGATTTGGTCGCTAACGCGCACCACAATATCAGAGGAACCGCCCTTGATAGCGAGGTCCATCCGGGCCACCGCGTCCTCGCCCGCGTCCTTCGCGTGGGCAATGAAACAGACATTTAGGCCAAGTTCCATGAAGCGGTTGCGGATGCTATTGAATAGTGTCCCCATAGCACCCCAGCCCTGGAGGCTAAGCCCACCCGCTGCATTGCCGTTCTTACGGTCGAGCCTGATTAGGTAATTAGAGGCGAAGTCGTCGAGCATAGCGCCCACCGTATCTATTACAATGGTGCGGTATCCGTTGGACTGAATGAACGTTTTGAAGTCGGCGCCCATAAGGGACTGGTAGAACTGGCCGAAATCGCTGACGTTCACGACGTCCGGACGGTTGGCCTGGACAGCCCGGAGTGCGCCCCTGTCGAAGTCCAAGAAAAGAACGGGTTTTGGCATGGTGAACGATAAGGATGTCTTCCCTATCCCAGGTTGGCCGAATACGGTGAAAATTAGAGGCCGGGCTTGTACTGCTTCGTCGGCCTTTACGATTGAAAATCCTTGCATGGTGAAAAATATTTTGGCTAAATGATATGCAAATATAAGAAAGCCTATTATATTTGCAAAACAAAACAGAAAAAACTTATGGAAAAAGTAGAAAAATTGGTTGCCGTGTTCTTCAAATTGCCGCTGGGTGCCAGGGCAAAGCTCAAGCAGGCAGCCGCAAGACTTTCAAAAGAAAGGGGCTATCGCGTCAGTATGACGCAATTGCTCCTGGAGTACATTGAATCACTTTAATTTTTCACATTCAAAAACCAACACATGAACCAGCAACACAACTTTCAGAGCGACACTTTCAGGGACTTGATGGAGTCCATCACCCGCAACATCCCCGCGCTCATGTTTTTCGGGATTATTGTCACTTATGCAGTGACGGCAGCCCTCAATGTCTACTTCATCCCCCTACCCTCTTACCTTGCCATCACCGCCGCCCTGCTTATCCAATTTGGCCGCTTTGCCGTGGTGTTTATGGACTTCTTGAACCCGACGGGGCACCGCTCGAAATGGCCCCCGGTGATCGCTACCGTGGCCACTATTATCGCATTGGTAGAATTAGGATTCAGCATCCAAGATATGGCCGAGGGTTCGGCTTGGAGCCAGGCGAGGTACTGGTCGGTTTACCTTTTCGGGGCTATGCTTATTGGTTTTGGGTATATCCTCGAAATCAATTTTATTCAGAAGGCAGTAGAAGCGTATGGGATGCGTAGTTACAAGCGTAACGTATCAGTAGAAGTTACGCCACAATCTCGCCCTATTGCCCCGCAACGTAACGCTCAACCTGCAATAATAGCAGCCGAAAAGCAACGGCCGCAAATAATGCAGGAGTTGCGCGAAAGACAACAAGCGCAACAAAACCAGGAACGCGCTCAAGAATCAGTTGAAACAAGCCCTGCGCAACAACAACCAGGAACCGACGTTGCGGCAATCAGCAGCGCAATTAAGTCGCAACAAGCTAGCTTAAGGGCGTACCGCCATAAGGCAGCCAATGGGATAGGAAAGCCCGAAACGAACGCAGCAGGCATCGCCCGCGCAACGGCCGAAATTGAAAGGTTGCAGGCGTTACTCCCAGGATAGCGCAACGATATACAACTTCATGAGACATTACAGCCCGGCACACTTTGGCCGGGCTTTTTTGTTGCGCGAATTTTTTTTGAAAATATTTTCGCGAATACTTGACAAGTATAATAAAGCGTATTATATTTGTACTATCAATCACGCACAAAACAATACGCACCATGAAAAACGCAACTACCATTACCAACATCTTCGCAGGCACAAGCAGCTTCATCACCACCCGCGCAGCCCTGGAGCGCCTTGGATGGGACTTCGAGGACATGGGTATCGAGTACCCATACGACCATATCCGCATCGAGGAATGCGAATACACGGGACGGCTCAAGTGGTCGCCCTGCACGGAAACAGGCGACAATAGCCTGGCCAATTCCCACGATACGGGCGATGACGCCAAGACTATCCAAGACCTGGCCGATTTAGCAGCAAGCGGCGAACTGCAGCCGCTCTAATCCAGCCCAAAGCAAAACCCACCCAGTCAATAGCGCGGCAGGCCAACCGCGTGAACAAGGCCAAAACCAAAACATCCCGGCGTGCCAGTTGCCGGAAAAAGTCCCAAGGGCATGGGCGAAAACGTATGATGAACATGGATGAATTCAAGAGCTGGCTTCAACATAGGACTACACAGGTAGAGTACTCGGAAACTTTCCGTACCCCATTAGAAGGGGAAAAAATTCTGCTGTATCAGCGTCCATTTTGGACGTTCATAGACTACACACCCGAAGAAGGACCCGTAGAATGCTTTTCACACTCCATTACAGGGAGCGAAATCCGCAGGCAGTTTTTTCCCTTCTGGCAGGAAGGGGAGAAATACCGGATTGATTACCCCGCACCAGATAAGATGTGGGCTTATGCAACACTCAAGCCGGAGCCTCCAAAAAGGCCTTGGAAAATAGAGCATAGTGGCGGGAAAGTAATTGAGCACTATTAGAGCGCCCGCCACAACAAAACCCCGCCCGGCGCACCAGCCCGGCGGGGTTTTTCTTTTATAGGAGTTCGGCGTACACGTCGTTACGCTCGAACGTATCCCCCTTCGCCCGGTGTATCGTTATAGCCACACCCCCCAGGCTCTTTGGCGGCATACCGCGTTCAATAGCCCACCCGCTGCCAGCGGTGTACTCATCCTTATACGTACCCAGCTTGATATGAAGTTGTTCGCGGAGCGTCTGTTTGCCGTTGTTCTGATTCAGATGCGTCCGCTGGATAGGAAAGATGTTTCTATCATGCGTGTGTCCTGATACCACTATGTCAGCGTCAGGTAAGTACACCGCCTTGCGCGATGCCTGTATCACGTCCTTTGTCACAGGACCACCACCTCCGTAGCCGTGGTGGTAAGAGAGTAGGGTATTCAGGTACTTCTTAGTATTACGCTCGCTTCGCAGGATTACCCAGCCCGCATATGCCCCGGCCTGGCAGCCGACGGCGGAGGCGAAGCGGCCTATTAAGTCGGTTTCAGCGCGTTTCAAGATGCTTGTTTCATGGTTGCCAGGCGTTACCATGAGCAGGTGTTTTCGGTATGGTTGGAAGAAGGACGCGCAATCGTCTATAATGGCGTCCAGGTAGTTGGCGACGTTATGCTCCGGCCGTATGCCCTCCTTGTTCCCCCGTGGGTCATACTTGCCCTGCATAGCACAGAACAGATCGCCGAAAATAAACACCCCGGCGTCACGTTTTACGGCGGCGTCGAGGTGTTTTTTTAGCAGTTCGCGGTCACAATGCGGGTTATCCCAATGCAAGTCGCTTAGTAGAAAGAATGAGCGCCGATGCTGTTTATCCAGGCGAAAAGTAACCTTGTGCGTGTACGGCGTCAGTCTTTCGGTAAGCATATTGTTAGTTTTTGTCCAGGGAGTCAAACAGCAAGTCCAGGCCACCGCCTACCAGTTTGGCCACTTCGTCTTTCGCCCCAGCCTTTTTCAGTAGCGGGAAAACGAAGGCGGTTTTCAGCAGTTCACGGGTCTGCGGATCCTCCAGCAAGCCCTCGAAATAGTCCTCAATTTGTTGGCCATTGTCGGCCTGCTCATCGCTCATTACCTGAATCAAGTCAATCGCAATACCGGAAAGGAAAACCAATAGGGCTTTCTTCGACGGGTCGGACACCTTTTCGGAGTAGGCAGCGAACACGGCTTGCAGGTATTCCGTCAGGTCGTCGTTCACCCAGTCCAGCACCAACGTGCGCACCTGGTCGGCATTGGCCGGGTTATCGTCATTTAGGGCAACTACGATGTCTTTGGCGGGCTTCAAGAACAAAAGAGCGCCATCCTGAGCAATCTTGTTGTTGACTTTCTTTTCAATCTGATTCTCGGTGAAATTCAGCCCGAGTTTGGCGATTGCTGCGAATAGGTCGCTGATTACTTTTACTTTCTTTACTTTTTCGCTCATTTGCGTTTTATTTTTGAAGTGAAAAATTGAATTACGATATTGATTAGTTCGCGGGGATCCGCTGCGAACCGTTCGAGCATACTGATAATCACATCCAGCGCACGCATACCCAGGACGCCCAACATGAAGCCCACAGCGCGATCAGGCAACTGCCACCCGGTGAAATACAGCACAGCGTCCGTCAGGTACTCCGCCGCGAACGCACCGCCGATAATGATTGCCAGCGCCTCCCAGGGGCTGCGTTTCTTTTCTCCCAGCATCCAGGACAGGATGCCCCCGATTGCACCGGATGCCAGGACGTCCAGCGTATCCACCTTGTCGGCTACATCTTTCAGCTCCATTGCTATTTTCTTTTCTCGTTGGTATAATAGATAGCACTCCCGAACGCTGCCAATAGTAGCGCCGTGTATATCAGTATGAACTCGTAGAGGCTCATTTGCCTGTCTTTTTCGCGTACCAACCTGATACCGCCTCCCATATGCCCGGTAGGGTAGTGGCGTATTTCCAACATGCAGGTGTTGCGCGGTTCGGGTCGTCGTCCAGGTGGATAGTATTAGCCATTACCCCGAACCTCCGAAAGCCCGCCTCCCAGGCTGCGTCCATGAAATCCAGCCAATCGCCGTAGTTCTTGAACCCAGCCGTAGGCCTGCAATCTACCGCATAGCCGTGTTCGTGTGCGCTGTTTTTTACCGCTCCAGGGTGTGCTTTCTGAATGCGAAATGCAGCGGTTTTCGTTCGGAAGCCGTGGCCAATGGTGATAGGTTTCCCGTATGCCTCCCGCATAGCATCCACTTTCATGAGCGTGGATATACGCATGTTTTGCCCCGTGCCAGGCTCGCCCGCCGCGTCAAAGTCGGATAATACGAAATGCTTTAATATCTCTATCATGGCGCTTTATTTTAGTCGTAGCGTGAAAGTGTTTTCTACATTTCGAAATACCCGCTCCCGTACCTTATACAAGTCCGTATTTTGTCCCGTGGCCGGGTAGCCCACTACTCGGAGCATGGTATCGGCGTACAAGATTACGCGGTATCCACCGCTGCCGAAAAGTAGCCTGATATTGCCCGCCGCGTTCTTCACCACGTCCGCCGGGACAAAGTTAGCCGTCCCTAACTTAACTTGTGCATCGCCTAAGAATTGCCCTTCGAATAGCGCTTGCATCAGCGTATCAAGCCCCGGTAATTTCACCGCCTTGAGCGCCGTGTTCACATCCTGCCATTCTGTGATTACGCGCCCTTTCTGCATGGCTTGTACGGCGTGGTACGTGTGTTGCCTGATTGCGTCTACCTCCTTCCCGGTAAGGTAGCTGACAAGTTGTGCGCTATCCCCAATAGGCTGCTTCGAGGCCAATTCATACCCATCCTCATAGGCTACCCAGCGGTTCACGTAATACACGCTGTCAGCACCCAGCGAGATAGAGATACTGTCTTTCGTGGTATCTCCGCTTTGTGCAATGGCGAAGTAGGGTATGAGTGCGAAAAATAAAAGAATCCGTTTCATGTTGTTCATTTTTTAGTTGCAAGTTGCTTTTATTTCTAATGTGATGCCAAGCCCTATCAGCGTGCCACCCGTAACAGACACCTGTCCGCGTATGTAGTCGCCTGTAACTAAGGCTATGTTCGTATCTTTGGTGTACACTGTCGTGCCTGAGATGGCTTGCAGGTTAGCCCCGCTACCGTTTTTGTCCAGTTGTATATCCGCTGTGCCTGTGCCAGCTATTGCCTTGACGGTATAGCTATCTATGCAGTAGCCGTTCAATCCTGAATGTACGAGAAAGTACTCCTTCGAGTTCACGGTGGTAGTCAACGTATCACCTATGGCGAAAACATTCAATGGTATGTACACGCTCGTAATGCCGCTTGCATTCAGCGTACCGGATGAGATGCTTAGCCCTGTGCCCAATGTGATTGCCCCTAAATCCCCGTCGGCGTCGGCTCCTACTATCTGCGTGGGCGTATCTGTGGTAAGGTCGGATATACGGGCTTCGCCTGTGACGTGGAAGGTACGGGCGGGGGAAGTTGTGCCGATACCTACGCGCCCTGTGCTTGTGATGCTCATTCTGTCGGTGGGCTGCGAAGTTGTTCCGCCATTGGTTGCGAATCGCATAGCAGTAGGCATACTATCCAGCCCCGTAGCTGCGTCCGTAATGGCGTAAATCTGTGCGCCTGTGACGTACTTTGCTCCGTCGGCTCCGTTGAACATATAGCGGCCTAACCAATCGCCTTGATTAACTTTAGTTACAGCCCCAAGCGTTGTTGAGCGGTTGCGATACAATTGAAAAC
>JACCDX010424003.1_pt1 | contig 19100 bp, 18 predicted proteins | sample 7449681 | NCBI WGS metagenome assembly JACCDX01 (sample SAMN15323450, study PRJNA562643) | freshwater metagenome | isolation source: river surface water | place: USA:Blue River Watershed | collected 2017-08-18
GAAAGCACTTGCCCGTCCGGCGTGCAGTATGGCCGTCTGGTCGACATTGGCCGCGGCATCGTCGAGAAGCAGGTCAAGCGTCCGTTCGCACAACAACTGGTGCGCACTGCGCTGAAAGAAGGCTTGCCGAACAAGGCGCTGTTCACGCCGGCGATGAAGGTCGGCCAGATAGTGCGCCCGCTGTTGCCCGGCGCGCTGAAGAACAAGGTGCCGGCGGCACGCGATGCCGGAGCCTGGCCGCAGCGCACGCATGCGCGCAAGATGCTGATGCTTGATGGCTGCGTGCAGCCGGCGATGTCGCCCAACATCAATACCTCGACCGCGCGCGTGCTCGATGCGCTCGGCGTGCAAGTGGTCGTGGCCCCGAAGGCTGGCTGCTGCGGCGCGATCCGCTTCCACATGAATGATCAGGAAGGTGGGCTGGACGATATGCGCCGCAATGTCGACGCGTGGTGGCCGTATGTCGAGGCCGGTGTCGAGGCGATCGTGATGAATGCGTCGGGCTGTGGCGTGACCGTGAAGGAATACGGCCACCTGCTCGCACATGACCCGGCCTATGCCGAGCGTGCGAAGCGCATCTCCGAACTGACCAAAGACCTGTCCGAGATCATGCCGGCCTTCGAGAAAGAGCTCGAGCAGAAGCTGGCAGGTAAACTGAAGAAGCGCGTCGCCTACCACCCGCCATGCACTCTGCAGCATGGCCAGCAGATTCGCGGCAAGGTCGAGGGCGTGCTGAAGGCTTGCGGCGTGGACGTGAAGCTGTGCGCCGACAGCCACCTGTGCTGCGGCTCGGCCGGTACCTACTCGGTGACTCAGCCGGAGCTGTCCTACAAGCTGCGCGACAACAAGCTGAAGAATCTGCAGGCCACCGATCCGGAAATGATTGTGTCGGCCAATATCGGTTGCCTGACGCATTTGCAGTCCGGCACCGATACGCCGGTCAGGCACTGGATAGAGTTGATTGATCAGGCGCTGGTCAGCTGAGATCCTCACAAAGGAAACTGCCATAAAAACGGACCGCTTCGCAGCGGTCCGTTTTTTTATTCAAGGTCTTTAAAATCAGACGATCTCTGAGTCGTCGTCTCTGGCTTTTTTTCTCAACTTGTCTGCCGGGTCGTCGTCATCCTCATTTTGGCCGGGTTTGTAGTTGGCGACATAGTCGCGAACGGCTTTTTCGTCATCCTCGGCCGGCGAACTTCCATCGATAATCACATTTTTTGAATCGACCTGCACACGGCGACTCTTTGTGATTTTGTCGTGAACATCAGCGGTGTCACCCTTATCCCCAGCATCACCATCGAGCAGTCCATCGTTGGCATCATGAAACTCTTCATCATCGATAGCGTCTCGGTTTTCAGTGCGAAGGTCGGTAACATCCTCAACGTTCATCCCTTGAAGATGGGTCGCCACCGTTGCCTCCGCTTCGTCCTCAGTGACGCCTCTGAACCGACGCATCAAGCCTTTCACGGCACCGTAGGGAAGATGGCCGACTAGGCGTGCATCATCTCTCCAGATGTAGCCAATGAAGATCAACGCCATCGGCACCAACACCGCTGCATTCAACCGCTCCTGGTCTGTCTCAGCCTTGCGAATGTCATACAGGCTCAGAAAGTAGCTGTACATGAACAAAGAAAGAAGCTTTCCCAGAAGGGACAAAAAAGTCTCGAGTCGTTTGCCGCCGAACTCCGGAGAGATGACAGTCTCATCTCGATGCTTCTGAGTGGCCTGATCGAGCTCTGCTTGATAGGTGGTCCAACTCGTCGCCTTCTTTTCGGCGAAAGCCAACTCCTTGTCCTGAACGCCTTGCAATGCTGTTGCGGCCTTGATGAGATCTTCGATCCCTTTGTCATCTATGCCTTCACTTTGAAGTTTGGCCAGATAAGACTTGTCAGCCATTTTGTTCAGAAATTCTCTGGTATCCAGGCGGGCCAATTCCAGGTATTTCTGCTTCAATTTCCAGGTGTCGCTACTATAGTTTGTGATCTCCCTGCTTTCCATATGGGATGCGACAATTTGATTGGTTATTTGCGTGGCGCCGCCAGCCAACATGCCGCTGACAATGACGAGTGCCCAGCGAAGTGCATCGATATTTGTCGTACCTGGATCCGGGCAGACTACGCCGCTAAGATCGACATGCGGAGGATTGGAATGCAAACCCAGCGTGGTGTTGGCTGAGGTCGGGTAAAAAGTGTCATGACACAAAAGCTGCGTATAGGAGTCACGCGCGGTGTAAATCGCCTCGAACCAGAAGAATGGAAGGCCGCGTACCATCAAGTTTCGCCCGAACGCACCCAAGATGTTTTTGGCGCCAGCATCGGACAAGGCTTCGAGCGCGGTCATTTTCAGTTTGACATCTTTTCCATCTTCGTCTTTTCGTATCACTGTGAATTTTTTGGCGGCCCCTTTACCTGAACAGGTTTCCATCAGGTCACCCAGTGCTCTGGACATCCGGCGCTGATTTTCCAGGTGCTGAGTCGTCGCGGTCGTGATTACCGTTGAGCGGCGAATAAGTTGCGCAAAGCGTTCGCCGAATAATTCGCTGCAGACGGCTGATACGGGTCCGAAATACCAAGGATTGCCAGTGGCAGTCACGACTGCGCCGCCGATGGCAAATGATGTCAGTTGATTGACTCCTCCTGCCGCCAGGTCCCTCATATACTTGTTGAGTCTGCGTGTCCTGACTTCGCGATCTTCTCGCTCTGCCGCTTTTTTCCACGTTCGTTTGGCCTGAAGCGTCGTATAGTCCTTGTTTTCAAATATCAGTGCTTCAAGGTCCTCACGTGTCTTCGGGGCGATGCGAGGATTGTCTTTTTTGCCGAATTCTTCGTCTGTTGATTCTGAATAGCTGGTACTGGCGCTCGAAACTTCGTAGCTTCCATCCTCAGTGCCGGATTCACCAGCATTGCCCCGATCATCTTCGCTGATACTGATGATTTCACTTTTTTCGCCATGGTCAGGCGTGAGATTTGAAGTGACGGTTGTCGTCTTAACCTTGTCCTTGTCGCTGTTGTCGACTGTCTGTTCATTTTTCCCGAGATCATGACCAGTGGATGGATTCGCCACGCCTGTGCTGCTGTGATTCTTGTCCGCTGCAAGTTTGCGGTTCTGGCCGCCGTCACGATGAGTCATCCAGCGTTGTAACGGCGATTTTTTTGGGGCCGCACCTGAAGCATCATCGCCGCTCGTCACCAGTGTGGCGTGCAGATATTTTGAAAAATCAGGTTGCGGAATTGCCGCGATAGCAGACGCATGCGCCGTTCGCAGATTTGCGGAGGCCGCGCTTTGGCTCACCGTTGCGTCGCTTGGCGTAGGCAGTTGTTGCCTGGTGATCATGGGTAGCGGTATCGGCAGGTTATTGTTGGTTGTCGGTGCGTCGGAGCGAGGCGCAGTTAATGGGCGGGTCATTTTGGTTCTCCTTCACGCCATCTCGACAGGGCTGGCAACGTCATCAAGCCGAAAAACCTGTTTCACGGCGTCGATGAAGTTCAGGTCATCGCTGTCTTGCTGCAGGAGTTGGCGAAGGTTCATCGCGCGCTCGACATATGAGCGTAGCAGCGTGGCCAGCTTCTCTGCATTAAGCCGGTCAGGCTGCATGATGTGTACGCAGAAGAGAACATTCCCGCTGCCTGGGTCCAGCGCATACACCCCGCTGGTCTTGCTGCCGCTGAGCAGGTTCAGCATTAGCAGGCGCTCGAAAATGCGCTCGCGTTTGCTGGCTTCGACCGGACCGCCGTCGACATAGCAGAACAGCCGATCATCCTGGACTTCGTCGTCGTAATACAGAGCGAGCTGTATGCCCTCGTGCTCGAGCATGCCATGATTACCGAGCTGGTCCGGGTCAGGGAGTTCGAGCAGCAGCGATGCCTCGCGGCACAGGCTGCGATAGCGCTGTTGATCCATGGTGTCACCTCCGTATTGAATTTATGCGGGATACGGAAGGTGTATGCGTGGTTACACCAGACCGAACCCGGTCGGATGGGTAACCCTTGGAAATTGATAGTTCAGCCCGCGCAGAGCTCTCGCCCCGGCTGTACAGGCAGCATGTAGCTCAGACTGCGTTCACGTGCCCTGCGCGAAGAATGGCAGGCGAGCGATGGGTTTCAGTCGGCCAGCAGTTCCATGACGGTGCTGTCGAGCGCATTGGGTGAGGTGGTCGGTGCATGGCGCGAGACGACCTTGCCGTCCCGGGTGACGAGGAATTTGGTGAAGTTCCACTTGATGCCGTCGGTACCGAGGATGCCCGGCGCCTGTTGCTTCAGCAGCTGGTAGAGCGGATGTGCATTCTGGCCATTGACGTCGACCTTGTCGAACATGGGGAAGCTGACGCCGTAGTTCTTTTCGCAGAAAGCGCCGATCTCGTTGGCAGTCCCCGGCTCCTGTGCGCCGAACTGGTTGCAGGGGAAGCCCAACACCGCGAAGCCGCGATCCCGGTATTTCTTGTACAAGGCTTCCAGCCCGGCATATTGCGGCGTGAATCCGCACTGGCTCGCCGTGTTCACGATCAGCAGTACCTGGCCGCGCCAGTCGGCGAGGGTGGTCTCGCTACCGTCGAGACGGCGAACCGGGATGTCGTACAGGGTGCTCATGGCAAATCCTTTGTCGGAGGTGGCGCAGCGCAGGCACCGAGCCGGAGACTTTGCCCCGGCCTTGGCGATGCGCATCATGAACGATGCTAGCACCCGCTGGCGTTTCCTGCCGGGAGCGGCCGATGAGGGATAATGTCGCCCCATGTCCATTGCAGAAAACATCCCAGAAAACATCGCGGCCGTCCGTCAGACCATCGCGCAGGCAGCGATAGCGGTCGGCCGTGTCGCGGATGACGTGCAACTGCTGGCTGTTTCAAAAACCTTCGGCCCTGACGCCGTGATCGCGGCGGCGCATGCGGGCCAGGACGCTTTTGGCGAGAACTATCTGCAGGAAGCGCTGGACAAGATGCAGGCGGTTCGTACGCAGCGGCCTGATCTGAAACTGACCTGGCACTTTATCGGGCCGATACAGAGCAACAAGACGCGCGCCATCGCCGAGCATTTCGACTGGGTGCATTCGGTCGACCGTGAAAAGATCGCGCAGCGGCTGTCAGACCAGCGCCCGGAGAGCCTGCCACCGCTGAATCTGTGCCTGCAAGTGAACGTCAGCGGTGAAGCCAGCAAGAGCGGCATCGCGCCGGGTGAACTGCTGCCGCTGGCGCGAGCAGTGGCAGAGATGCCGAGGCTGCGTCTGCGCGGCCTGATGGCGATCCCGGAGCCGGCCGAATCATTGGAAGCGCAGCGGCAGCCGTTCCGTCAACTGCGTGAACTGCAGTCACAGCTCGCGGCGCAGGGCATCGTCACGGATACCCTGTCGATGGGCATGTCGGCCGACATGGAAGCAGCGATCGCCGAAGGCGCGACCATCGTGCGGGTCGGCACCGCCATTTTTGGAAAGAGGGATTATGCAAAGTAATGTGAAGATCGCCTTCATCGGCGGCGGCAACATGGCACAGGCACTGATCGGCGGCCTGGCCGACAAGCTGACCGCGGCCGCCAACATCCATGTCGTCGATATCAATGAAGCTGCACTGGCTGCGCTGCGCGACAAGTTCGGCGTGACCACGGCCGCTGCTGCCGGGGAGGCCGTGGCGTCGTCGGATGTGATCGTGCTGGCGGTCAAGCCGCAGCAGATGCGCGAAGTCGTCGCGACGCTGAAGCCGCTGGTGAAACAACAACTGGTGCTGTCGATTGCCGCCGGCATCCGTGCGGCCGACCTGTCGCGCTGGCTGGGCGGACATACCGCCATCGTGCGCACGATGCCGAATACGCCGGCGCTGGTCGGCAAGGGCATCACCGGCGCGGTCGCGATGGGCGGCGTATCGGCTGAACAAAAGCAAACGGCGGATGCGATTCTGCGTGCGGTCGGCGAAACTGTCTGGCTGGATGACGAGGGCAAGATCGATGCCGTCACCGCGCTGTCCGGCAGCGGCCCGGCCTATGTGTTCTATTTCATCGAAGCGATGCAGGCAGCGGCCGTCGAGCTGGGCCTGACCGATGCGCAGGGCAGGCAGCTGGCGCAGGCCACGTTTGCCGGTGCGTCCGAGCTCGCGATATGTTCCGATGAGCCAGTGTCATTGTTGCGCGAGCGTGTGACGTCGAAGGGTGGCACGACCTATGCGGCGCTGACCTCGATGGAAGCCAGTGGCGTGAAGGCGGCGATCGTGAAGGCCTTGCATGCGGCGGCTGAGCGCGGCAAAGAACTCGGAGACGAATTCGGGAAGAATTAAGCCTGTTGCGCCAGCTGACCGAGGTCCCATAGCGGCAGGAAGATCCCCAGCATCAGCACCAGCACCAGGCCGCCCATGACGGCCAGCAGTATCGGTTCGATCGCATCGCCAAGCCGGCCGACCTCGTACTGCAGTTCTTCCTGGTACATCTGCGCGACCTGTTCCATCATCTTTTCCATCTCGCCGGTGGCTTCGCCGACGGCGATCATCTGCAATTCCATCGGCTTGAAAATGCCGGCACCCTGCGCAATCTGCAGCATGGTCTCGCCGCGCGTAATGCCTTCGCGCATGCCCTTGATGCGGCGTTCAAAGAAGGCGTTGTCCACGACTTTCGCTACCAGTGTGAAGGCCTGATCGATCGGCACGCCACTCTTGCAGGCAATCGAGAATGACAGGCAGAAGCGCGAGATGCCGGCCTTGTTGAAGATGCCGCCGATCAGCGGGAAGCGCAGCTTGTGCTTGTCCCAGCGGTACTTGTATTTCGGCTGCTTCAGCGCGAGCACGAAGCCATAGAAGGCAGCACCCATCAGTCCCAGCACGGCCCACCACCAGTTGACCGCAAAATCCGACACCGCCAGCAACAGGCGCGTCAGCAGCGGCAGCTCGACCTTCATGCCGGCATAGACTTTTGCGAATACCGGGATCACGAACACGGTGAGGATGCCAATGGCGATCGCAATCGCGATCACCACGAAGCTCGGATAGCGCAATGCGCTCTTGATCTTCTGCCGCATGTCACGCTCGAACTCGAGCTGTGCGAACAGCCGGGTGAAGACTTCTTCCAGTCGGCCAGCCCCTTCGCCGACACGGATCATGCTGACATAGTAGTCATCGAAAAACTCCGGGTGATGAGCCATCGCCGCCGACAGCTCCAGTCCCTGGTCCAGGTCTTCACGCAGCTTGCCGAGCAGCTTGGCCAGCTTCGGGTTGCCGGAAGACTTCTGCATGCCGTTCAGTGCCTGCATCAGCGGCAGCCCGGCGCGCACCATGGTGCCGAGCTGGCGCGTGAACAGCAGCAGGTCGGTCGGTGTCAGCGAGCCCTGGCCATTCAGCTTCGCCATCAGCCCGGTTTGCTCAGCCTGCGTCGCCTGTTCATTGATCTTGACGGGCACGATGCCGGCATCCAGCATCCATTGCGCCACGGCCTGCGGGTTCGGCGATTCGATCCGGCCCTTGACCAGTTCGCCGCTGCGGTTGCGGCCTTCATAGATGAAATGGCGCATGGGCGGATGTCTCTTGTCGGTGTGGTGAGCGCGGTGGAGACAGGATCAGGCGTCTTCGGTGCTGACGACCTTCATCGCCTCGGCGACCGTGGTCTTGCCGCGCAAGACGAGCCGTAATACCTGATCGGCGATGGTGCCGCCTTTCAGCTGGGCCGCAGCGGCGGTTTCGAAGTCCTGCAAGGAGCCGGTGCGCAGCGCGCGCGCCAGCGGCGGCGTGATGCTCAGGATTTCGTGCACGCCGGTACGTCCCTTGTAGCCGATGTTGTTGCACCGGTGGCAGCCGCAGGCGCGCATGAACTGCGTGCCTTCACGCAGTGATTCGCGTCCCAGCGCATGCAATACCCATCCCAATTCATCCTCGTTCGGTTCCGCTGGCTGTGCGCAATGCGGGCACAGCACACGCACCAGACGTTGCGAGACCACCGCCAGTAGCGTCGACGCGATCAGGTAGGACGGTATACCCATGTCGGCCAGGCGGCCCGGCGTGCTGACCGCGTCATTCGTATGCAGGGTCGACAGCACCAGATGGCCTGTCATCGCGGCGCGGCTGGCGATCTGCGCAGTTTCATGGTCACGGATCTCGCCAATGAAGATCACATCCGGGTCTTGCCGCAGGAAGGAGCGCAGCACGCGTGCGAAGTCGAGGCCGATCTTGTCATTGGTCTGCACCTGAACGATGCCCGGCATCCGGTATTCCACCGGGTCCTCGCAGGTCAGGATCTTCACATCCGGCTGGTTCAGCATCTGCAGCGCGCCGTACAGCGTGGTGGTCTTGCCCGAACCGGTCGGCCCGGTGACCAGCACAATGCCATGCGGCGCGCGTATCGCCTGCTCGAAGCGTTCGAACACTTGCTGGTCCATGCCAGTGTCAGTCAGTGCGACCAAGCCCTGCTGCTGCATCAGTATCCGCAGCACCACCGATTCGCCATACAGCGTCGGCAAGGTGGACATGCGGACGTCCAGCTTGTGCACGCCGGAGCGCACTGCGATGCGGCCATCCTGTGGCAGCCGTTTCTCGGCGATGTCGAGTCCGGCCATCAGCTTCAGTCGTACCACCAGCGGCGACGCGATCTTCAGGTCCGCCTCGGCCTGCACATGCAATGCGCCATCGATCCGGTAACGCACTACCAGACGTTTCTCTTGCGGCTCAATATGCACATCCGACGCGCGCACCTGCGAGGCGTGATCAAAAATCGTTTGCAGCAGCTTGACCACCGGTGCATCGATATCATCAATGACGGCACCCATCTGATCGAGGTCGACCAGTGCGACCTCACGCTCGATATTGCGCTCGACCGCGCGCGCAATTTCGCCCAGCTGATCAGATTTGCCGTACACCCTGTCGAGCGTCGCCAGCAAGGCATCGCGTTCGACCTGCACGATATCCACCGGGCGCTTCAGCAGCTGAGAGATCGCATCCTGCGCGCGCAGGTTCTTCGTGTCGACCAGTCCGACCAGGCAGCTGTCGCCCATGTCTTTCAGCAGAATGGCCTGGCAGCGACGCGCCTGCGTCTCAGGCAGGGTGCGCGAGAATGCGACGTCGATCTCGTGCCGCATCAGGTCAAGCACAGGCATGGCCGCTCCTTTGCTAATCAGCGAGTCTGCCGGCTTCATTTGCCGTTGCGCTCCGTGGCCAGCTGCTGGATGCGGCGCTGGCTTTGCGGCACATCATCGTTCCACTGTGCGTCGCTGGTGATCACGGTCGGCTTCAGCAGGATCACCAGTTCGCGCTTCTGTGCCGAGCGGCTGGTGCTGCCGAATAGCTTGCCGACCACCGGCGCATTGCCCACGCCGGGCACCTGCGAGCGGTCATTGCTGCTGGCTTCGCGCATCAGGCCGCCGATCACGACCACCTGGCCATTCTTTGCGCGTACGACGCTGTCGGCTTCGGATGCACTGCTGGATGCCAGCGGCAGCGTCAGCTGGCCGCCGACACCGAGGTTGATGTTCTTGTTCACGGTGCTGACCTGCGATACCGACGGCCGGATATGCAGCATGATGTTGCCGTCGCGATCGATCTGCGGCAGTACATCCAGCACCACGCCCGAGAAGAACGGGCGCAAGGTCACGTTCGGCATGGTCGTGATCGCGCCACCCGCCGATGGCGTCGTCGTGCCGCCCGATACACCGGTGACGAAGAACTCGTCGGTACCGACCTTCAGCACTGCCTGCTGGTTGTTCAGTGTCGAGATGCGCGGGCTGGACAATACCTGCACCGCGCCCTGCGTTTCGAGGAAGGAGATCAGCGCCGAGAAGTTGGTGCCCTGAACCGCGAGGCCGAACAAGGTGCCGCCCGAGCTGGTGACTGTCGAGATCGCCGAGCCTGCCACGGCCGAGACGGCGCCATTGCTCAATGTCGCATCCGGCGTGTTGCTCAGGTTGGCACCGGGCTGGATCACGCCTCCGGTCGCGCGCGTCCTGCCGCTGCCGAAGGCAGCCCAGTTCACGCCCGACTGGTAGCCGTCAGACAGCTGCACTTCGATGATTTTCGCTTCGAGAATCACTTGCCGCTCGACCGACAGCTGCGTCGCCTTCAGGTAGGCAGCGATGTCGCGCAATTCCTTCGGCATCGCGCGGGCGACGATCACGCCCGATTGCGGGCTGATCACGACGCTGCGGCCATTGCCGGCCGCGATACCGGCGATCGCTTCCAGCGAGACCTTCAGTTCCTGCCAGAAATCGACTTCATTCGACGTGCTCACGCGCGAGCTATCGGTTGCGCGACCTGGCACTGGTGCTGCCGCACCTGCGGGCTGCGCTGCATTCATCGGTGCATCCGCAAGTGATCCGGCGGCAACACGCGTGTCCGAATTGCCCTTGCGCTGGCCGGTCGGGTAATTCACCTGGAACACCCGGCTTTCCATTACCGGCTGCCGAACCGTTATCTTGCGGCCGTCGAGCGTGATGTCGATGTCATACATGTCGCGTATCGCTTCCAGTGCCTCGGGCACGGTCACGTTCGCGAGCTTGGCCGACAGATTGCCTGTCACATTCGGATGCACCAGCATCGTGTACGGCGTGCCCGCCGCCAGCGCCATGAAAAACTGGCGTGCCGGCACATTGTTCATCGCGACGCTGATGCGCGGTTCATCCGGTGACGGCACCGCCAGCGGCACCGCTTTCGCGGCCGGTGGTTCGACTTCAGCCGGGGTCGGGACGGATACTGGGGCGGCCGCTGGCTCCGGCAGGCTCAATGCCTGCGTGATCGCTTCGCTGTGCGGCAGCGACGCCGGCTTGGTCGGTGTCGACGCGCAGCCGGCGAGGTTGCCCATGATGATGAGCATGGCGCAGGTGCCGGCGACGGACGCGGTACGCAAGCTGGTCCTGGGGGCGGTGCGTGCAGGTGAGTGGCTGTTCGCATGGCCAGCTTGCGGCGCAGCCCGGGTGATCGGCGTCTTCATGATCAGTTTCCTTGTGTTTCGGTGCTGATAGCCAGCGGTAGGGTGCGCGGACCATTGGGGGTTTTCACAATGACGGCGTCGTCATGAATGTCGAGCACGGTCAGGCCGCGGATGCTGTCACCGACGCCGAGCAGCTCTCCATCGATCACGGCGAAACGGCGTTCGGTGGCAGTCAGCACCAGCTGCAATTGCGGCAGCGTGACCGGTACGGCCGGACGCGGCGCTGAGGGCGTCAATGGCCCGGTCCGCGGCACGGTCGATGCAAGCGGACGCGTCGGGTCGCGCAGCACTTTTTCCGTCGAGCGTTCTGGTGGTGGCGTGTCGGCTGCGCGTGCCGGGATGCACGCCATCGCGATAACGATGGTGACGGTGATGGCGAGCACCAGCGCTGCTGCGATCACGGCGGCCGAGGTCTCGACCGGCAGCACGACAAAATAGGCAATCAGGTTTTTCATGGCGTAGGGTTCATGGGGAGGGCGACGCCGGCGGAACAGCCGTTCGCGCAGGTACCTTGTCAGTGCTCGCAGTCGAAGCAGTGGCTGCGGTTTGCAGCGGCGTCTGTCGTTGCTCGGACAGCGTGGTGATGGTCAGTCGCAGTACCGAGTCCGGATGCCTGACCACTTCCAGTGATGCATTCGTCCAGAACAGCCGCTTCGGATAGCGGCGCAGTTTTTCCATGTAGGGCAGAAGTGCAAGGTAGTTGCCCTTGACCGCGATCTCGACGCCGTGCTGGTGTACGGCGACCGGCGGCAATTCCGGTGCGGGCTTGCCGCCGACCATCGGTGGCGAGGCCTTCAGTTCGCTGCCATCGGCTGCTTGCGGTCCGCGCGGCAGCAAGGGCACGACCGGCAGGGTTTTCAGCGACATCAGCTTCAGGCCCGGCGTGGTGCGCAGCATCGTATTGAGCAGCGCCGACAGCTTCAGCGAATTGCCATCGTCTTCGGACAACAGCGAATCCGCCTCGGCGATGATGCGCACCAATTCGTCAAGTTCTGCCTGCTTGTCGCCGGCATTCAACGCGGCCAGCTGCGCGGACAGCTCGGCGACTTGCTTCTGCACCCGCTGTACTTCGGCATGATTGACTTCAGCCTGCGCCTGCCACTGGCGGATGCGCTTGTGCTGCGGCGACAGTACGGTCAGGTCAACCATGAAATACAGCGCTGCCAGCAGGGCCGACAGCATCAGCATCCGTTCGCGCGAGCTCTTGCCTTCGAACGCACGGATCGCGGCTTGCCATTGGGGGCGCAGGGATAGCGATAACATGGGCGCCCTTCAGTACAGTTTGAAGATATAGATCGGCACCGACGCTTGCTCGTCATCGGGGTTGGTTTGCATTGGTGCGACCTCGATCTGGTTCAGTTGCGCGCCATACTTGTGCACGGCGTCATTCAGTGCGGCTGCATACGGCAGCACATCTTCTTTTTTCAGCGCCCGGCCCTCGATGCGCAGCGTGCGGCCGGCATTCGAGATCGATACCAGCGTCAGCCACACGCCTTGTTTGGGCAGTGCCGCCAGTTCAGTCAGTTCCTCGCCGTAGCCATCGAGACTGCCGAGGTCGCCCGCCTTCAGCCGCGCCAGCAGGTCGCGCGACACGCGCGTCTGCGGTTCGAGTGCGGCAATCTGTGCAGCGATATTGTTCGGGTTCGCCGATTCACCGAGCCGGGTCTGCAGCGCCAGCAGTAATTGCTTTTGCTGCTTGAGCTCCTGTTCACTGGTCTCTGCGGAGATGCGCGCTTCATCGGCCTGGCTAGCCTGCCAGGCTATCTGCGCGCCCAAGGTCAGCGCCCACAGCATTGCACCGACCAGTGCGCGTCGGGCCGACAGTACCGGCGCACGCGGTGCGCGCGGTAGCAGGTTGATCTGCTGGCTCATGGTGCTGGCTCCAGCCCGCGCAGAGCTGCGCCTATCGCATGGAAGTGCTGCATGAAGATCTGCGGATCGCGCAAAGCCGGCGTGCGCGACAGGTCGAACAGCTGTTCCGGCTGCAGCGCCTCGACAGGCTCGGGCAGGTTGGCGGCCAGCAGTGCGCAAAAGCCGTCGGGAGCGCCTGCCACCAGCACGCGCGCTGCCATCATGAACGGGAAATCGCTGCGTACCGCTTCGATGGAGCGCTGCACTTGCGATGCAATCCGCTCATTGTTGGCCGCGATCCGCTCCGGCGTGTTGTCACGATCTGCAGCCTCGGCGATCAGGCGATCCATGTACAACTCGCGATGCCAGCTGAAACTGATCTGCACGTCATCCACACCGAAGGCCACCATCACCAGCAATTCATCGCTGCGTTCGGCCAGCGCGGCGACATTGCGCTGCGCGGTCTCACAGATATCGATCGCAGTCAGCTTCAGCCTTGCTTCATCGAACAGCGCGACACGCTGACGGACAGCGTCGCCACGCGCGGCGATCACATACAAGTCCGGCGACCGCTCCGGCTGCCACGCCTGGGTCGGTATCTTCATGAAATCGACCGACGCATCCTCGGCGGGGAAGTCGAGCGTCGGCGCCAGTTGCCAGCGCACACTCTGCGCCAGTTCGGCAGCAGGCACCGCAGGTTCGGCCATTACGCTGACACGGTATTCGTCACGTGGTAGCAGCAGCGTCCACTGGCGCGTGCCGGCTTCGATCTGCTGGGCGAGCGTGAGCAGCTGATGGGCTTCGGACAGCTTGCCATCGAAATCTGCCAGTACTGCCTGCAGCACGCGTGGCCGGCCGTCACCTTGCGGCGCTGCGACCAGTACCGCAGATACGTGACGCGCCGAGAAATCGACGGCCGCCCAGGGCGTGGCGCGCAGGCGCTGTGCTGCGACAGATGACCAGCGTGCCTTCAGTGCACGCAGTGCGGCCAGGCCTGGCAGACGTGCAAGCGATGCCCGTGAAGACAGCATGGGCAGCGCGGGTAGTGTGAGCTTGCGCGACATCAGAACGGCTCCCACCAGTTATACGGTTGCATGAAGCTCACCAGTCCGCGCGGCGTGGCCGGGTCGACATTCTTCAGGCACGCAAAGCCGGCCGCCCATTCGTCAGTGGTCGTCCCTTGCGTCGTGAAGCTGAAATCGGTTGGTACGCCGGTCGCGAACAGGCTGTCGACACCTCCTTGTGCAACTGGCTTGTACAGGAACCAGACCTCGGAATACATGTCGTAGGTCAGTGAATGAAAGCGCTCGAGCAGCACCATCGGCATCTTCACGGCGCCGAAGCTGACCGAGGTCAGCGTGTCATTCAGTGACTCGGCCTTGGCCGAGAAGCCGAACACCAGCGTGTCCGCGCCCTTGCACCAGCCGGTGCTACCGGTGGCGCTGGTACCGAGCGTGCGACCATCCTTGACCTGACCGGCGACGATGTTCGAAGTGCCGGCCGTGCCTTTGTTCTGCGCGCTCTGGTCGTCGGCATAAGACCCGAGATAGGTGACGCCATTACCTTCGAAGATGGCGCCGGTGGCGACATAGTTACGGTCGGCGCCGAGATTCTGCACGACCGAGTAATCGCCGACCGCCGTCGTGGTGGCGATCACGCCGCGGCCGCCGACTGATGGAATACCGGAGCTGGACTGTATGCTCCAGCCTTGTGTGCATGTTCCGGAGTAGGTGCCGGTCTGCACGCAGCTGGTGGCCGAGGTATTCGGGCCGCCCGAGTCGCTCTTGCGACGGAACGCGAGATTGCTGACGATGACCGAGTTGGCCTGATACGGATTGATGGTCTGCGCGATATTGGTCGTGTAGCCGCCGAAGCCGGCGACACCGGCACTGGTGGGTGAGCAATACGCAATATCGACGCTGACGGTGCGCGTGCTGGAGCCAATGCTGCCCTGCACCTGGCCGCGGCAGCCGTGGGCGACCAGCATGCCGTTGCAGGCCGCTGATACAGGGATGCCGGATACGCTGGTGACGGACTGCATCGTATAGCTGGCACCATCCAGCGTGCCCGATGCGAAGCTGGCACCGGCGCAGGACATGGGCCCCGCCTTGCGCATTTTTGCCAGCATGGATTCGATGCCACTGTCGGCCGCCAGCAGTGCCTTCGTGCTCTGCTGATGTGCGAGCGTGGCGCTACTGTTGGATTCGGCAGCCGTCAGCAAGAATCGCAGTGACGACGCGACGACGATCAGCAGCATCAGCACGGTGACAATCGCGAACACACCGCGTTGTCGAGTACGCAGCGCCGGACGATGCTGCGCACAGCGTCGCTTGCGTGTTTCATGCCCCTTGAGTGCTGCCGGAGCCGGGCTCATTTGGCCACTCCCCATGCGCCATTGCGCAGCACTACGCGCGAGCGATGACTGACCGGTGTCCCGCTATCGGGCGTGACTGTCAATGTGATGTCGATGAAAGACAGCTTGGTGCCGAAGGCTGCATCATTCAGCGCCAGCGCCACCGGCGTGCCACTGCTGCCATAAGCCCAGTAATCGAAGCGCAGCGCACTGACTTTGTCGGCCACGGTGGACGGCGCCGTTGCAGTGCAGCCGGGGTAGCTGACTGTATCGAGCGTGGCCAGCGTACCGCTCTTGCGGAACGACAGGCTGCTCCAGCTGCTGCCGGCACTGCCGCCGGCACGACTGAAACACAAACCGGCGCTGGCACTGCTGGTGCCGGCGATCGCATCCAGCGGCAATAACTGGAAGCCTGTGCCCTGCGCGTCATAGCGCACCTGGCGCAACTCGCGCAGCATCCGTTCGGTCGCATAGCGCAGCCCGTCAATCGCTGCCAGGTTGCCGGCCACGGCTGCGCGCGCCTGCAGAGTGCGCAGCACCGGCTGCATGGCCGCGACCGCCAGCATCGAGGTCAGCACCATCGCGACCACGAGTTCAATCAGGCTGAACCCGTGCTGATGGACGGAGGCGTGCGTGTTCATGATCAGTTGTTGGCCAGCAGCGCGGCCAGCGACGCGAGCGTGCGTCCGCTTTTGGTGACGGTGACCAGCACCTGCTTGCAGCCATTCGCAGGATTGGGGCAGGCGCTATTGGCCGAGATATCGGTCACCTGCACGCTGCGTGCAAGCGAAGTACCTGTGATCGGGTTTTCATACGGATAGGCACAGCTGGCCGAGACCGCATTGCAGCTGGCCGATTGCAGCGGCACGTAGGTATAGCCACGGTTCGAATTGCGCCGATCTGCCAGCACCATTTCCACGCGCTCTTGTGCGTACTGCATGGCGCGTGCGCTGGCATCGACTTCGGCAATGCGGCGCGCGGATTCGCGCGACACCGACAGCAGCGCCACCAGCGAACCGGAAAAAACGACGATCAACACCACCAGCTCGACCAGCGTGAAACCACGGACGGCATTCGAGGCCGACTGTCTTGTTCGATGCGTGGCTTTCATTGCAGCTGTGCCGTCGTCACGAAGCCGGTACCGGGCGCAACAGTGACTGTTGCGACCACCGAGCCGTTCGCCGACAGCTGATAAGTCATGGTGCCTGCCGATTGCGGGCGTCCGAGCAAGTCAAACTGTATCGATGCCGGTCCTGACAGCGTGATGCCGCCTTCGACCGCGACACAGAAGCCGCCGTGATGGCCGGGGTCGAGCAGGGTAGAGGTCGGATTCGGGCAGGTCTGCGCTGGCGGAGTCACGACTGTGCAGCTGCCGGCATTGACGCAGTTGACGCGCCATGACGCAGCATCGCTGTTGAACGACAGCGGTTTGCCCAGCGACATGGCCAGCAGGCGCGCATGCCTGAGATCATCGGCGAGTCGCACTGCCTGCCAGTTGGCAGCGCTGCGGCTCGCTTGCGGAATCATTTTCGGTACGACCGAGGCCGACCTCAGGCTGGCCACGGCGATGGTGGTCACCAGTTCGATCTGGCTGAAGCCGCGCGCCCACGACCTGCGCGGCAGGCGGAAGAGGCGCGGCTTCAGGGTCATCGCAGTGCTCCATCAGGCGCTGAATCAGCAGCCGGTGACGGTGACGGTGTAGCCGGGCTGCGCAGTTGCGGTAGCCGGTACATAGACGACATTGCACGAAGCCGGCGTGGTCGCGCCCGAGTGCGACACCGTATTGGCAGTGGCGGTATTGAAATCAGCCGCCGGCGCGAGGCCAACGCACTTCAGCAGCTCGGTGGTATCGGCTGCATAGCCGTAGACCGTATTGATGCCGGTGGTGCCGCAGGCATTCACGGTGCCGGTGGCGCCGCCCTGGTTCGCGATTTGTGCCGCCGAGTAGATCGCGGTGTTGGCCGACGCGAGGCTGCCGGTCACGCCTTTGATGGTCGCCGCGCGGGCATTGCCGGCAAGATCGGTCATCTTCGGCAGCGCGATCGCGGCGAGGATGCCGATGATGACGATGACGATGACCAGTTCGATCAGAGTGAAGCCTTGTTGACGACGGAGGGTCTTGATTGAGGTTCGCATGGATATCTCCTGAAAATTGCGCAACGAGGGATAGCAAGCGTTCCATTGACTTGGCTATTTCTCAGTAATGAATTTACTGCCGCAATGCGCAAAGATTTCAGGCGAACAGAGGGAAGAAACGAAGGCAGCTTGCGGATTGAAGCACCCTAAATCCAACGCGCGATCTGCCGTTAACGCAGGAATGTTCAGGCTTTATCGGACTTTTGCCGCAAGCTGTGATGAGGCAGGCAATTGATGTTCAGTCAATACAGTGAAGACAAACCCGCCGGAAAAGCGCAGATCAGACAATGCCCAGTCCCTGCGTGCCGGCAGCAAGATCGCGACCGCGCGCATCCTTGCCCTGCAGTTTGATCGCCAGCCGGAGGTCATTCACGGAATCCGCATTGCGCAATGCATCTTCCAGCGTGATCTTGTCGGCTTCATGCAAGTCAAACAACGCCTGATCGAAGGTCACCATACCGAGCTCGCGCGACTTCTTCATCACATCGCGGATCTGATGTACCTCACCCTTGAAGATCAGCTCGGATATCAGTGGTGAATTCAACATCACTTCGACCGCAGCCACCCGGCCGCCCCCGTGTTTCAGCGGTATCAGCCGCTGCGAGATCATCGCTCGCAAGTTCAGCGACAAGTCCATCAATAACTGCTGACGCCGTTCTTCCGGGAAGAAGTTGATGATGCGGTCCAGTGCCTGGTTGCTGTTGTTGGCATGCAGCGTGGCCAGACACAGGTGACCGGTCTCGGCAAAAGCGATCGCATGGTCCATGGTCTCCCGATCACGGATCTCGCCGATCAGGATCACGTCCGGTGCCTGTCGCAGCGTGTTCTTCAGCGCGGTATGCCAGTCCTCGGTATCGGTGCCGACTTCGCGCTGCGTGATGATGCAGTTAAGGTGAGGATGGACGAACTCGATCGGGTCTTCGATAGTGATGATGTGGCCATAGCTGTTCGCATTACGATGCCCGACCATCGCTGCCAGCGTCGTTGATTTGCCGGAGCCGGTCGCGCCAACCATGATGACGAGGCCGCGCTTGCTCATCACGATGTCTTTCAACTGCGGTGGCATGCCCAGCTGGTCGATGTCGGGAATCTCGGTATTGATGGTGCGCACCACCATGCCGGCACGTCCTTGCTGAATGAACGCAGACACACGGAAACGGCCGATGCCATTTGGGCTGATCGCAAAATTGCATTCGCGGGTCGTGGCGAATTCGCTGCGCTGACGCTCGTTCATCACCGACTGCACCAGCATCGCACTGTCATCAGCCGACAGGAGCTGGTCGCCGACTGCATTGACCACGCCATTCAACTTGATCGCCGGCGTAAAGCCGGCGGTGATGAACAGGTCAGAGCCGCCTTGTTCCTTCATGGTCGCCAGCAACTGGTCGATCAGAGTTTCTGCTCGCATCGGATTCATTGCGTTCTCCTCAGCCGACAAAGTTCTCGGGCATCTTTGCGCACTGACGTGCCGCGGCCAGCGTGATGCGATTGCGCTTGACCAGGTCGGCTAGGCAGGCATCTAGCGTCTGCATGCCGAATGCACTGCCCGTCTGTATCGCGGAATACATTTGCGCGACCTTGGCCTCGCGGATCAGGTTGCGGATTGCCGGCGTGCCGAGCATGATTTCGTGCGCGGCGACCCGGCCATTGCCATCCTTGGTCTTGATCAGCGTTTGCGAGATCACCGCCTGCAGGGATTCGGACAGCATCGCGCGCACCATGTCTTTTTCATCGCCGGGGAACACATCAATGATGCGATCGATGGTCTTTGGTGCCGACACCGTATGCAGCGTGCCAAACACCAGATGGCCGGTCTCGGCAGCCGTCAGCGCCAGTCGTATGGTTTCGAGGTCGCGCAGTTCACCGACCAGCACCACGTC
>JACCDX011303911.1_pt1 | contig 19086 bp, 13 predicted proteins | sample 7449681 | NCBI WGS metagenome assembly JACCDX01 (sample SAMN15323450, study PRJNA562643) | freshwater metagenome | isolation source: river surface water | place: USA:Blue River Watershed | collected 2017-08-18
GCAAGTTCATAATAAAATCATAATATTTTCGTTTTGTTATTTTATTCGGATTATCTGGATATGTGGCTGCTATACTATGTAATACAAACCAATAATGGGGACCCCATATTTCAGGGTTATATTTATTTGCAGTCATCTATGCCTCTATAACAAACAATCACATAATAATATTATAGTTATAGCGAAATATGTTCGATAGGCACATCAAATACACGGTTCATTGCATCACTAAATCCACTGCCCCACGAATGAACCGATATTTGATATATTTTTGTACACGTGGTCATCAATAGCAGCTCAATTACAGTGTCTTCAGCTTCTTGGTATGTGCAGTCATAAAGGCCGAGATGCCCACCACGCAACCCCGTTTTCACAATTCCTGGTATTTCAAATCTATTAAAATAATCAGGGTCGCTACATAGCAATAAATACTTTATGTCAGGCTGCACTATATCTATAATATGGCGCATAATCGTATTATATTTACCTGCATTTTCGTGAGTTTTATCGGAATTTAAGTCATTCAACCGCACGTGAATAACAGAATATGCATAGTTTATTAGACCATATTTTTGTTTTAAATTATTAATCTTTTCGGAAATATGGAACCGCGGTGTAAAACAACGTTCTTTAATGAGGGCTTTAGTTTGCTGACTTATATTTACATCGCGATAGAATTTATTTGTAAACACATAGGTATAATCAAACTCATTCACCCAATCTTCATATAGTTTTACACATTTTCTATTTTCACATATGTCAATATCTAAATAATCATAACTAACCAGACATTGATTAAGAATATGTTGAGGAAATATAGGCTTTATATCAAATTTCCCGTCCGCATATTTTTCATTGGCTTGTTGTAAATATATGGCTCCGCGAATAAAATCGCCATATCCATATATACCATCACTCTCATTTTGGGTTTTGCTGCTATGATAAATAGTATATAATGGTTTACTTCTAGGATCAATTAATCTGTCTATTCTCTTTTTCAATTCCTGGCCAACCAACTGATGACCAATCTCATTATAGTGTGCATATACTGGTTCGTTTATTAGTATACCTTTCCCATATTTATATATCATAAGTGTTTGGTTGAAAAATGGAATTGAATGTTTTGCACATAGTTTTTCTAATAAACAAACTAACTCCCATCGTTTGCCTTTTTCATATGTACATAAATGAGACACAATAATAAATTTCTTACCCATCAATTCATTTTTGATTTGTATTAAATCGGCCTCTATTTCTTCATCACTCTGCTGATATACCTGAATATTCGATCTATCATAGAACCCATATTTTTCTTCGTGAGCGATTTCGTGTAAATAGTAATCCACATCCTTTTGATGCCATTTATATGCCTGTCGAGTAGCAATTTCAATCACAACCATATCACTGGTTTCAAATTGATGTTTATAGTCTTCGTATATAGGCCCATCTAATATGCAGGAATAGTTGGCTAATATATAACTGCGAAATAGATAACGTGTATATTCTGGATCAATATTTTTGTATTTTAAATATTGTATAAGTTGAAGAACCTCTTTGCTATAATGACAGTAATTTATACCTTCTATTATATTATTCACGTTATAAATGTATTTCAGAGAATGCTGCCTACAACACCCTAATATAGTGAGATTTGTCATTTTATTATAGTAACACATAGATTTTCTATATTGTTTAGAATTTGTAAACAATATAAATAAATTATAAGACATCATTATATATGGATTATTTAATTATATATAAGACTAACTGCAATAAGGTAAGATTAGGAAGTCTAACCGATGGTGGTTATGTTATTAGTGAAAATACCCCTGTTAATCTATTACTTTCAGCTGGTATAGAAAATAACATTGACTTTGAAGACGAATTTACCAAAAAATATAATGTGAATGCTATTTGTTTTGATGGAACTATTACTGGATTACCATATTATAATAATCAAAAAATAACTCACATAAAAAAAAATATTGGTCCATATGAAAATGATGAAATCAGTAATATGCATAAATTAATAGATGAATATAACAATATTTTTCTTAAGATGGATATAGAATGTTCGGAATATAAATGGTTAAAAACATTATCACGAGAACAATTAAACAAGTTTAGCCAAATAGTGATTGAATTTCATTTTCCATTTGCACCTGTAGACCACGGTATTTTAATGATGTATAATGAAGATACAAGTGTTCCTGATAAAATACAATTATTAGAATTATTAGCAGAAACACACGTTTTAATTCATTTACATCCAAATAACGTATGTGGATTAACACAGTATAATGGTATTATAGTTCCTAATATATTTGAATGTACATATGTTAGAAAGGATTTATGTGAAATTATTGAGAGATCAACATCTATTATTCCAGACCCTTTATTAGATTATAAAAATAGGGATTATTATGAAGATATTATACTAGATAGTTATCCGTTTTGTAATAAGAGATAAACAATATAAATATAATGTTGTAAATAATATCAGGTATATAGAAAAATAATAGGAAAAATAAACATACAATGGAGACTTATTGCAACAACTGTGGAAAACCAGGGCACATATATAGTCTATGTAAAATACCGATCACATCAATTGGAGTAATAGCATTTCGATATAATTTGGCGGGAGAAATTGAATACTTGATGATAAGACGTAAGGATACACTTGGGTTTATTGATTTTATAAGAGGCAAGTATTTAGTGCAGAATGACCAATATATAATAAATATGTTAGACCAGATGACAAAGGAAGAGAAAGACATATTAAGAAAAGGAGATTTTGATATGTTATGGAAATATCTTTGGGGCAGCAATAATATTTCGCTTAAGTATAAGACAGAGGAATTTGCATCACGCGAAAAGTTCAATATGTTGTTTAATGGCATAACAAATAAAATTAGGTCTTATTCATTGAATGAATTGATTGATGAGAGTAATAAAAAATATAATTGGGAAGAACCAGAGTGGGGATTTCCAAAAGGACGCCGAAATTATCAGGAGAAAGACTATGACTGTGCAGTCCGTGAGTTTTGTGAAGAAACCGGATATAATGATAAGATATTGAAAAATATTGATAACATTGTTCCGTATGAGGAGATATTTGTTGGCTCTAATTATAAGGCATATAAACATAAATATTATGTGATGTATATTAATTATAATCATTCAGTGATAAAAACACAGTATGACAAGAAGGAAGTGAGTAAGATGGAATGGAAAACATATGATAAGTGTTTGAGTTCAATACGAGACTATAATTTAGAAAAAAAGAAGATTTTAAGTAATATTAATACTTGTTTAACAAAATACAAGTTGTTTTTGGGATAATGATATGGGAATTTTATTGTATATCAAATATATATAATAAAATATAAATGGATGGTAATATAAATATAGAAAAAAAGAATAAAACACGTAAACGATGTCCGAATGGTCAACATATTAATAAGAAGACAGGGCTTTGTGTAGATAATAAGAAAAAGGTTGTGGTAGCCGAACCTATTCCAGCACAGATGTCGGTGCCTGAACCAATAATGGAGACCTATGTCGAGCCAGTGCCTGAACCAATAATGGAGACCTATGTCGAGCCTGATCCCGAACCAATAATGGAGACCTATGTCGAGCCTGATCCCGAACCAATAATGGAGACCTATGTCGAGCCACCTGCACAAAAAGCGAAGAAAACACGCAAACGATGCCCAAATGGTCAGCATATTAATAAAAAAACAGGGGAATGTGTAGATAACAAGAAAAAGGTTGTAGTTATCCCAGAGCAAGTATATGTACCAACACCAGAACCAATTATGGAGACCTATAATGCAGATGTGCCCGAACCAATCATCGAGACCTATAATACACCTGTGACTGAACCAGAAGAACAATTGATGGAGGCCAATAATGAAGTACTGCCCGAACCAATCGCCCAAAAAGCCAACAAGACCCGCAAACGATGCCCAAAAGGCCAGCGCATTAATAAGAAGACCGGTGAATGTGTCCCAATACCTGTCAAAAATATAACAAAAAAGGCATCTCCAGTAATAGAAAAAGAACCCACTATATTTCCGGTTGAGTATAAAGAAGTCCCTGCGCCAATTGTAGAAGAGCAAGAAATAATAACAAAAACAAAGAAAACTAAACAGCTGCCTATTCCGCCTACTACTATTATTGATATCGAGACCAATAAAAACCCTATTGCAAAAAAACGCGAACGTGATGCTTATTATAACCCCCAACAATCTACCGAGTTTGATTTCTTATATCCAACACTGGATGACCCTATGTTCAATGTCAAGATTGCGAGACACAAAGAATTCTTTAATACGCAATATGATGGCAAGATACACGATATAAAGAAACAGGCTATGTTGCTATGTGATGCAGAATTCGAATTAACCCCGCATCAATTATTTGTTAAGAATTTCTTATCATCACAAACGCCCTATAATAGTCTCTTGTTATTTCATTCACTCGGTACAGGTAAAACGTGCACATCTATTGGTATTTCAGAAGAAATGCGTAGTTATATGAAACAAGTAGGAATGAAACAGCGTATTATGGTTATCGCATCTCCAAATGTGCAGGGCAATTTTAGACAACAATTATTTGATGAAACCAAACTAGTAAGAATTAATGATGGTCGCGAAGAAGATGCATTGTGGAATATTGAGTCGTGTGTAGGAAATAGTTTATTAAAAGAAATCAATCCAACAAATATGCGAGGTCTCAAAAAAGAAGATATTGTTCGCCAAATTAATTCTATTATAAACAATTATTATTTATTTATGGGATATGGCCAACTAATGAACTATGTTATTAAGAAAGTGAAGGTTCCTCCAGATCAGGCCAGTAAATACAGTGAAAAACAAATAAGGGATATAGAGACAGCCAATATTAAACGATATTTTGATAATAGACTTATTATTATTGATGAGGTCCATAATATTCGTATTACAGACGATAATAAAGATAAGAAAATCGGGTCTATGTTAATGAAAATCGCCAAATACAGCGATAATCTGCATTTTGTATTTTTATCTGCTACTCCTATGTTTAACTCATATGAAGAAATCATATGGCTCACCAATTTAATGAATTTAAATGATAAACGCACAACCATTGAGACCAGTGAAGTATTCAATAATGACGGAACATTTAAAGAAGCGCGCCAATTAGACGACGGAACAATGAGTGAAAGTGGTGATGCATTATTACGCCGTAAATTGACTGGTTATGTATCTTATGTTCGCGGTGAAAATCCATATACATTTCCATACAGAATTTACCCTAGTGTATTTGACCCGGAGCATTCTCTCCAATCTATTAGTTATCCAACACTGCAAATGAATAGTAAACCTATTGAGACCCCATTGAAATATATTAATGTTTATATTAACAAGACCGGCGAATACCAGAAAAATGGCTATATTAATATGATAAACAATTTGCGCAAGAAATCGATGAGTTATTATACCAAAACCGGGGATTACCGAGAAATGCCGTCATTTGAGAATATGGAAGCATTTGGATATAGTATTCTTTCGACACCTCTTGAATTACTGAATATGATATATCCATCACCAGAGTTGGATGCACTTATGACCAAGGAACCATCGACAGTAATAAATGAAGAAACCATTGATGCTGAATACGATATTATTCGCTCATCAGTAGGAAAATCGGGTATGTCCAAGGTAATGAAATATAAAACAACTATGAGCCCACTACCTATTCGTGATAATTTTGAATATTTGCCTGAAGTAGAACAGAAATATGGACGCATTTTTGCCCCTGATAAAATCGAGACCTACAGTGCAAAAATACACAATATTTGTCAGGCTATCAAGAAATCCAAAGGTATTGTATTGGTTTATTCACAGTATATTGATGGCGGGTTATTACCGATTGCACTTGCACTCGAAGAAATGGGATTTGGCAGATATTGTTCGAATGAATTGTATAATAAACCTCTTATGAAGAAATCGGTTGCAGACCCAATTGATGCATTCACAATGAAAACAAAGAGAGAACTAGCATTAATGGAAGAAGAAGCCGGGGAAGGCGGCGCTGTTGTGAAAAAACCATTCAAGCAAGCGAAATATATTATTATTAGTGGTGACAAATCGTTTTCTCCATCAAACACAAAAGATGTGAAATATTCGACAAACCCAGCGAATAAAGAAGGTGAATATGTTAAAGTGATATTAATATCAAAGGCCGGGTCGGAAGGTCTCGATTTCAAAAATATTCGCCAAATACACGTCATTGAACCGTGGTATAATATGAACCGTATTGAACAAATTATTGGACGTGGTGTGCGCAATCTAAGCCATTGTAGTCTACCATTTGAAGACCGAAATGTTGAAATCTATTTGCATTCAACCATTATGGATAGTGATGAAGAAGCCGCAGATTTGTATTTATACCGATTGGCAGAGCTCAAAGCTATTCAAATTGGTAAGGTAACGCGTTTATTGAAAGAAAATGCGGTGGATTGTATATTGAATATTAGCCAGACCAATTTCAGCGTAGACCGGCTTAATCGTTTAGCGGCAAACCAGAACATCGAGTTGCATTTATCGAGTGGCAAAACAATTAATTATAAAATAGGAGATAGACCATATACAGAAATATGTGATTATATGCCAGAATGCGAATATAAATGTAGTCCATCTATTGAGATAAATAATGAAAATCTAATACAAGAAAACTATAATACAGAATATTTGAAGGTAAATAATGCAAAGTTGGTCTCGAAAATAAAAGGCTTGTTTAAAGAAAAAGTCTTTTATACCCGGAATGAATTGATAAATACAATTAATATAGTTAAGATATATCCACCAGACCAAATATATTATGCATTAACAACAATTATAAACAATAAAAACGAATTTTTGATAGATAAATATGGGCGTCTTGGCAATCTAATCAATAAAGCCAACTACTATTTATTCCAGCCAATCGAAATAACTGATGAAAATATTGGTATATTTGAACGTAGCACGCCGGTAGAATATAAGAGGAAAGATGTCTTATTAGAGGTCTCGGATAAAATTATTACAGAGGATGAATTAAAGAAACATAAGAAAAACAACATCAATGATAATGAAAAGAGAGAGGATGTATTGGGAGAAGAACCTGAAGTAACCTATAAAACAATCATAAATAAACTATATGAAAATTATAATACTGTGTTTGGTGGCATAAAACCAAAAATAAAAACGGGAGAAAAGAATTATTATAAACACGCCTATTTTGTTTTAGACCATTTAAAAGTCAATTATGAAATTGATGAAGGTCTTATACAAAAGTATATTGTGTATCATAATTTAGATTTGTTGATGTTGGAAGATAAATTAATATTACTGCGTTTTTTATATGCAGATGAGAGACCTTTTTATGAAATTAAATATAATGAAATTGTTATTATAATAGAAAAATACTTTGCACAACGGCTATTGTATGAGCATACACGAACTGGTATAATATTAAATAAAGATAAAGGATGGAAATTATTTATTAAAGAAGTCGAAGATAATAAGAATGCCTGGGTTGAAGCAGAGCCAGATGACTACAATTATTTTAATAAACAAATTGATAAGCTAGATATACCTGATGAAAAAATCAATAACATTGTGGGATTTGTGAATATGTTTAAAGACAAAGAAATGGTCTTTAAAATAAAAGATGTCTCACAATCACGCAATAATATTGGCGCACGCTGCGGAGATAGCACAACTAAAGGGGATGTTATAAAGTTGTTGAATAAATTGCTTGAGACCAATGAATATGAAGATAGCACAGATATAATGCATTACGGATTATGCGTAGTAATTGAGGTGTTAATGCGATATTTTACTGAGATAGGCCGCAATGGGCTGGTTTATTATATTACTCCTGAAGAAACAGCAATTAATGATATTGCACGTTTCTCAAGAGCGTGATTTAGAATATATTGAGACCTATAAAATTGATTATAAAAAATAAATAAAAATAATATATGAGAATAACATATAGTAAATAATATTATATATTATATTATAATGGCTGATAAAAGAGATAATAAGAAACAAAATAAGATATTCGGGATATATATTTCATCACAATTATCCCAAAAGGTGCATCTACATATAAGTGAAATCGGCAAGAATATAAAACAAAATTTGGAAAAGAAAATAGTTCATAAAAATGAGGGAAAATGTATTGAAGAAGGATTTATTAAACCGAACTCTGTTAAAATTATCAGTTATTCATCTGGACTAGTCAGTAGCGAATATATATATTTTGACGTGCTATTTGAATGTAAAGTCTGTTATCCAGTAGAAGGTATGTTGATTGAATGCGTTGTTAAAGATATTACTATAGCAGGTATTCACGCGGAAGTGATAGTAGATGGCATTGTTCCTGTTGTTCTATTTATTGCACGTGATCATCATATAGGTGATAGATTGTTTAATTCAATTAAACCTGATGCTCGAATTGTTGTTCGAGTTATAGGTATTCGTTTTGAATTAAATGACCCATATATATGTGCAATTGGTCAGTTGGTAGAAGAAGCTGTCCCTGATGAAAAAGATAAAAGAAAGGGTGGGGATATGCCGCGTTTAAAATTGGAAGATGAGGTATATGAGGCCGATGAGGCGGATTATATCAACATATAGACAAAATAAATATCAAAACAACATAAAAATAGAATAACGTAATCAAGTAATTAATAAATGGAAACTAATAATATTCAAACACTCGAGAAAATAAAACACCGAATAGAAGCACTTCCAAAAGTGCATCATATACAAGTGCTTAAACTATTAAAAAAATACAGTAATATTAAATTAAACGAAAATAAAAGTGGGATTTATGTTAATCTTTCTTTTTTACCGGAAACAGTCATAACTATATTACAAAAATATATTAAGGATGTAGATGACCAAGAGAGAATGCTGCGCATTGCTGAAGATAAAAAAGAAGAACTGAAAGAACTGGTATTACGCGCCGGAGACGAAAAATAAAGAATAATATAAAACAATATAAACGCAATTAGTTATATTTAACTACTTGGAAACGAAAACAAGTATGGCGACATTTTTAAGTCAAATTTTTTATAGTTGTAATAAATTTGATGAAGTGAATAAAATCAAGAATTTAGAAAACATAATGTTAACTAATGACATATATGACAAATATTTTGCTATAGAAAAGAAGATAACAGATACAATTAGTAATAATAGTATCAATAAGTTAAACAAGACAGAGCAAAAACCCATTATAGATATTCCAGTTATAGCTGAAGAACCTAAACACGAATTATTTAATCCAAATAAAAGAGAAAGTTTATTTTGGTGTATATATGCTATTCATTATGGATTGAAACAGTATTATTTATTACAACACAAGAATAATAATACATTAATACAAGAAAAGCAAAAGATGAGTGCATTTGTTAAAGCAAATGAGGTATTAATAAAACAGTCTAACCACAAAGTGTCAAAAACTAAACTCCAAGAAATATCTAGCGAGTTATTACTTTTAAATGATATGTCTTTATTATCCTGTATAGCAATGCCAATGTATATTAAGCGAAATATATATATTATCAACCCCGACAATAACACCTATTTATATTTTTCATCCGGGTGTGATGAGAATGAGAATGTATTCTTAAACTATAAAGATGGAAACTACAGTTTATATTGTGAAACAGAAGGGTTAATTCATCACGTACAAAATAAAATGTGTGTATTGGATGACCCATTGAAACCATTTAATGCAGCGTCATCATATACATTAAAAGAATTAGAAAAAATAGGTAATATGTTGGGTTTTGAATATGATAAGAAGAAGCACAACAAGACCGAATTTTATACTATTATATGGAATGCTTGTGTTTGGGATGCAAGATATCGAAAATAAAGTTGGATATGTGTAAAATTGAATAAAATATTATACAAACAAGGATATATAATACAAATCATATAAACATAATTTATAATATATTGTTAAACTATATACCATTATATTATATCAAAAATGTCGGCACCTAATGAAGAAATAAAAGAAAAGATAGACCCAAATAAGCTATTAAAGCAAATGGTTGCTACATATTTAGAGAGACCCCTATTGAGAACTGAACACAAAGTGAGTGAGTTAGAAATTCGTTTTGGGACAAATCCCAAAAAAGCCCGACCTATTTCAAAACTCGACTACGACAACGTTGTTCAATTCTTATATAATTCTGGGTTTACTTGCGACAATGAAAACGGGCTCCATATATTACGTATTATGAGCGAATATATTGATACTAAAACAGGTATCACCAAGATTTCAAATATTCGTGCGGAAATAGTCGGTGTTGATCTAATACAAGAATACTGCAAACACAACAGTCTTAATAAAATCCTCTCTATGACATCCTCAGTTAGTGCTAATAACTATAAAGTAAAATTTACCCAGAAATCAACACCATATAGTGAAAACAACAAGCCTATTAAGCCAGTTGATTTTGAAAACCATAATTGCCGTATATCATACCAACTCGAACAAGATTTTATGCCAAACAGCGGACCAGCCAAACCACTAATTGATAAATGGACGGATAATAAAAAGATTTTTAGACATATTAATCGTGTTCGTTTTACCCATCCTACACTGCCATTACACGCGGATATCAGTATAGTTAAAGGTAGTAAAAAAGTTGGACGTGTCCCTGTTCCACAATATACTATACAAGATGCCGGCGTTTTCACTAATATTGAGACCTATGAAGTGGAAATGGAGGTGGACAATTTACGTATTGGTGTCGGCACAGAATACAATACAGTAGATAAAGTGATTGCTATTATCAAGAAAGGAATACGCATTGTATTGTCCGCACTTCAAGGCACTAATTATCCTATTTCATATAATGAACAAGATATGATATTACAGAGCTATATGCGTGTTCTACACGGTGAACAATACGAAGAGCGCCGTGTGTATTCATCCGATTTTATTGGACCATCGCCGCTTACTCTTGAGACCAAACATATTGTTGCAGATAATGAAGGAACAAATATACCGAATATACGACATAATTATACTGTTACTGATAAGGCAGATGGCGAACGTAAATTGCTGTTTATTTCTGATAATGGACGTATTTATATGATAAACACAAATATGGCTGTTATATTTACCGGAACAATGACGGATGAGAAGACACTGTTTAATAGTATTATTGATGGTGAACATATTAAATATGATAAAAACGGGAATTACATTAATTTATATGCTGCATTTGATATTTATTATGTAAATGGGATTAGTGTTCGCGAGCTGGCATTTATGCGAATTGCAGGCGAGGATGAGGTGCCTGATAACAAATACCGTCTATTGTTGTTATTGAAGGCAATTGGATTAATAAAACAATACTCTGTTTTGGATACCGGATTGAAACAGAATGAGAGCAAAGCCCCTGGCAAAGCCACGGATAAAAACAAGGCGTGTGATTTTGTCATTAAATGCAAAGAATTCTATCAAGGTACAGATGAAGTATCTATCTTTCAAGGTTGTTCTACCATATTGTCAAACATTAAAGATGGAATTTATCAATACAATACTGATGGTCTCATATTCACACCGTGCAATACCGGTGTAGGTAGTGACAGGGTTGGAGAAGCAGGGAAGCTCAAGAAAATCAGTTGGGGAATGGCATTCAAATGGAAGCCGGTTGAATTTAATACAATTGATTTATTGGTGAGTGTTCGTAAAGATAAAAATGGCAAAGACTTGTTGTATAATATATTTCAAGAAGGTGTTAATGCGGAGGATGAGAGTAATTTGGTTCAATATAAACAGTTAATATTGAGATGCGGGTTTAGCGAACGAGACCACGGATTTATTAATCCAATGCAACTTATTATTGATGACAATTTGCCCAGTCCAGATGATATGGATGATGAAAACAAATATAAACCGGTGCCATTTCAACCTACATCACCATATGACCCAACATCTTGTTTCTGTAATATTAAGTTGGATAAATCGACAAATAATGATATGATTATGAAGACCGAAGAAGGCGAATATTTTGAAGAAGATATGATTGTAGAATTCAAATATGATATGGCCCGCGAAGGACCTTGGAGATGGGTGCCACTTAGGGTGCGTTATGATAAAACAACTGAACTCCGTAATGGTCGGCCTAATTACGGAAATGCATATCACGTTGCCAATTCTGTCTGGAAATCAATACATAGTCCTATAACAGATGATATGATTATGAAAGGTGAAGGTATCCCTGAAAAAATAAGTGATGATGAGGTGTATTATAACAAAAACAGTGGCGATTCAAACACTGAAGGTCTCCGTAATTTTCATAATCTCTATGTAAAGAAGAAATTAATTGTAGGCGTTTCTGAACGAAAACATCGTTTAATAGATTATGCTGTTGGAAAAGCCGGTGATTTACCAAAATGGATAGATGGTAAATTAGGGTTTGTATTTGGCATAGATGTATCCAAAGACAATATTATGAATAATATGGATGGGGCGTGCACACGTTATTTAAAGAAGCGCAGAGAACACGAAACAATGCCAAGTGCATTATTTGTGGTTGGTAATTCATCCCGAAATATTCGCAGTGGTGATGCATTTGATACTGATAAAGACAAACTGATTGCAAAAGCAGTGTTTGGCAATGGTCCAAAGGATAGAAAAATATTGGGAGAAGGAGTTTATAAACATTATGGATATGGTGAAGATGGATTTAATATATCATCTTGCCAGTTTGCAATGCATTATTTCTTTGACAAACATACAAATCTGCACCAATTTGTTACTAACTTGGCTGAATGCACTGTATTAGGAGGTCATTTTATCGGTACTTGTTATGATGGAAAAGAAGTATTCAAATTATTGAAAAACAAGGCAAAAGACGATAGTATTGTAATTAATAAGAATGGAAAGAAAATATATGAAATAGTGAAAAAATATGAGCATACTAGTTTCAGCGATGACGAAACCTCGCTCGGATATGCAATAGATGTGTTTCAAGAAACAATTAATAAGATGTTTACCGAGTATTTGGTGAATTTTGAGTATTTCCAACGACTAATGGAGAATTATGGGTTTGTGTTGATTACAAAAGAAGAGGCACGTCATATAGGATTGCCAAATAGCACAGGTTTATTTGGGGAATTGTATGATTTTATGACAAATGAAATAAAACGTAATCCAATGAAGGCTAATGATTATGGCAAGGCACCTGATATGTCAAGTGAAGAAAAGACAATTTCATTCTTGAATAGATATTTTGTGTTTAAAAAGGTTACTACAGTTAATACAAATATTGTTAATAAGATATTGGAAAAATATGAAGGAAAAATGGAAAAAATAAAGGAAGAACTGGATGAAAATACTGAAGACTATATGGTTGTTGCTGAAAAAAGTGTCAAAGAAAATGAGAAAAAAGAGGAGGCTATTAATGATGCAGAGAAAAAAGTGCCATTACGTAAGAAGCTGAAGAACCCGAAAGTAGTATTAGAAAAATTCGAGCCGGTTGTTGTTGTAGACCAAATAGTAAAATTGAAGAAACCTGTTAAACGAGTGAAAGAATTAAAATAGTATATTTTAATTCTCACATTCGTTATATATCATTAAATATTTAAGTTTGCATCCAAATGGGTGCGAACTTAAATATTAATTGGTATGAAACGAGTTATTCAGAAAAAAGAAGAAGAGAAAAAAGAGGATAAATAAATAAACAATAGTTATAAATTATATAAACATAATATGTAATTTATATGTAGCAGATAGAATAAAATAAACTATAATAAACCATAATATGATATATTTTTTATTACCAAAAAATAATAGTAAAACATATAAAGAACTGTACTTTGAAGACAGTGAAAAAATACCGGACCCATATATATCATCATCACTTTCCCACTATTTATATGAGATCAAAGGAAAAATAAATATATATGAAAAAGACTGGGATGTATATAAGAAATATACAAATCCATATGAATATATACACAGTGTAGTTCCTGGTAAAAAGAAATGTATATCGAAACATATACCATTATCGCGTTCTTATTTTAAAATGGTGGAAATAGTGAATTTTTTCAAGCTCATCGACAACAGTATAAATATATCGACTAACCGAAATATGCCTATCAAGGCATTTCATTTGGCGGAAGGTCCGGGTGGATTTATTGAGGCTCTTGTATGTATGCGCAAGAATAAAGATGACTTATATATTGGAATGACACTATCAAATGAAGACAGCAATAATAATATACCTGGATGGAGAAAGAGCCAGACTTTTCTGAAAAATAATGAAAATGTTATTATTGAAAATGGTGCTGATGGAACAGGTAATTTATTGAACATAGATAATTTTTATTATTGTAAAGAGAAATATGGCGGGTCAATGAATATGATAACCGGTGATGGTGGATTTGATTTCTCGACTGATTTCAATAACCAAGAGAATAATATTATAAAACTATTGTATTCCCAGGTTGCTTATGCTTTGTGTATGCAAGCCCGTGGAGGCAGCTTTATATTAAAAATATTTGACTGCTTTCTATTACATACAGTTGATTTGTTATATTTATTGTCATCTTTTTATGAAAAAGTATATATTACGAAACCACAGACGAGCCGATTAGCTAATTCCGAAAAATATATTGTTTGCAAGAACTTTTTATATGATTATTCAGAAAGAAATGGAGACAATGATTATACACGGTTTATTGAGAATGTTTTTGTAAAAATGATGATGAGTGATAAATATGTTAATCGGTTGTTGAATGTTATGCCCAATCATTATTTTGTTTCTAGAATAGAGGAATTTAATTCTATATTTGGACAACAGCAAATAGAGAATATATATTATACATTGTCTCTGATTGATACCAAGAACAAACAGGATAAAATCGATAATTTAATTAAGAATAATATTCATAAAGGAACAAATTGGTGTATCAAGAATAATATTGGATATAATGCTATTAATAGTAATAATAATATATTTATGACGAATTACCAAGACATATAGAATAATATCGCGTCATCATATTGTATATAATAAAATATAATATGATTTATTATTTGAGCAGTGTCTAACGTCTTACAACAAGCGGTTTGCAATTCTCTGTATGACGGACTTGATGACCGAGTGCATCAATCACTGGGGTGCATTTTGTAGGGAACCCATATTTATATTTAATAGTAGTTGGTTGGTCTGCAGTTGGCACTCCATATGCAAGTGAATTGGCCATTGCTGCACCATAAGATGTTCTATACATACCCGCAGTGTGGGTAATAGTATCGTATTTCTTTCGTAACAAACGAGTGCTTGCTGAGACACCGCCTTGTTGTGCAAATTCACTGTTATTAGGTTTGTATATTGTTGGAACATAACTGGATTTACAGTGATTAATACCTTGGGCTGCATAGGTATTATTAGTGGCAGACAATGTGCCTGGGGTTGACGTTGGGTCTCCACTTTTCAAGAAATTGAATTGGTTTTGTTGGAATGTGCGGTTTCTATTATATAAATATTGGCTATTGGATGTGTAATAAGTGTCATTATTGCGAGTGGTATCGAACCGGCGTTTAATCATACCTGAACTGCGGACACGTCTAAGGGCATTTTTAGCAGTTGATATACATTGGGTGGTTGTATTACACGATTGTGCCCCTAAATCATATTTGTTTGTGGTTAAATTGATATCTAAAGTGTTTTCGATGCCTTTATTATTACAACTGGATTGCACTAAATAACCATTAGGGCTGTTTATTTCATCGAATTTAGTAGAAATACGGCTATTGTTGTGAGGTATTGTTTTGCTGGCGATTTCTTTACGATATAATTTTAATGGTCTGGCTTTGAAAAATCCGTGTCTTGTTAAAGGCGTGATATCATAGGGGGTATTTTTTTGAATGGATGCAGTTATTTGTGAAAATGTGCGTCCTTTCCAAGCAATTATTTGTTTTTGATTATGATTTAGTAATGCAGACATTTTTTTATTCTATATTATATATACTATATATAAAACAAATGAAAATGATTGCAAAAAATTTATTTTTACTAGGTCTCTTTTTATTCTTTATTATACTTATTATATCTAATTTGTTTGGAACAGTATATGAAGGTCTCAAAATAAAAAAGAAGAAGAAGTCTAAGAAATCCAAAAAATCTAAGAAACAAAATGCCGATGAAGAAGAAGATGCTGCTGACGAAGATGCTGCTGACGAAGATGCTGCTGACGAAGATGCTGCTGATGGAAATGCAGATGATGAGGTGGATGATGAGGTGGATGATGGGGCCGATGATGAATAAATAAAATATTCTATTATATTATACAAATAAGAGATGAGTGTAGCACTAGACGATGTTGAAATTGAAATAGACAATGATAACAATAATGAGGATAATAATATTAATAATATCAGTAATAATTCCGCTGTGGATGTTGATAATATTAACTTAGAAGGGCTTAATATAAATGATTATGACTTTGATGACGCAGACGAAGTTCGTGCGCCAGACCAGGCTTTTGCAGAGACCCTTTTACAAAATGAAACAGGTATGCCTAATCAAAGACCAGATGAAAGTTTAGAAGACTACAATATGCGTCGTATTGGTTATTATATGGAAAATGCTGGATTAGATTATGAAGAAGCCAAAACGATTGTAGAGAGTGAAGCATTAGAATTTAGAAAACAAATGAATGACAAGAAGATAGAAATGTTGCAGAAACAAAATGAACAAATAGAAAGACAACGCCAAATGCAAAAAGAAGAAAGAGAAGCGAGAGAATTAGAGAAATCAAAAGTGATGTCCCCCTTTGCTAAAGTATTGAAATTTATGCAACTAATGAGATTAGATAATGGTGACACAAAGAAATATTATGACTTGGTCTCTCGGGGTGATACCAGTGATGATATAATCGAATTACCACACGACGAGTATGTTGACTTCCAGGACTATTTATTCGATAAAATTGCTAGTCCTATTGAAGCAGGAAAAAAGGTCTCTAATAATAGAATTGTAATTTATTTTATTCAAAAACACCCTATTACAACTGATGATGTAAGTGCTATATTAGATAAATTTAGTCATACTGATGACGGAGCCGAAGAGGATTATGAATACAACAATGACGATGACTATGATGACCAATATGGTGGTAAAAAGAAGCAAAATAAGTCAAAGAAGACAAGAAAAACAGCCAAGAAAAGAGGAGGCAAAAAATCAAAATCAACAATGAAACGCGGCTGTAAAGGGTCTAGAAAACAGAAAAGAAAGACCCGCAAACAAAGACGCTGCTAATATAATGACTTGATAAAACTAAATAAAAACAAACACGCATATTATATTCATATAAGTATGAATATAGTATTAGAAATCAAGGATATAAACCCAACAAACATTTATTTGATGGATACCAAAAAGAATATTATTATGGATGGTAGTTTTACAAAAATATTATACACCAATCCATATCTAACTATGAATTCAATATATTGTATTACCAGTATAGAAATCATAAATAGTGAAATTATTAATAAGAACTTCTCGACCTATAATATTTATTGTTCTCCAGAGATGATACAAGAATGTTATGACCTGGAAAAAAATATTATTGATTTTTACAAGCAAGAAATGGGTGTTAATAAGGCCTGTTCTTATTTGTTATATAAACAGCTGCTGACTTATAAAATCAAATTATACAAAGAAAATAATATAACACCGATTAATGTTATACCCAGTATTGTATTGAAAATATCGGGATTATGGGAAACTGAAAATGAGGTCGGTATCACATACAAATTTTTAGAGATGTATACCTAGAAAGCCATTCTCATACGATTTGGGCGTTTAGCTGGAACGGCAAACGGACGTTGTCCATTTGCTAAATTATGCACTGTATTTGGCGTTGGAACTGCATCGCAATCAAAATTAGTAACATTGACCATCTGATTATCTTCGTCGACTGTATAATTGATATTTTGAATAGAATGTGCACCTTCTTTTGTGCCAGACATATATCTCTCGAATTCAGCTTTATTCACATCACGATTAGGCCCGGAATGTAGCAAAATAAAATTCTTATCCATTATTGGATAAAACCGTGATCTGTCAATTTCCAATTTTATTTGTAGAGCTCTATATTGTAGCATATTGTCTTCATATCCCCAGGCCCATAAATTTGGAAATCCGGCTGTTGCTTCAAAATCGCCAGCTTTAATAGATACAATTCCACCAAGAGTGTGAGTAAATCCATAGAAATGCTTGATTTTACCAGCAGTTGTTTGGTAATCAATAAATCCTGGATTTAATGGCATTATATCGACATCATTGAATACAAGTGTGATATTTTTATAATCATTAGGATATCTTTCTTTGACCATTAAGAAACCGATGTTTTTCATTGCTCCGCGATTAAATGGACGCGTATCGCATTGGTGGATAAAATAGATTTTATAGTTAGATACATCTTTGAGAATATTTGACATATGGTTCTTGAAAAAGATGAGTTGTTGTTCTCTGTCGCGATATGGAACTATAAAAACAATTTCAGGGATAGTATTTATGCAGGTGTCCATAGCAAATTCTTCAGTCTGGACCACATTGTTGATTTCGCTGTCTGTTGTTGATTGGGGCGTGCCAGAACACGGCGTGAGACATCCAGATTGTTCAACCACTGGTTCAGGGGTCTCTTCAGCAACTGCTTCAGGGGCGATTTCAATCACTGGTTCAGGGGCAATTTCAACCACTGGTTCAGGGGTCTCTTCAGCAACTGGTTCAAGGGCGATTTCAACCACTGGTTCAGTGACTTGTTCGACAACTGGTTCAGGGGCGGTTTCAACCACTGGTTCAGGAGCTTGTTCAACAACTGGTTCAGGGGCGATTTCAACAACTGGTTCAGGGGCTTGTTCAACCACTGGCTCAGTGGTTTCTTCGGCAACTGGTTCAGTGGTTTCTTCGGCAACTGGTTCAGGGGCTTGTTCAACCACTGTTTCAGTGGTTTCTTCGGCAACTGGTTCGACGGTCTCTTCAACCACTGGTTCAGTGAC
>JACCDX011490421.1_pt1 | contig 19083 bp, 11 predicted proteins | sample 7449681 | NCBI WGS metagenome assembly JACCDX01 (sample SAMN15323450, study PRJNA562643) | freshwater metagenome | isolation source: river surface water | place: USA:Blue River Watershed | collected 2017-08-18
ACCTGCACCGGCGCGGCCTGCGGGTCGCTTTCAGGGTCGATGTGCAGGAAGGCCGACTCGAAGTAGCCGCTGCGGGTCAGGCGAAGCTGGGCTTGCGTGAACTGCTCTTCGTCGTAAGGGACGCCAGGCGGCAGGCGTGCCAGGCGTGGCGCCAGCCGCGGGTCATAGCGCTCGATGCCCAGCACCTGCATCGGCCCCAGGATGAAGGGGGGCCCGGAGTCCAGCCGCAGGCCCAGGTCCGCGCGGGCGGCCTGCGCATCGATCAGCGCCTCGCTGTGCGCGATGTGTCCGCGCAGGTAGCGCCGCGAGACCACGGTGCGCAAGGCCTGTGCCTTGGCGGTATCCCAGGCAGCCTGGGTCCAGGCCTGGCCGGGGGGCAGGCTCCATCCGGCGCGCACTGCGTCACGCTGGCCTTGCGCCTGGGCGTTGTGCGCGAGGTCGCCCTCGAACACGAGGGCGACCTCGCCCACGCGCGCTGCCGCACCCGGTTCGACGCGCAGCGTCACGTTGGACGGCTGGCTCGCGGTGTCGTGGCGGATGTCGATCTTCGGATCGAAAAAGCCCAGCGTGCCCAGGATCCGCCGCGCGTCCTGTTCGGCCAAACGCAGCAGGCGCTCGATCTCGGCTTCGTCCAGGTCGGGGACGTCGCGGTAGCGACCCAGTTCGAGGTGACGCATGAGGGTGGAGCCTGCGGGCTCGGGCGCCACCACGATGAGGGTGAAGGCCGGCGCATCCCGTGCCGTTTGCGCCGGAGTGCGCGCAGGCAAGGACAGGAGGCTCGCAAGCAGGAGCACCCGCGCGGTCCTGGTCGGGAAGTCGCCCATCGCGCGCAGCTTCCCCGAGGCCTGTGCGCCTCTGCGTAGGACGGGCTCGACACTGGCCGCTGCCCGCGCCCGGTGCGGGCTGGCGGGCGTTCACGCCATCAGGCGCGTGACCTGCATGTCGTGGGTGAATTCGACGCCGGTCCTCTCCAGCAGGCCTTCGACCGGGGCCGCGCTGGCCGGGTCCGGCGTGCAGGCCAGGGGGATGTGTCCTTCGCCGGCCACGAGGCCGGAGGTCGGGTCCAGCCCGAGCCAGCCCGCACCGGGCAGGTAGACCTCGCACCAGGCGTGCAGCTCGGTGCTGTCCGCCGGGGTTTGCGTACCCGGCGTGAGTTCGATCAGGTAACCCGACACGAAGCGCGCCGCCAGGCCCAGGTGCCGGAGCAGTTGCACCAGCAGCCAGCTGGAGTCGCGGCAGGAGCCGCTGGCGCGGGCCAGGGTGTCATCGGGTGCCTGCACGCCCGGTTCGGCGCGCTTGAGGTATTGCACGTCGGCACGCAGCTGCCGGTTCAGGTCGACCACGAAGGCCACGCTGGGACGGGGGGTCCGGTCGATCCGCCCCAGGTAAGCGGCCAGCCCTGGCGTCAGCGGCAACGCGGTCAAGTAGGGGGCCAGGGCTTGCGACAGCGCGGGCGTGTAGCGGAAGGGAAAGGTCTCGGCGCCGGGCTCCAGCAGGAAGCCGAAGGGGTTGAAGGCCACCAGTTCGACGGCCAGGTCCACCGTGAGCTTGAATTCCTGGGTCTTGTCCGGGAACACCAGCCGCGCCTGGTAGTTGGCATGCGGGTCCTGGTGCCAATGGATCGAGGCGTTGGCCGGCTCGACCGTCAGGGCGTAGGACAGGATCGTGCTGCGCGCATGCGGTGCGGGCCGCAGGCGCACGAGCTGGGGCCCGAGCTGCACGGGGCGTTCGTAGCGGTAACGGGTGACGTGACGGAGGAAGGCGCGCAGGGGCATGGGTACAACACGGCAAGAACCGGGCCGGACTGCATCCTAGTCTGCCCGGGGCCGGTCCGGTTTGCGGCGCGCCAGGACCGCTTCCAGGGCGGCCGCCTCGACCGGCTTGGTCAGGTGGTGGTCGAAGCCCGCCCGGGCGCTGCGCCGCTGGTCGTCCTCGGTGCCCCAGCCCGTGACGGCCACCAGCAGGACACCGGCCATCGCGGGGTCCGCGCGCAGGCGTTGCGCCACGTCGTAGCCACTCAGGCCGGGCAGGCCGATGTCCAGGAGCACCACGTCGGGGCGCCATGTGCCGACAGCGTCCAGGGCTTGCGCGCCGTCATGGACCGTGCGGACTTCGTGCCCCAGCAGGCCCAGCATCAGCGAGAGGCTTTCCGCCCCGTCGACGTTGTCGTCGCAGACCAGCACCCGGCAGGGCGTGGCCGAAGGTGCGCCGGGCTCGCTTTCCAGGCAAGGCGGGGGCTGTCCTTCGGGGCCCGCCAGCGGCAGGCGCACGGTGAACCGGCTGCCCTGGCTCAGGCCCGCGCTTTCGGCGCGGATGTCGCCGCCATGCAGTTCCACCAGCTTCTTGACCAGCGACAGGCCGATGCCCAGGCCGCCCTGGGAGCGTTCGAGCGTGCGGTCCACTTGCGCGAACAGGTCGAACACCCGCGGCAGCATGTCCGCGCAGATGCCGGTGCCGTTGTCGGTCACGCGGATCACGGCGTGCGTGCCCTCGACTTGCGCGGACAGCTCGATGCGTCCCCCTGCTGGCGTGTACTTGGCGGCGTTGTTCAGGAGGTTGCTCACGACCTGCGCCAGGCGCGTGAGGTCGCCCTCGATCCACACCGGTTCCGTGGCCAGGTGCAGGACCAGGCTGTGCCCGCTGCCCTCGATGGCAGGACGGCTGCTCTCCAGGGCGTTGTCCAGGACCGCCTGCAGCGTGATGCGCGCCAGCCGCAGGTCGACCTTGCCCCGGCTGATGCGCGAGACATCCAGCAGGTCGTCGACGAGCCGCACCATGTGGACGAGCTGGCGCTCCATCATGTCGCGGGCGCGCGCGGCGGGGCCCGTCAGCTGGCCGCTGCGGCGCAGGATTTCCAGGCCGTTGCGGATCGGCGCCAGCGGGTTGCGCAGTTCGTGGGCCAGCGTGGCCAGGAATTCGTCCTTGCGGTGGTCGGCCTCGCGCAGGGACGCCACCAGGCGCGCGTTCTCCAGACCGGTGGAGGCGATGGCGGCCAGTTGCATCAGCACGGCACGGTCTTCCGCCGTGAAGTCGCCGTAGGGGCCGCCTGCCAGCTGCACGATGCCGATCTGCTGTCCACCCTGACCGGTCAGGGGCACGGTCAGCAAGGTGCCTGGCGGTGGTGGGTCCGTGGGGTGCGCATCGTCCGCCAGGGCGACCGCCTGCAGCGTGCGCGCACCGGTGCCCTCCAGCGTGAGCCGTGTGACGGCGCGGCGCGCCCCGAGGATCTCGCGGGCCTGCTGCGTGAGCACCTGCGCGATCTCGTCGGCCGAGAGGCTCGCGTGCATCTTGCGCGAAGCCTGGGCCATGCGCGCGAGCAGGCGCGTGTAGTGGCGCTCTTCCTCGAGCAGACGGTTGATGTCCTGCTCGGCGCGCTTTTGCTCGGTATCGTCATGGAGCACGCCCAGCACATGCTCGATGGCGCCCTCGGGGCCGAATTCGGGTACGAAGCGGCCCGAGAAATGACGCAAGCCGCCGGGGGACTGGTAGCTGAATTCGACGGTCTGGGCCTGGCCCGCATGGAAGGCCGCGCGCACGGCGTTCTCCCAGCAGTCGCTCAGGTCGGCGGGCAGGCCCAGCTCGCGCGGGGTGCGTCCGATGAAGGCCTGCGGCGCCCGCCCGGTCATGCGCTCGATCGCGGCGCTGACGAACACGTGGCGCAGCTCCCGGTCGAACCGGGTCAGGATGTCCGGCGTGTTGTCGGCCAGGGTCTGCAACTCGCGCTCGCGCGCCTGCAGGGCGGCCTGGGCCTGCTTCAGGGAGGTGACGTCCGTGGAGACACCGCACACCGCATAGGTGCGGCCCGCTTCGTCCACCAGCGGGAACTTGCTGGACAGGTAGTGGACCGGCCGGCCCTGCTGGTAGGTGGTTTCCTCGGCGACGATCAGCCGGCCCGAGGACAGCACCTGCTCGTCGTTGCGGCGCAGGTCCTGCGCCACCTGCGCCCCGTAGACGGCCTCGTCGGTGATGCCCGTCGCCTGCTGCTCGGACAGGCCCACGCGCTCGCGCCAGGCGCGGTTGGTGAGGAAGTAGCGCCCTTCGAGGTCCTTGGCGAAGACCAGCGCGCCCGCGCCGTCGATGATGGTCTGCGTCAGCCGCTGCACGCCGCGGGCGAAGGCTTCACTGCGTTGCAGCGCGTCGTCCCGCGCGCTCAGGTCGCGCTCCATGGCCCAGCGCACCCTGGCGTTGTCCACGGCGCGTGCCAGCACATAGGGGCTGAGCCATTCCTCGCCGATGTAGTCCTGCGCGCCTGCGCGCAGCAGCACCGGTCCGAGTTCGAGCCCGTTGCCGGGCGTGATGACGACCACCGGGCAGGGGGTGATGCCTTGCATGTCCAGCAGCCGGTCCAGCAGGCGCATCGCGTCCATGTCGGCCAGCGGCGCGGCCAGCAGGATGCGCTCGCCGGGGCCACCGGGCGCCTGCACCTGTTGCAGCGCCGATTCGCCGGAATCGGATTCGATGAATTCGCACCGCCAGGAGGAGCCGCTTTTCAGCAACTCGATGATCCATTGCCGGTCGCCCGCGCTGCTGCCGGCCAGGAGGACCCGCAGGACGTCGCTGTTCTTCATGGCGGAATGTTCTGTTTTAAATCCTAAGTAGTATATGAAGTCGTCAACGGGGGAGGGAGAGGCTGCGGATGCCTTGGGCAGGCGTGCTGGCGGGGATCGTGGCGGGCGCTGGGTGGCAGCTGCAGCAGGCGGCACTCGCCCCGGCCTGGGTCTATGGCGCCTGGGTGCTGGCGGGCCTGCTGGTGCCTTGCGTTTCGCGGCGGACGTGTCTGATGGCCATCGCCGCGGCCTGCTTCGCGTTCGGGTCCACCGGCTGGCGGGCCGTGCATTTCGCGCAGCAGGCCCTGCCGACCGCCCTCGAGGGACGCGACATCCTGGTGCGTGGCGTGATCGCGGGCATGCCCCAGCAAGGGGAGTTCGGACCGCGCTTCGTGTTCGAGGTGGTGCATGCCGAAGCCGCCGGGGTGCCCACGCGCCTGCTGCTGAACTGGTACACCGGCCCCGCTGCGCCGGGGGAGGCCGAGGCGCCCGCGCGCACGACCTCGGTGCTGCGGGCGGGTGACACCTGGCAGTTCGTGGTGCGGCTGAAGGCACCACACGGCCAGTTCAATCCGCATGGCTTCGACCTGGAGCTGTGGCTGTGGGAGCGCGGCATCCAGGCGACGGGTTCGGTGCGGGCCGGTTCGCCACGGGCGGCGCCGCAGCGTCTGGCGTCCGGGTCGGCCTTGTCGCTCGAGCGCGCGCGCCAGTCTCTGCGAGATGCGCTGTTCGCCCAGGTCGGCGATCCCGCCCGCGCGGGTGTCCTGGCGGGGCTGGCCGTGGGCGACCAGCAGGCGATCGCGCAGGCCGACTGGGACGTCTTCCGAGCCACGGGCGTGGCGCACCTCATGAGCATCTCGGGCCTGCACGTGACGATGTTCGCCTGGCTCGCGTGTGCCCTCGTCGGGGCGGCGTGGCGGCGCAGCGCGCGTCTGTGCCTGTGGTGGCCTGCCCCGCACGCGTCCCTGGTGGGCGGTGTGCTGCTGGCGGCGCTGTACGCGGCGTTCAGTGGCGGCGGCATCCCCGCGCAGCGCACCGTCTGGATGCTGGCGGTCGTGAGCCTGCTGCGTCTGGCGGGCCTGCGCTGGCCCTGGCCCTGCACCTGGGGCCTGGCCGCCGCGTGCATCGCGCTCCTGGACCCCTGGGCCCTGCTGCAGCCAGGTTTCTGGCTCAGTTTCGTGGCGGTCGGGATTCTCTTTGCCACCGACAACGGCCCGCAGCTGGTCAGGCCTGCCAGTGTGCTGGCGCGCCTGCGCAGCCTGGTTCGGGAGCAGGCGTTCATCACCGTGGCCCTGGCACCCCTGACGCTGTGGCTGTTCGGCCAGGCCTCGCTGGTGGGCCTGTTGGCCAACCTGGTGGCGATTCCCTGGGTCACCCTGGTGGTGACGCCACTGGCGATGGCCGGCGCCTTGTGGCCGCCCTTGTGGCAGGCGGGGGCCGGGTCGGTGGGGGTGCTGATGTCGGTTCTTCAGCCTTTGGCGCAGATCCCGTTTGCCCTGTGGTCGGTGGCCGCGTCACCGGCCTGGGTGGCGGGGGCCGCCCTGGTGGGGGCCTGGCTGCTGGTGATGCGCCTGCCACCCGCCTTGCGCCTGCTCGGACTTCCGCTGCTCTGGCCGATGCTGGTGTGGCAGCCGCCGAGGCCGCAGGCCGGGCAGTTCGAGCTGGTGGCGGCCGATATCGGCCAGGGCAATGCGGTGATCGTGCGCACGGCCACCCGCAGCCTGCTCTATGACACGGGGCCACGCCAGGGGACCGAGAGCGATGCCGGCCAGCGGGTGCTGGTGCCCCTGCTGCGGGCCCTGGGAGAGCGCCTGGACCGCGTCGTCGTGAGCCACCGTGACAGCGACCACATCGGCGGGGCGGCTTCGGTTCTGGCGCAGCACCCGCAGGCCGGTTTGCTGTCCTCGATCGACCATGGCCATGCACTGGCCGTGCTGCACCGGAACGAACGCTGCCTGGCCGGCCAGCACTGGACCTGGGATGGCGTGCGCTTCGAATTCCTGCACCCCCAGGCCGACGACTACGCGGTGCCCACGGTCAAGTCCAACGCGCTCAGTTGCGTGCTGCGGATCACCGCCGACGCCCCTGACGGACAGCCGCCAGGCGCCGTGGCCCTCCTGGTGGGGGACATCGAGCGGGCCCAGGAGCGGCAGCTGGTGCGCGCGGACCCGGCCGGACTGCGGGCGGACCTGCTGCTGGTGCCGCACCACGGCAGCAAGACCTCCTCCAGCGAGGCCTTCCTCGATGCGGTGCAGCCCCGGTTCGCGCTGGTCCAGGCGGGTTACCGGAACCGCTACGGGCATCCAGCCCCGGCCGTGATGGCCCGGTATGCGCAGCGGGGGATCGAGGTCGCCGCGTCGCCCGCATGCGGCGCGGCACGATGGTCGTCGTCCGAGCCGGGGCATGTGCACTGCGAACGCATCGCGTCGCGCCGCTACTGGCACCACGCGCCCCAGCCTGACGAGGGCCCTGTGCCACCCTGAGCAGGTGGCATGACGGGAAAGGCGGCCCGGATATTGCTAATCTCTGGACCGAGACTGGTTCAGGAGATTCCCCCATGCAGAGATTCGACGAAATGCTGGCCCGTGCCCCGGGCACGGGTGCCATCGCGCTCGAATCGGGCGTGGACATACGGGCCCACTACGGCGCCTACGCCCACTGGCTGGCCGGCCAGACCGCGGCCTCGATGCAGGCGCGCCGCGAGGAAGCCGAGATGATCTTCCGCCGCGTGGGCATCACCTTCGCGGTCTATGGCGCCAAGGACGAAGACGGCGCCGGCACCGAGCGCCTGATCCCCTTCGACCTGATTCCGCGCATCATCCCCGCGCACGAGTGGCGCCAGCTGGAAAAGGGGCTGGTCCAGCGGGTCACGGCCCTGAACCGATTCCTGCATGACGTCTATCACGAGCAGGAGATCCTCCAGGCCGGCCTCATTCCCGCCGACCAGGTCCTGGGCAACGCGCAGTTCCGCAAGGAGATGATGGGGGTGTACACCCCGCACCGCGTGTACTCGCATATCGCCGGCGTGGACATCGTGCGCGCTGCCAACGCGAAAGGCGAGGGCGAGTACTACGTGCTGGAGGACAACCTGCGCGTGCCCAGTGGCGTGAGCTACATGCTGGAGGACCGCCGCATGATGATGCGGCTCTTCCCCGAGTTGTTCAGCCAGCACCGCGTGGCCCCGGTCATGCACTACCCCGACCTGTTGCTGGAGACGCTGCGCGCCAGCGCCCAGCCCGGCGCGCCGGATCCGACGGTGGTGGTGCTCACGCCCGGCATGTACAACAGCGCCTACTTCGAGCATGCCTTCCTGGCGCAGCAGATGGGCGTGGAACTGGTGGAGGGCCAGGACCTGTTCGTCCGAGACCGCTACGTCTACATGCGCACCACGCGCGGCCCGCGCCGTGTGGACGTCATCTACCGGCGCATCGATGACGACTTCCTCGATCCCGCCGTGTTCCGCCCCACGTCCACGCTGGGTTGCCGGGGCCTGGTCGATGCCTATGCCGCCGGCAACGTCACCATCTGCAACGCCATCGGCACCGGCGTCGCGGACGACAAGTCCATCTATCCCTACGTGCCGCAGATGATCGAGTTCTACCTGGGCGAGAAGCCGATCCTGAGCAACGTGCCCACGTACATGGGCCGCAAGCCCGAGGACCTGGCCTACATCCTGGCCCACCTGCCCGAGCTGGTGGTCAAGGAGGTGCATGGCGCGGGCGGTTACGGCATGCTGGTCGGCCCGGCCGCCACGAAGCAGGAGATCGAGGACTTCCGCGCCGCCCTGCAGGCCAACCCGGGCGGCTACATCGCGCAGCCCACGCTCAGTCTCTCGAGCTGTCCGACCTACGTGGAAAGCGGCATCGCGCCGCGCCACATCGACCTGCGTCCCTTCGTGCTGTCGGGGCGTCAGGTGCAGATGGTCCCCGGCGGGCTCACACGCGTGGCGCTGAAGGAGGGCTCGCTCGTGGTGAATTCGTCCCAGGGTGGCGGCACCAAGGACACCTGGATCCTCGAGGAGTGAGCGATGCTTTCACGAACCGCCGATCACCTGTTCTGGATGTCCCGCTACACCGAGCGCGCGGAAAACACCGCGCGCATGCTGGATGTCAATTACCAGACCTCGCTCCTTCCGCAATCAGCCGCCGTGGCTGAACTGGGCTGGCAGGGGCTGCTGTCCATCAGCGAGCTGCTGCCTGCCTACACGGCCCGCCACGGCGACATCTCACCGCGTGCCGTGATGGAGTTCATGGTCAAGGACCAAAGCAACCCGTCCTCCATCGTGTCCTGCCTGCGTGCCGCCCGCGAGAACGCGCGTGCCGTGCGCGGCTCGCTCACCACCGAGGTCTGGGAGACGCAGAACCAGACCTGGCTGGAGGTCAACCGCATGCTGGCCAGTGGCGAATTCGAACGCGATCCGGGCGTCTTCTTCGAGTGGGTGAAGTTCCGCTCCCACCTCTCACGCGGGGTGACCGTGGGCACCATGCTGATGGACGAGGCCCTCCACTTCATGCGCCTGGGTACCTTCCTGGAGCGCGCCGACAACACCGCGCGACTGGTGGATGTGAAATTCCACGCGGTGCAGAGCGACTTCTTCGGTGCCGCCACCGCGCAGGACCAGGAGTACGACTTCTACCACTGGAGCGCGATCCTGCGCAGCGTTTCGGGCTTCGAGATCTACCGCAAGGTCTACCGTGACGTGATCCGGCCGGAACGCGTCGCTGAACTGCTGGTGCTTCGCCCGGACATGCCGCGTTCGCTGCATGCCAGCATGAACGAAGTCGTCGCCAACCTGCGCATGGTCGCGGGTGATGAGTCGGCCGAGACGCTGCGCCAGGCCGGGCGCCTGCGCGCCGAGCTGCAGTTCGGACGCATCGAGGAAATCCTGGCCACCGGACTGCATGCCTTCCTCACGCAGTTCCTGGACCGTGTGAACTCACTGGGCAGCCGCATCAGCCGTGATTTCCTGGTGCCCCAGGGCGCCTGAGCGGCCAGCGCGCTGACCTTCGGCAACGCCGGTTACCGTTCGAACTCAAAGTGAACACGCGCGCAGGCGCGGATCCGCCCACACCTGACGTGAAAGGGACTACGCTGGCAGGCTCCTTGCCCCGCGCCCAGCATGTCCCGGCCTGAATGCCATCCTCCGCCCGAGCCGCCGGGTGACCGCCATTACCGGCAGATCGTCGCCAGCGCGATCGACTACGCCATCATCACCTTCGCCGACAACGGCTGCATCACCAGCTGGAACCACGGCGCGCAGGGCGTGCTCGGATGGACATCGCAGGACATGGCGGGTGAGACGATTCATCGCATCTTCCTGCCCAGTGATGTGGCCCAGGGGGTGGTCGAGCGTGAACTCCAGGAAGCCCGAGCGCAGTCACGCGCTGTGAGTGACCGCTGGCACCCGCGCAAGGACGGCAGACGATTCTGGGCATCGGGCGAGACCATGCCCTTGCGCGATGACGAGGGTCGGCAGGCAGGCTTCGTCAAGATCATGCGTGACCTGACCTGGCAGCTGCAGCACACGCGGGATCTTGAATTCGTGGCGCGTGCCAGTGAATGCCTGGCCGGGTCGACCAACGAGGCCGGGATGCTGGCCTGCATCGCCGATATCGCGATCGAACATTTCGCGGACCTGTGCGTCATCCACCTGGGCGAACCGGACGTCCCGCTTCATCGCGCCGCGATCGCCTGCCGGGATCCGCAGTGGCTGCAAAAGCTCCAGGCGGTCGACCGCCAGCAAGATCCGCTGGACGGCCTGCTCCAGGCCGTCGCCCGGGGTGAGGCACAGCGGGTGGCCGACATGCAGTTGCCGGCGACGGACCCGATGTGGGTGTCGCCTGAACACCGGCAGGAACTCCTGGCCCTCGGCGTGCGCTCCTGCATGGCGGTGCCACTGCAGGCCCACGGGCAGCGCCTGGGCGTGATCTGCCTGGCCAGCGGTACCAGCGGCCGCCAGTACGGCCAAGAGGATCTCACGCTCGCCGCCGACCTGGCCCGTCGGGTGGCCGTGGCGCTCCTCAATGCGCGCCTGCTGCGGGCCTTGCGCGACGCAGACCGAACCAAGGACGTCTTCCTGGCCACGCTCGCCCACGAACTGCGCAATCCCCTGGCGCCCATCGCCAACGGCCTGTCCATCATCCAGCGCGTGCCCGGCGACCGGGCCCGCGTCGAGCAGGTCAGCGCCATGATCGGACGGCAGGTGCAGCAGCTCACGCGTCTGGTCGACGACCTGCTGGATGTCTCACGCATCGCCACCGGCAAGATGGAGATCAAGCGGGAGGTTGCCAGCCTGGTCTCCATCCTCGGTGCCGCGGTGGAAATGAGCCGGCCCCACATCGAGGCCGCCCACCACCAGCTGGTGCTGGCCTTCACCAACGAGCCTACCCTGGTCATGGCCGATCCGGCCCGCCTGGCCCAGGTCTTCACCAACCTGTTGAACAACGCCGCCAAGTACACCCGGCGCGGGGGACGTATCGAGGTGGTGGTGGAAGCGCACCCGGCGGAATTGCTGGTGCGTGTACGTGACAACGGCTCAGGCATCGAGCCGCACCTTCTGCGGCAGGTGTTCGGACTGTTCACGCAGATTCCGCAGCAGAACGAGCGGCGGTCCGCCGGCCTGGGCATCGGCCTGTCGCTGGTCGATGGCCTGGTGCGCCTGCATGGCGGTCGTGTGGAGGCGCACAGCGCTGGCTTGGGCGCGGGCAGCGAGTTCATCGTGTATCTGCCGCGACTGGTCCAGGAGACGAAGGGCCATACCGCGTCGCCCGGGTCCGACCCCGTGGAGGCCGTGCACCTGCCGCGCCGCGTGCTGGTGGTCGATGACAATGTCGATGCCGCGACCACCGTGGCCGACCTGCTGGCCATGTCCGGCAGCGAGGTCGATGTGGTGCATGACGGGAATGCCGCGGTCGATCACACCGCCAGCTTCCGGCCCGATGTCGTCCTGCTGGATATCGGCCTGCCCGATATCAGCGGCTACGAGGCGGCCCGCCGCATCCGCCAGCTGCAGGGTGTGCGCCAGCCCACGCTGATTGCCCTCACGGGCTGGGGCCAGCAGGACGACAAGCAGCAGGCCGCCCAGGCCGGGTTCGACCAGCACTGGACCAAGCCCGTCGATCCGCAGCGCCTGCTGGCGCTGTCCCACCCGGGCGCCTGACGCCCTTGCCTTGCCCAGGAGGTTCCCATGAAGGACAAGCCCGCCATCGAACGCCAGCGCCAATTGCAGCGGCAGCAGGAAGACCGCCGCGAAGCCCGCCAGAAGCAGGAGGGCGCGCAGGCCCGCGCCAGCGAAGGTCCCCATCGCGCCGTGCAGGCAGGACCGCGGCCCCAACCCCACGAGTTGCCGGCGCAGCACCTGGAGAAACCCGGCCTGGAAGCCGACATGACGCTCAAGCCCCGCTTCATGGCGCCGGATTACCGGGGCAGCGGCAAGCTCGAAGGCATGGCGGCCCTCATCACGGGCGGGGACTCGGGTATCGGCCGTGCCGTGGCGGTGCTCTATGCGCGCGAAGGGGCGGATGTCGCCATCGTCTATCTGGCTGCCCACGAGGACGCGCAGGAAACGAAGCGGTGCGTCGAGGCAGAAGGCCGCCGCTGCCTCCTGATCCCGGGGGACGTGAGCCAGTCCGCCTTCTGCCAGGACGCGGTGGCGCGCACGGTGCAGGCCTTGGGCAAGCTGGACATCCTCGTGAACAACGCCGCCTTCCAGCTGCATGCGGCCTCCCTGGAGGACATCAGCGACGAGCAGTTCGATGAAACCGTGCGCACCAACCTGTACGGCTATTTCTACATGGCGCGCGCCGCGGTGCCGCACCTGAAGAACGGCGCGTCCATCATCAACAGCGGCTCCGTGGTCGGCCTGCGTGGCAGCGGCGAGTTGTTGGATTATTCGGCGACCAAGGGGGCCATCCATGCCTTCACGATGTCGCTGGCCAGCAGCCTGGTGGACAAGGGCATCCGGGTGAATGCCGTCGCGCCTGGCCCGGTGTGGACCCCCTTGAACCCGGCGGACCGGGACGCCGAGTCCGTCGCCCGATTCGGCAAGAGCACCGACATGAAGCGACCCGCCCAGCCCGAGGAACTGTCACCCGCCTATGTTTTCCTGGCCGCGCCGGTGTGCGCGAGCTACATCACGGGCATCGTGCTGCCGGTGACCGGCTCGGTCGGGGCCGCATGAAGGGCGATTCCAAAGCGGGAAGGTGGTGCGCGCCAGCCAGGCGTTAGCATGTCCGCATGACCGTCAAACTCAAGATCGATTTCGTCTCCGACGTGGCCTGCCCCTGGTGCGCCGTCGGCCTAGCTTCTTTGGAGAAAGCACTGGAGCGCCTGGGAGGCGAGGTCGAGGTGGACCTGCACTTCCAGCCTTTTCAGCTGAACCCGCAGATGGGCCCCGAAGGCCAGGACATCGTGGAACACATCGCGCAGAAATACGGCGCCACGCCCGAGCAGCAGGCCGCCAACTGGCAGGCGCTGCGCCAGCGGGCCGCGGCCGTGGGATTCGACTTCCGTGCGCAGGGGCGCGGGCGAACCTGGAACACGTTCGACTGTCATCGCCTTCTGCACTGGGCGGGCGAGCAGGGGCCGGGCTTTCAGCGTGACTTGAAGCTGGCCTTGCTGCAGGCCTACTTCACGCGGGGCGAGAACCCCTCCGCCCCCGAGGTGCTGCTTCAGGCGGCTCAGGCATCGGGCCTGGACGTGGACCGGGCCCGGGCCATCCTGGCCAGCGACGAATACACCTCGCAGGTACGCGAGCGCCAGCGCTTTTACACGCAGGCGGGCATCAGCGCCGTTCCCTCGGTGATCATCAACGACCAGCACCTGGTCCAGGGCGGCCAGCCGCCCGAGGTGTTCGAGCAGGCGCTGCGCCAGATCGCTTCGCAGGCGGCCTGATCCGCGACCCGGCAGGGCCGCTCAGGCCGGGGTGCCCGCCGGGGTTTCGTACGCCGACATCGGCACGCAGGCACAGAACAGGTGGCGGTCGCCGTAGACGTTGTCCACCCGGCCCACGGGCGGCCAGTACTTGGCCTGGCGTTGGCCGGCCAGTACCGCGGCACCGGTGTCGCGTGGGTAGGCGTGCGCCCAGTCGCTCGCCAGCAGGCTGGCAGCGGTGTGGGGTGCGTGCTTCAGGGGGTTGTCCTCGCGCGGCCACTGGCCGGATTCGACGGCGCGGATCTCCTCGCGGATCGCGATCATCGCGTCGATGAAGCGGTCGATTTCCTCCAGCGTCTCGCTCTCGGTGGGCTCCACCATCAGCGTGCCCGCCACCGGAAAGCTCAGGGTCGGCGCGTGGAAGCCGTAGTCGATCAGGCGCTTGGCCACGTCCTCGGCGGTGACGCCGCTGGTTTCCTTCAGGGGGCGCAGGTCCAGGATGCACTCGTGCGCCACATGGCCGTTGTCGCTGGCATACAGCGTGGGGTAGTGGGCAGCGAGGCGCTTGCTGATGTAGTTGGCCGAGAGGATGGCCACCTCGGTCGCCTGCCGCAGGCCCTCGGGGCCCATCATGCGGCAGTACATCCAGCTGATCGGCAGGACCGCCGCATTGCCCAGGGGCGCCGCGGACACCGCGCCGACGCGGTGCGGGTTCGTGCTGGCCACCGCCTGGCCGGATTCGCTCTCGGCCGTCGCATGACCGGGCAGGAAGGGCACGAGGTCCTCGACCACGCACACCGGGCCCACGCCCGGGCCGCCGCCGCCGTGCGGAATGCAGAAGGTCTTGTGCAGGTTCAGGTGGCTCACGTCGCCGCCGAACTCGCCCGGCGCGGCCACGCCCACCAGGGCGTTCATGTTCGCGCCGTCTACATAGACGCGCCCGCCGTGCTGGTGCACCAGCGCGCACAGTTCCTTGACCTGCGTCTCGAACACGCCGTGCGTGCTGGGGTAGGTGATCATCACCGCGGCGAGGCGGTCGGCATACTGCGCGCACTTGGCCGCAAGGTCGGCCATGTCCACGTTGCCGCTTGCGTCACAGGCGGTCACCACCACCTGCATGCCCACCATCTGCGCGCTGGCGGGGTTGGTGCCGTGGGCGGAGGAGGGGATCAGACAGACGTCACGGTGGTGGTCGCCCCGGCTCTCGTGCCAGGCCTTGATCACCAGCAGGCCGGCGTATTCGCCCTGAGAGCCCGCATTGGGCTGCAGGCTGATGCCTGCATAGCCCGTGGCCTGGCACAGCCACTCGCGCAGCTGCGCGTCGAGCAGGGCGTAGCCTTGCAGCTGGTCGGCGGGGGCGAAGGGGTGCACGTTCGCGAACTCCGGCCAGGTGATGGGGATCATCTCGCTGGTGGCGTTCAGCTTCATCGTGCAGCTGCCCAGGGGGATCATGCTGCGATCGAGCGCCAGGTCCTTGTCCGACAGCGCGCGCAGGTAGCGCAGCATCGCGGTCTCGCTGTGGTGGGTGTTGAAGACCGGGTGGGTGAGGTAGTCGCTGGTGCGGCGCAGGCTGTCCGGAATCAGCGGCTCCACGCCCTTTTCGTAGGCGGTGACGTCGGGCAGGGCCTGGCCGTCCTTCGCGAACACGGACCATAGGAGCGTGAGGTTCTCCCGCGTGGTGGTCTCGTCCAGCGAGACGCAGACCCATTGGCCTGCGTGCACGCGCAGATTGGCGCCGCGGTCACGGGCTCGGGCGGCCAGTCTGGCCGCGTCCTGCTCGCCCACGCGCAAGGCCAGCGTGTCGAAGGCGCTGTCATGTTCCGGCGAGTACCCGAGCTGGCGCAGGCCGGCGGCCAGGAGGGCGGTGTAGGCGGCCACGCGCTGCGCGATCCGCTTGAGGCCCTGCGGCCCGTGGTAGACCGCGTACATGCTGGCCACCACCGCAGGCAGCACCTGCGCGGTGCAGATGTTGGAGGTGGCCTTCTCGCGCCGAATGTGCTGCTCGCGGGTCTGCAGCGCGAGGCGATAGGCCGGATTGCCATGCGAGTCGATGCTCACGCCCACGAGGCGGCCAGGCATCGAGCGCTTGAACTCGTCGCGGCAGGCCATGAAGGCCGCATGCGGACCGCCGGCGCCCATGGGCATGCCAAAGCGCTGCGTGGTGCCGACCACGATGTCGGCGCCGAATTCGCCCGGGGGGGTGAGTAGCGTCAGGGCCAGCAGGTCGGCGGCCACGATGAAGGCGCCTTGCTGCGCGTGGGTCTTTTCTGCATCGGCACGGAAGTCCGCGATGCGCCCGCTGGTCGTGGGATAAGCCGCCAGCGCCCCGAAGTGCGGGCGGGCCAGGGCGGCCTGCCATTCATCGACGGAGCCCGCCACCACCACCTCGATCCCCAACGGGCGGGCGCGCGTCTGGATGACCTCGATCACCTGCGCGTGGTTGTCGCCCGCGACGAGGAAGGTGCTGCTCGGGCTCTTCACGCTGCGCTTGGCCAGGGTCATGGCCTCGGCCGCCGAGGTGGCTTCATCCAGCATCGACGCATTGGCGATGGGCATGCCGGTGAGGTCGCACACCATGGTCTGGAAATTCACCAGGGCTTCCATGCGGCCCTGGCTGATCTCGGCCTGGTAGGGCGTGTAGGCGGTGTACCAGGCGGGGTTCTCCAGGATGTTGCGCAGGATGACGGTGGGCGTGTGCGTGCCGTAATAGCCCTGGCCGATGAAGCTGCGAAGGATGCGGTTCCTGCCCGCCAGCGCCTTGAGTTCAGCCAGCGCGGCGGCCTCGGTCACCGGGGCGGGCAGTTTCATGGCGCTGGTGCGCGCGATGGCGCGCGGCACGATACCGTCGATCAGCGCGCGGCGCGAGGCCTCGCCGATCACCGACAGCATGTGGCGTTCGTCGGCTTCGCCGATGCCGATGTGGCGGGCGATGAACTGGTCGGCGTCCTCGAGTTCGCCCAGGGGGCGGGCAGCTTGCATCAGCATGGCGTTGTTCCTCGGGTGGATCAGCCGTTCTGGGCGAAAGCGGTGTAGGCGGTCTCGTCCATCAGGGGCTCGAGTTCGGCGGGATTGGCCAGCTTGACCTTGAAGAACCAGCCCTGACCCAGGGGGTCGCTGTTGGCCAGCGAAGGGTCGGCGCGCAGGGCTTCGTTGACCTCGGTCACTTCGCCGTTGACTGGCATGTAGACATCGGCTGCGGCCTTCACCGATTCGACGACGCCGGCAACTTCGCCCTTGGCATAGGTGCGGCCCACCTCGGGCAGGTCGACGAAGACCACATCACCCAGCGCGTCCTGCGCGTGCACCGTGATGCCCACGGTGGCGGGGCCGTTGCCCTCGGCCTGGATCCATTCGTGGTCGGGCGTGTACTTGATCGTCATGGGGTCTCCTTGGTGGATGCGAATTGAAAAGGGGTTCAGGCGGCGGGGCCGCGGTAATAGCGCGTGGGCACGAAGGGCAGGTCGGCCACGACCATGGGCACGGGCTTGCCCCGCACCAGGGCCTGCAGGCGTGTGCCGGTGGCGGCCAGGGCGGTCTCGACATAGCCCATGGCCACGGGCTGGTCGATGGTGGGGCCGAGCAGACCGCTGGTGACTTCACCCACGCGTCGGCCCGAGAGGTCCTGCAGTTCGGTGTGTTCGCGCACGGGCACGCGCTCCTGCGCGATCAGGCCGACGCGGCGGCGCGTGAGGGACGCGGTGCCATCGAGCTGGCCCAGCACGCGATCAGCACCGGGGAAGCCTCCCGCACGCGCGCCGCCGGAGCGGCGCACCTTCTGCAGGGCCCAGCCCAAGTTGGCTTCGACCGGTGTGGTGGTGGTGTCGATGTCATTGCCATACAGGCACAGGCCGGCTTCCAGCCGCAGCGAATTGCGCGCGCCCAGGCCGATCGGTTGCACCTCGGGTTGCGCCAGCAACGCGCGCGCGAACGCCTCGGCCTTGGAGGCATGGATCGAGATCTCGAAGCCGTCCTCGCCCGTGTAACCGCTGCGGGTGAGGAACAGCGCGGCGCCGTTCCAGGTGTAGGCGCCGCCGGTCATGAAGACCAGCCGCTCCACGCCCGGCACCAGCCGCGACAGCGCGGTCACGGCCTGCGGGCCTTGCAGCGCCAGCAGCGCCTGCTCGGGCAGGGGCTGCACCGTGCAGCGCACGCCGATGCGTGCCTGGATATGGGCGATGTCGGCCGCCTTGCAGGCGCCGTTGACGATGACGAAGAGGTCATCCCCGCGGTTCACGAACATCAGGTCGTCCAGGATCGTGCCTTCGTCGGACAGCAGCAGGCCGTAGCGTTGCTTGCCCACGCCCAGGCCAATTACATCTACAGGTATCAGGGATTCGAAGGCGGCTGCGGCGTCCGGGCCCGCGAGGAGCAGCTGCCCCATGTGCGAGACGTCAAAGAGGCCTGCGGCGCTGCGGGTGTGGCGGTGCTCGGACATGAGGCCGGCGGGGTACTGCACCGGCATCGAGTACCCCGCGAAGGGCACCATGCGCGCGCCCAACTCAAGGTGCAGGGCGTGCAGGGGCGTATGCAGCAGGGGGGCTGGGGTTTCGGCGGGGGCGGCGGACATGGACACTCCGTGGGCAGGGCTGCAATCCATGGCTTGCGCCATGGGGGAGCCCGCTGTCCGCTTTACCTGAGAGATTCGCCCTGCCAGGCGATACCTAGCAGGGGTTGCTCCTTCGGTGGGCGCCCATCGCACAGGGCGGAGCGCCTCTCTCCAGCAGGGAGACGTCCCGTTGCCGGGACGTGTCGTCAGTCCTGGGTGCCTGAGCGTTCGGCTGGAAGCCTGCGCCTTCGGCGGCCGTGGGCTCCTGCAGGTGACTGCGGGGGCGCGGCGCTCTCCTGACGACAATGCATTGTAGCCGTCACGCCCCCGCCGCCAGGGGTAGTTCCTGCGACCTACATGTTGGCGTAGTTCGGGCCGCCGCCGCCCTCGGGCACCACCCAGGTGATGTTCTGGGTGGGATCCTTGATATCGCAGGTCTTGCAATGTACGCAGTTCTGCGCGTTGATCTGGAGCCTGTCGGCGCCCGAGGCGGGGTCCTTGACGAACTCGTACACGCCCGCGGGGCAATAGCGTGACTCCGGGCCCGCGAAGCGCTTGAGGTTGGTGTCCACCGGCACCGAGGGATCGGTGAGCTTCAGGTGCGCGGGCTGGTCTTCGGCGTGGTTGGTGTTGGAGATGAACACCGACGACAGCCGGTCGAAGGTCAGCTTGCCATCGGGCTTGGGGTACTCGATGGGCGCGCACTGGTTCGCGGGCTTGAGGTACAGGTGGTCCGGCTTCTCGCGGTGGATCGTCCAGGGGATGTGGCCGCGAAGCAGGAATTGCTCGATGCCGGTCATGACCGTGGCCAGGGGCAGCCCCTTCTTGAACCACTGCTTGAAGTTGCGCGCCTTGTTCAACTCGGCGTGCAGCCAGGAGTTCTCGAAGGCCTCGGGGTAGGCGGTGAGTTCATCATGGCGGCGGTCGGCCACGATGGCGTCGAAGGCGGCATCAGCGGCCAGCATGCCGGACTTGATCGCCGCATGGCTGCCCTTGATGCGCGAGGCATTGAGGTAGCCCGCATCGCACCCGATCAGGGCGCCGCCCGGGAATACGGTCTTGGGCAGGGAGAGCAGGCCGCCCACGGTCAGCGCGCGCGCGCCGTAGGCCAGCCGCTTG
>JACCDX010737058.1_pt1 | contig 19079 bp, 12 predicted proteins | sample 7449681 | NCBI WGS metagenome assembly JACCDX01 (sample SAMN15323450, study PRJNA562643) | freshwater metagenome | isolation source: river surface water | place: USA:Blue River Watershed | collected 2017-08-18
AATGGTGCAGGTCAATTAGGAAATGCATCTGCAACAAAATGTTATAGTACAGGTAGAATTAGTGGTTATGGTTCAGGAGGTATTTTTGGTGCATTTGCAGGTTATGTTTCAGGAACAGTAAGTGCAACAAATTGTTATAGTACTGGTGCCATTATTGGTCAGTATTCAGGAGGTATTGCTGCTGATTATTTTGGTTATAATACATCTAATCAATGTATTATACAAAACTGTTATAGCACTGGTGTCATTGGAAGTAATACAACTAATGCTAATGCAGGTGGTATTGTTGGAGCTGATGTTGGATATAATGATGGTGGTTCTAGTGGTACTAGTTCTTATACTCCAAATGTACTTATTAAAAATTGTTATTCTCTTGGAAATATTACCAATGGTTCTGGTGGTATTTGTGGTGGAACAGCAGGATATCCTTGTAAAAATACACCCGTAGTAACTTTTCAAAATTGTTGTACATTTGGAACTATTGATAATTCATTAAGTGGTGGTTTAATATCGCCTAATTTACAAATAAAAAATAATATTACTTTAACAAATACTGCTAGTGCATCTGCTTCTTGGACAGATACTTTTGCCAATACTTATTTGACAGGTTATCCTTCATCAAGTCCAGGAATTGGAACAAAATGGACATCAGTCACTGCAGATACACCTTATCTCCTAACATCTTTTAATACTCCCATTTACAATTCCACTTCTAGTGCTGTTACATTATATAGTACAGCTTTGTCAGTCTCTCCCATTACACCAGCCCCATTTTACAGACAGATTGGTACAACACCAACGGATCCTTCATTCGATGCAAGTAATGGAACGATTGCAAGTACAGCAACAACTGAAAAAGGTGTATACAATACAAATGTCTTGTCATACACAACAACAAGTGGTACTGGTTCAAATACCATCTATACAGGATATCAAATAAATAATTTTGAAATGACTGTTGCTGGAACAATAATCTCACCAGGCAGTACAACAACAATAGATTCAAACTATATTGCAAACAATCCAGGTCCCTATGCAATATTAGGCGGTTCATCATCATCTTCTAAAACAATCATTAATATATCCGGAAGTCTAACAATAACTGATCCCAATAAAATATTTGTTGTTTCAGGAAATAATGTTCAAATAAATGGTGGTGGAAGTGCAAATCCCGTTACAGTAAGTAATGTTCAAAATTTTGGCGGTTTTATTCAAAATGGTTCTCAAACGGGTAATGCTTTTAGTAATGTCACTGTTTCAAATGTTACTGTTAATTCGTCGAATGGTTCAACTTTATCGACTGGTAGTGGTTGGGTTGGTGGTAAAAACTTTGGTTCAGGTGCGAGCGGTGTTACTGTTACAAGTTGTACATCAAATGGAACAATTAATGGTTGTGGTGGAATTTTAGGTGATAATGCTGGTGCAAATGGTGGTTCAGTTATTGTTCAAAATTGTTCTTCATCTGGTGAAATAACAGGTACTTTTTCAAGTGGTATTGTTGGTCAAAACGCAGGTATTAATAATGGGGCTGTTGTAATAATTAATTGTTTCAGTACCGGAAATATTTCAGGAAATTATTCAGGTGGTATTGCAGGTTCAGGTTTTGGTTCTAATACAAATCAAACATGTTCTATTTATGACTCTTACAGTACTGGTAATATATCAGGTACTAATTCGGGTGGTATCGCAGGTGCAATGATAGGTTATTCAACTGATCCTTTAAATAATCCTTACATTTACATTCAAAATTGTTATTCATTGGGTACAATTTCAAGTACGAGTGGTGGTATATGTGGTGGTGCGGATGGTACAAACACTTATGCTAACAGTCCAATTGTTTCCATAAGCAATTGTTATTCATTATCATTTTTACCATCCGCTGGATATACAGGCGGTATTGTTGCTCCATCACTACCAATTTATAACTCAGTCATTTTAAGTAACAATTATGTAGCAAATGGTACATGGAATAGTACTAGTGCAGATAATGCCTTGGTTACAACAACAGGTATTTGGAATAAATTAAAAACACCTTATTTATTAACATCCTTTAATGCCAATAATTATCAAACAAATTATGTCAATTCACCAATTACAGGAACGTACACATCATCTGCTGGTCAATTTACAGCAACTGGACAAAAATATGAAATATTATCAACAGATCCATCATCAGTGTCACCAACAATAAATACAAATACAGGGGTATTAAGCATTCCAATTGCATCAACAACTGACGTTATAACAATCCAGATTATCTCGTACATTTATGACACGCATCTTAATTATACTGGTTATAACATAAGCTACTTTTATGTAAATCCTCCTCAACTACCAGTTATAACGATTGAGAGTCCATCAATAATCCAAGTCGATATTGGTCAATCAGTTACATTAAGAGCAATTGTTCAATATGGTAGAACATATCAATGGTATCAAGGAACAAATCCTATAACAGATGCTGATAAACCAACATACATTATAAATAGTGTTCAATCGGTAGATTTAGGAACTTATAAATTAGCAGTTGTTGGATATCCAGATACAAATACAGAAGTTACATCATCCACGGTAACAATAGTATTAAGAACTGACAATCCCGTTACAACAGCATCAATACCACCCACTTTTACATTACCACCTGAACCAACTGTTGTTAAAAACTTGAGCACAGAACCACAAGTTGTAACAGAAGGTGATGAAGCCAAATTTGAAATAATAGTTGAAAATGAATTTAAAAAAGATGATAAATACCAATGGTATAAGAATACTGTTCCTTATACACCATTAGATGTTCCTATTCCTGATTCAAACAGCCCAATATATATTATTGAAAAAACAGAATTAAGCGACAGCGGAGACTATTATGTTGTTGTTAAAACAAAATTGGGTGCAATATGGATAAGTCAAACTGCAAGATTAATTGTTGAAGAGGCAAAACCATTATCATTATCATTTCATAATGAAACAAAAAATATTATTATTGAAGATTATGATGAAGAAAATAATAATATCCATAAAAAAGATGAAACAAATATCATATCAATTGAGGATGATATAATAATTGATGTATACGCAAATAGTGATAATGATAGCGATAACAATAGTTATGATGAAACAAATGTTTTGTCTGATGTGAATGACATAACAATTGATATTTACATGCCAAATGATAAAATTTAAAATAAATTATGTAATGAAATAAAAAAATAAATATATTAACAATACTAATAGATTTATAACAATATATATATTGTTATAAATAAAATTAAAAAGAAAAGCAAGAGTTCGCGATCCGATTAGGCAAAGCTATAAATAAAATTGAAAAGGAAAAGGAAGGGTTCGCGAGCCGATTAGGCGAAGCTTGCAACAAAGTTGCATCGGGAAACATCGTTTCCTGATATTAGCACTCGAAATAACATCCATATGAATTCTCGTGAAAATCACCATCTATCGACAAAAACTCCTTTATCTCTTTAATCCACACATCAACAATGCTATTATTCTCTTCCCTATCAACATTGCCATCGATAACTAATTTATCGCAATGAGTTTGTTCAATCATATCCTCATGATATTTGTGGCATTCCTCTAAATATTCGAGGGATATATTCGATTCTCCCGTCCTATTTCTTTTAGCTATTCTATAGAAACAGACATGAGGATCCGTCTTTAAATAAATGATCTTCTTCGTCTGTTTATCATCAATAAAATGGTCAAACCATCTTAAATATATTTGGTATTCAACCTCTTCTATTTTACCGCTGTCATATAACATCTTAGCGAAAACATGTCGGTCAGTATCCAAACATCTCTCCGTAATTATAATGGCACCGGGATTCTTCTCAATAGTCTCCTTTAAAAGACTCAATCTTGATATATAAGCCATCATTTGAAAAGCAAATGAATATTTCTCTTGATTCTCGTAAAATTTACTTAAAATTGTCTCTCCATTTTTGTCTTTTATCTCCTCCCATTGATCAACGGGCTCTTGTAAAAATATAATATTGGGGTCTGCGCTGAAACGCTCTTTTAAGGTTCTTAAGATGGTAGATTTACCTGAACCGATATTTCCGTCAACTGATACAATTAATGTCATTTTATAATATATTAAGTGATATATATTTATATTATTTTATTTTTAAATATCAATTTTTTTTTTGGTGTTAAAAAAAAATTTTGGCAAACATCCACAACCTTCTGGTAAAACTTCGTCAATTTTATCAATAACTTCATCTTTAACATTTTCGGAATTGTTAACAATTTTTTCTTTAATATCATCTACCTTATCCAAAATCTCGTCCTTTATCTCCTCCTCATTCTTTTTAATAATCTCTTTAATCTCCTCAATCTTTTTATCAATATCTTCATCATCTTTCATCTCAACAATCTTTTCAATAATCTCCTCTTTTGTTTCAATTGCTTTATCAACAATGTCGACTTTAATTTCACTAACATCATTGACGACTGTATCTTTAACATCACTTTCATTTTCAACAACTGATTCTCTTATCTCATTGATGGCGCTAATGGCATCAGTAACTGCACCGTTTATCGCATCGTTAATCGCATCGTTAATCGCATTGTTTATCGCATCACTAACTGCACTGTTAACTGCACTGTTAACTGCATCACTAACTGCATCGTTTATCGCACTGTTAACTGCACCTGCAACATTTGCCTCTTCAACAACTCTGTTAATAATATCTTTGTTTTCAACAATAGGCGTGAAAATCTCGTCATTCTTTCGTATTATTCTACCGAGTCTATGTATAACATTAGGTGAAATATTGCTTTCCATATTTATATATTTATAACAAATATTTTTTTTCAACAAAATATATTTATCATAAATATATATGAATATAATATATTACTTAATAGGTCAATTCCTACAAAATGAGAAATTTAAAGTGATATTTATAATTGCAATAAGTTTATTGATAAATTTCTTCAAAATTAATGTTATATCCCTTATTACAGCCAATATTATAAAGACAATTCAAGAAAAGAATTTCGACAAAACTAATAAATACTTCTATTATTTCATTATAGTATTTGTCCTATATATATTATTAAACACCTTCTATAAGTATTTTCAGGTAAAAGTATTGACAAAATTGCGATATTGGATCCGTAATGAAATAATCAAATTTCTTTTAGTAATCAACAACGACAAATACAGCGAAATTAATTTTACTAAATTGAATTCGCCCATATTTAGAGTGTCGAATACATGCTTCTATGTTTTCAATATGATTATAACAACACTTGTTCCAAATCTAACATTGTTAATGATTGTCTCTCTCTACTTTATATACAAAAACTTTAAAATTGGTACAATCTTCTTTATTGGAAATGTACTCGTCTTATTTTATTTGTACAATATTTGGGACAACATTATTTCTCAAAATAGAAATTATGAAAATAATATATCCGAAAGTGAATCATATGTTGTTGAGATACTGAATAACATCGACAAAATAATATTTAGAGGCAATATTCAAGATGAGATCGATACGCATGGTGAAAAGTGCGATAAGACGGTCAGCAGTGCAGTTAACTTTTATTCAGTCGCCAATTATCACGTTTTGTGCATGAGCATAATAGTATGTATAACAATTATCATCTCACTTTACTATTTGATAAATCAGTATTACGAAGGAAGGATGGATGCAACTCTCTTCATAACATTCTTCACCATTTTGCTTTTATACAGAGATTTAGTATTAGGTGCTATTCAACAGATTCCCGATTTAATTGAGTTTATGGGAAAGAAAGATAGTTTGGTTAGTATATTTAATGATATGAATGAAAATTATATGGAGGTTATTAATAAAGAGTATGATGAACACAATTTGGATTTCAATGAGATCGAATTTATTGACATTAATTTTAAATATAAGAATAGCAACCATTATATATTAAATAATTTTAATCTAAAGCTTGATACAAATAACAAGATTATCGGTATTGTTGGATTATCTGGAAATGGAAAATCGACATTCGCCAAATTATTGATAAAACTCTATAAATACGACGGTAAAATATTGATAGATGGCACTGATGTGCAAAATGTTGATACAGTATATTTACGCGAAAATATCATATTTGTCAATCAAAATTCGAAACTATTTGACAAGAAAATTATTGATAATATAATGTATGGTTGCAACAATCCCAACAAATGTCATGAGCATTTAAAGGTTATTATGCAATATAAGAAGATCCGCGAATTATTTAAAAATATCGATTTATACAATAAAAAAGCGGGATTGGCTGGAGAGAATTTATCAGGAGGTCAAAGACAGATTATAAATATAATTAATGGATTAATAACACCGTCAAATATCGTTATATTGGACGAACCGACAAATGGATTAGATATCGAACTGAAGAGGGATTTGATTGAAGTTATAAAATACTTCAAGACTTTTAAAAAATGTATTATAATAATATCACATGACGATGATATATTTCCAATATTTAATGAGACAATAAAGATTGATACTAAGCAAAAAAACACATCTATTTAGAGTCGGAAACAGTGACAGGAATTTGAACGCAAAATTTAATCTTCTTCTTTTTCTGTTTATCTTCATCAACATCATCTTTTTGACATTCACATAAATCATTGCATTGATTTTTTTCATTATTCTTCTCGTAAACGTAATTTGCAATATCATTTGCAACTTTGTTCAGCATTTTTCCATAATCTTTCTTTTCAGGTACAACTAAATCTTTGTCATAAAGAATACGATTAATATCATTCATTGTATAATTCTTCATGTTGTAGCAAACATCATAATAATAATTCCTTTTAAATCTCTTAAAACATGCATTCTCCAGTTCGTCAAAATCAACATAATTTTTACATTGATATCTTTTATCCTTCAATAATTCAACCAATTTATTTGTTAATGTTTCGACTAAAGTTTCATACTCCATATCAAGATTCTCTTTTTTAATCTTTTTTATTTTATTTATCTTATTTACAATAAAAAGTCTATATGCAATATATTTACTCGCTTTACATTGATAAGGTGCGAAATAACACGCATTTGAAATAATAGGTACCCTATTCGTCTTCTTTGCCTCGTGAATTTCATTAACATCATCCTCCAATTGATTTACAAAAGATATACATAAACGATATATAAGTCTTTTGTAAATAGTGGAATTGTCGTAATGTGCTTCGATATATTTTAATAATTCGCAAAAGAACTGATAATTGGGTAATTCGATAAAAAGAGCATTTATTGTACTGGGCATTTTATGATAAAGTTCTATAAAGAACTCATTAAATACACCGTTTCCATAATTTACATCATAAACCTTTGAAAGCTTAAACAATGTAAAATAGTAGTACAAAAGTACTTTAGGTGAATTGGAAACGATAACTGTATTAACTGATTTATATAGTATATACTCTCTATTTTGGGCATATTTGCTTGGTTTAACATTGGATAATTTCAAAAAATGTTTGATAAAATCGATGCAATGCTCGGCCAAACGAATATTCTCCTCTTTAAATATGGATGGAAATTTATCGATAATTTTATTCATATTATCTCTTGTGTGAAATTGTTATGTTAAAAATAGAAGATTCTGCGAATTAGAGAAAATAATCATCAATTTTATTTTTTATACTTAATATCCAATATATTGTTCAAAACAATTAATGAAACAACAAGAATAATGATGATATATGTATATATGGGTATATTTTCGTTCAATATAAATTTGGAAAATAAGGTAACCATAATGAATGTTATGACTAAAAATATGATATTTATAATCATGATACTCAAATCTCTACCTAAATAATGAAAAACAGGTATCTTAATCGCGTACGATATTGTTCCAAAAAGAATCGATATGATAAAAACTTTTATAAAATTAAAATGATTGTACTCACCAATTCTAAATGAATAGCTTGCTAATGTATAGAAAATAGATGATATTATAATTCCAATAACTAAAAAGATATATGATATCGCTTTATTCATATTCAATATTATACTATATTACAATATAAATATACCATAAAAAAATTGATTATTTTTTAATATATATTCCAATTTATTTATAAATTAGAATAAATAATGCAAACGGAAAAAACATGGCACAAACAGATATTTCAAATATATTAGATATTGATTATATGATCAATTGTACGATTAATAATTTATCAAATGATAATCTATCAAATAATAATGACATTCGTAACAGTAATGATTTAAATAATAGTATACAAGAGTTCAACAAGATTTCAACCGAATATATTAAACCGAAAAATAAGAGTATTAATATGAATAACCTATATAAATATGTTAATTTTGGAGATAAGTACTTAAATGTATTTTATAGATTATCTGAAGTCTCATATGATGGTTTTGTAAATATGTTTGAAAAAACGATGTATGAGCATCATTTATTTTTTAATAAGCAATTGAGCAACAATGGAATAAAGATCCATATCAATAGTTGCCAATTCTTTTATTTTTTAGAGTTAATGTTAATATTTAGAGAGAATATTGAAGAATTAAGAAACTCTTCAATATTTAAAGTTAATGGAGGAATTGTTGTAGTTGATGATTCGACTGTAACAGATAATGAGACTGGACTTTTAAGAGTATCTAATGGAACAAAAGCTGAACCGTTAAGAGGTTATCTTTTATACAATAGTTGGTCATATGAAACTAAACACAAAGTTTTGGGAAGTATGTATCCTTATATTTTTAGACTAAAACATATTATGCATGATATCTTTGCTAAAAATTACGAATTATTTGACGTCGGTCATTACCTTCGTTTAATAGCATCCTATTTTTATGCGAATGGAAATTCTCATGCACTTACATTATTGTCGTCTGAAATTAATAATAAGTCATTCGAATTGATTAATGATGAAAAATTAATGTTATTTGATAATGCTGGGAATGTGAATGAGCTATGGGTAACAAATGTATTGAAAATACAGGCTAAATTACGCATTATTATTATTTACCTTTTTACAACAAAGTATTTCAACTGAATAGTTTTTCATGAGTTATATAATTATTTATTTTATAAATCAGGTAACTACGTTCCCCGAACCCCTCCTTTTATTTAAAAAAATAAGGATTGATTATGGTGTTTTATAAAATGTAAATGGTTTAAATATTATGAAAAATTTTTTCATGAGTTATATAATTATTTATTTTATAAATACGATGGTAATCTAGATGGTCATTATGCAGAGTACTATCATTGTCATTAGGGAATGTAAAGTATGGATATTTATAAACATATGTATTAAATTTAGAGAATATATAATTGTCTGATACCATCAAATCGGTTTCCAAACATTTCCATTTTCCATCATCAGTCTTTAAATCGCATATCTTTTGCATCGATTTATGATTAATCAAATATGATATAGCACTCCATTCATTATCCCATTTTCTATATAATATTTCGTCCGTTGCATCCGTCGTATCAATCTTTATTGAAAAATATCCAAGCATAATAATATCCCAATCGCACGGTGCATTTTCAACAATATTCTTGATATCTCTATCCCAATATTTCGCAAAATCGAATGACAAATCATCTTCAACAATCATTGCAACGCCATATTTGGGGTTGCTACTCTTAATATACCCCTCTATGGCATGCAAATGAGATAACAAAATTGCATACTCTTTATTGGAATAAGCAGGATAATTTCCGTTGCATTCGTGAAAATATGTGGAATGTATATTTTCTATAAGTGTGCCATCAAATGCACTTATTCTCTCGTTTTTTATATCGATATTTTGCAATAGTGATTCCATACGAATCTTTCTATCAACTGATCTCTCCATATTAAGCCAATATATTGTATCAATATTATTTATAAGTTTAAGTTTATGATTATTATCATTATCATTATCATTATCATTATCATTATTAAAAATAAAGTTTGCATCAACATCATTATTGATAAAATTATATGCTAATGCATGTCTAATCAATAAATTATATGTCGTTATTTTATTGATTGAATATGCATTCGATTTTTTATCATCCAATAGATTTTCGTCAAAGAAGAGTATAAAACAATTTTTAACAAGATGAAAATACTGACCAAAAGAATAATCTGTTATCTCTTCATTGAGAATTTCATTTATATTTTCAAGGGAATCATCATAATTTAAATTTATCATAGATATATTATCAATATTAGGCATCTTATCCGTAATATTTGTATGATACCTAAATAAATCATTCGCAATATCATTGTTTGGTGATGAACAAATCATTTTATCATTCTCCGTTTTTTTAAAATTAGCATTTAATAATAATTCTTTTATTGGATTGATTGATATGCTGTTAATATCAATATATGTACCTCCATACTTATAAAGTATATCATATACAATTGATTTTTGAAATTTTTTAAATAATCTTTGGGGAATCTTTATTTCATTATATATTATATTTTTCTCTATCAATTTAGGATATTTATCTATTAAAGGTGAATAAGAGTGTAAATATACAACGTTTGGTTTATTAATATTAATTGCCGATAATATTGCGTAATAATTCCATATGCTCAAATTATCTTTTTCACAAATGAAATGAAAAATGTCAGGTATATCTGTCATATCTCTATATGATTTTTTTATAAATAATTTTACACGAGCAATATGCTTTTCTATTTATTCCAAATTATTATCATCAATATAAGATAATAATTCTTGTGGCAAAAATCCACTTACATTTAACATATGTGTTAGTAGATTATCGCGATGTTGTGTATGTGATCTGTTTTTGGTAAGTATATTAGATGGTTGAGTCGATTCTATCAAAGATATATAATTCTTTCTTTCATTCCATCTCATTAAACTCTTGATATTGTCAGTTATATATTTGATATCGAAATACTCAAGAGCATAAATCACATCATATCCAATATGAGTGCATTTGTACTCTTTTTGAATAAAAAACCTGATTAGATCAACATCAAGTTCATTCATATCATGTTCATTAATGAACTTTTTCATATCATCATTTTTGGCCAAAATATTTAGAACAACATACTGATAAAGTTTGCTGATAATCTTACCGGCCTCTCTAATATAATTTTGGCATGGAAAAGAATATCTTTCCCCCAAAAATCTATTGATTACGCCGATATTTTCAACAACAAAAGATGCGCTAATAGAATAGCCAATCAAATCAAAGTAAAATATCTTTTTAAAGTCTCTCTTAATAAGTAGATTTTTGATATATCTATCGATACGTGAATCTCTCTCTATCTCAATTGATCTGCAATTCAATATTCTACCAAAACGATTCAGTTCGGTAAAATTATTCCTTTTGAATAATCGAAAAATAGTATCAATCACCTTTTTAGGCAAAGCGATCTCATTCTTGTTTGGAAGAGAAAAAGCCTTTCTTCTGGCCAACTTAACGACAACATGGGTCGGTTTATTGGGATTAATGTCGCTCATTTTTCGCAATTTATTCAATGATGTTTATTATATAATTTTCTATATGATATTTTTATTCTAGTATTGAAAATCCATCAAATTTTTTTATGGCTAATTACCAATAATTTCAAATAGTTGATTTATATATCTATTTTTATTAAAATTGGTTTTGATAAAATTAATATTTCTCATTTTTATATTCTTTATCTCGTCTTCTTTCAATTCAATCATATTAAATATCGCGCCGTATATTTGACTAACATTTTCATTAAATCTCATTAATCGATTCTTTATATTATCGCATCCCAAACATTTCCCTTTATGATTGCCTTTATTACACACAACAAATGGCGCCGGTATAGCATTCAGGTGGCCATATGTCGTTCCAAAAGATGCCCTAAACTGATCATCATTTATAAAATACCCTATTAACGATAATTGCTCGTTGTAATTGTGGATAAATACAGTCTTTTTCTCATATTCGCGTATACCCCCATATGGTATTAAAAACCCATTTTCCCCATGCTTAATCAGCTCATGATTTCCACCAACATCACTTGCAATAACTGGTACTCCACACCCGAGTGCTTCAATGATGTTGTATGAACATCCCTCCGAAACAGATGGCAATATGATAAAATCGAATATATCGTAATATTTCGACACATCCGTTTGAAAACCCTCAAATGATACATTATTTGAAATCTCATATTTTTTACATAATTCTTTGAGGTATTTGTCGTAAATATCATCTTGCGTACCGACGAAATAACAAGTATAATTGGGATATTTTTTAAAGATCATAACAAGAGCAAAGATTAACATCGGCATATTTTTATCGTCGCTGAATCTCGTTATAACACCAAATTTTCGAGACTTACCTCTGTCCATCACATTTGAAATATTATTTTTATTTGAATTCAAATTTATGTCCGTATAATTTATTATTTTATAAAATTTATTACCATACTCATTATCATCAATATTTAATAATCGTGTTAATTTTTCAATTGTGTAATCATTTACTGTAAGTATTTTGTAAAAATACGAATAATATTTTTCAACAAATGAATTTGAATAAGCGACATCGCTATGTGTGATAAAAATAATCTTTGTTATCATTGATATTTCGTACAAATTCCTATTGGAAAAGAATATATCGGAATTGAAAAATATGTAATCTGCTTTAAAATTACGGATAAAATCAAGATTGAATTTAGATATATCAATAATGTCGCTTTCTAATATCGATTTAAACTTATCTTTACCAATTGTATCATTTCTTAATGGAACGACAATTATATTAAAACCGATAGATTTATATATTTTATAGATGTTTGTTATAAATTGATTTCCACCACCAAAGCTTAATGAAGGGGTATATATGATTATATTTTTATCCAAATCATTTATTAAACTATAATTAACTTTGACTAGATTATTCACTTTATTCTCTTTTAAATTATTCAATATGTTAAAATCATTTATATCACGAATATCTATTAAAGAACTTCTTTCACCAAATTCATCAATAGATGTTCTTTTTAATTCATAGAATAATGGATATTCATATGTATATTTTTTATCATTCAGGCATGTATTGAGATAAGGTTCGGTATATTCACATGTATCTCCATCATACCATTTAAAATTGTTTTTATATGAGAATATTCTATATTCGTTGTAAAAAGAATCGAAATTTATATAATAATCATTATTATTTTCAAAAAGAGTGTAGCCGGTAAACCATATGGCAAATCTATCTGTTCTCTCTCTTAAATTATATATATCGACTAAATTTTTAAAATTATTTCGTATGCAAATGAAATCGGCATCCCATTTGAAAACATTGTTATATGTTGCTTTTGATAAAGACCAATTGTAGAAATTACCTAATGTATTTGGATCCTTTCTTGCAATCGCTGATGCATGTTGCACTCCAACTCTTGAAACATTAATACAATATTGATACAGTTTTATTTTATCATATATTTTTGCATATTCCTGCATTATCTCATATGTTTTATCAGTACTGTTGTTGTCAATAAATATTATCTCATCTACTAAATCAACGACACTTTCAATGCAATATTTTAAATTCAACTCTTCATTCTTTGCTCTTATAATGAGTGATATGCCACACTTTAATTTATTTTTAGGTAGCGGATTATCCAAATCAAACATCACCTCTTCAATAAATCTTACTTTCTTCCTGCCAATGATATTCTTATTCCCATTCCCATTCCTCACAACATCATATTTCATCCAATTAATAATCATATCATTATCAACAACTTTTATTTTATCGATATATTCGGGATATCTTTGAAAAAAAGTTTTACTTGAATATACGCGATCTTCATACTTGCCTTTTGTTAACCAATGATTTAACATTTGATAATCTGTAAAATCTTTTAAATCTCGATTAAATTCTCGATATAATTTAAAACTTAACCCAAAATTATTTTCATTAATCATATCAATATTTGAAATTAAATTTAATTTTGTTCCAATTTTATAATAATGCAAAATCGTTTCAACTTCGTTATAATTAGAACCATTTAAACCATTACATAATTTATATATCTCTATATCTAAATTAGTCGGTTTGTAATTTATGATCCCTGCGTTATCAATATAATAATATATATACTCTTTATCGCTATTAAAAAAAAATCCATTGTAATTACAATACTCTTTAAGTAAAAGTAGATTAAAATCATTATTTTTTTTAAAAAAATCTTTTGTTGAAATATAAATATTCTCTTTATTTGCAAATTGATGGTATTCGTTCAATATCTTTAATCCTTTGTTACTACCATCATCAATATTTAATCTATTTAATCTCTTATACTCTTCCAAATTGAATAAAGGATATTTTAAATAAAATAACTTTTCTGAATAGATATATTGAATTTTATTTAGGTTATTGATGTAAAATTCTATTATTTTATTTTCATTATATTTTTTTGCAATACTATAATTTTTAATAAAAAGACCATAATTGAAATCATTTATCTTTTCATAAAAAGTTTCAATTGAATATATTAAATTATATTTATTTTCATGCAAATATATTGCATCATTATCAGTTATTTCATTCAAATTATAAATGAATTTATACATATTTTTGTTAAAATTAGGAATCATATTTAATGCAGCACCAATTGACCACGCAAAAGTATTATTTTCACCTCCACTCTTTAACCAATTTATTTTACAATCAATGTTTGATGCTTCAATATCAACCCCACTAAAATATTTGTAAATTTTAACACTAAAGTCAGGATATTTCATGTCAAAGCTATTTTCATTAAAAATGTGTAAATTCTCACAATCCAATAATATTTTCTTGTTCATTATCTCGTAAATTTGCATATTATTTTTATTATTTAATTCGTCATATAATCTCTTTACAAAATATAAATCAATATTGTAATGTGCAATAAAGTGATTAAATGACGATATTTTATTATTATCAAAAAAATGATAATAGATATAGTAGTTTATGTCGCCACCACTACTATTTTCAAAAATTAAATTTTTGTTGGTACTTTTATAGAAAAGTAAATCAAAAGTTGGATAAAGCTGGTAAAAATAATGAATAGAATATAAGAGATCATATTCATCATTTTCCTTTAGATGTTCGATAATTTTATTATCATCTAATTTTTCATTAAATTTAAAATTTAATTTCTTATATTCAATTATATTGAATTGACTGTTGTTACCATATAAATTTTTTAACTCTAAAAATGAGTCCATTACATTTATATAATACTTTTTTTATTAGGAACATACGGTTCGCGAGCGTTAGCGAAGCTTGCGCTTTGCTAAAAGCGCATCCCCTAAAAACCCCTCCCTTTTCAGGAAACTACGTTTCCCGAACCCTTCCTTTATATTTTTTATAACACTTGTTGTTAAAAATTAATTTTTAATTTTAATTAAAATTAAAATCAAAAAATATTTTGGAAAAGTAGTTTTTTCAATAAAATATATTTCTAAATATAAAAAAGATGACCTTCATAACATTCATTATTCCTACGATTGGGCGAGAATCTTTAAAAGACTCTATTGCATCATTACAGAATCAAACCGACGATAATTGGAATGCAATATTGATATTTGATGGTTCTTTAAATCAGTTTGAATTTAAAGAAAAAAGGTTAACAATTATTGAAATAGAAAAGATTAAAAATGATTGCAACAAAAGTTGCAGTGGTTTTGTTAGAAATATCGGTTTAAAATATATTATTGACAATAATATTGAGACGGAATGGATTGGTTTCTTAGATGATGATGATACCCTTTCACCCAATTATATTGAAAAACTGAAAGAAGAGATTGATCTTTCACCCAAAGAGTTTAAGTTTGACATTTGTATATTTAGAATGATTTATCCCAATAATGTATTTTTACCTCTAATTCAGGATAAAAACATAATAAAAAATCATGTTGGAATAAGTTTTGCGATACACAATCGAATAATAGCAGATGCGATATTTGAAAATAATGCATTTGAAGATTTTATGTTTCTTAAAAAAATGCAACATAAAAAACACAGAATTTTAATATCTTCATTTATCACCTACTTTATAAGAAGATTACCTGAAACAAATGATATAACAAGCGGAACTTATCCTAAAGTACCATTGGGGTTAGGGAACCTACGGTTCCCCTAAAAACCCCTCCCTTTTCATTTTATCATTGTTATTTCAATAGTCGTTTCAATAGTTGTCATCATAATTATCATTTATTCACCAAAAAAAAGAACATCCATACCTTCCACATTTTTTACCCAATATATTTGGACAATAATCAAATGATGTATAAGCCATACGATCGTGTTCAATTTTTGCCTTTAAATAATTATTGGCATGTTCAATTTTTTCCTTCAAATATCCAAATCCTAAAAATGACAATATACTTGCCAATAAAAGATATAGATAATTAAATATTTTATTCAGCATTTATACTGTTGTATAAATATTTTTATTTTCATTTTTTAAACTTCATATTTTTATATAAAGGCGATAAAAAGGAAAGGAGGGGATTTGGGGAACGTAGTTCCCCAACTTAATAGACATATTCATTCATCAAATTTTCCCTATTCTTCTCTTCAAAATTCACAATGTGGTAAAAGTTAGAAATAGTCTTTTCGTTTAATTGATTGTCGCTAAAATTTTTAAAAGCCTTATGTACTCCCATAACATTAACACTCTTTAATTTAATCAAATTCTTTTCACGAAATTGGTCGTAATACAGTCCTTTGATAATTATTGACAAATCAAATATGTTATTAAAGTCGTTGTACTTAATGAGATTATCGCCCATTTTACAAAATTGATTTTTGAAAACAAATATATCGGTCTCTTGATTAAGTTCAATTAATTCTTTAAAATTTGTCGTTGTCTCATTTAAAATAATATATTCATCTAAATCATTGTATAAACAATAATTGGAATAATTTTTCAATATATTTAATGAATCATTTATTGCCATTGTTTGTGAAAAGTGATATTTTGGAATCATTGTATCTTTCCACCAATATGGATAATCCCATTCCACCAAATAAATTTTCATATTAAATTTGTTCATATTTGATATATCCTCCAATAATATTGTATCTATCTTTTTATTGTAATATATGTAAAATACTTCAACTCCTAAATCCCCATAGTATTTCAAGTATCTTTCCAATAAAAAATAATCATCTTTAAAAAGTGTCATTGCCGAAATATTGTGGTCAACAATATTTAACTGTTCCAAATAAAAATAGAAATTATAAGTATCTTTATATGCTATCTTTAAACAAACATTATGTGGTATAGTATTAATCTCAATAATGATTGCGGTAGATGATTCATAATTATCATCATTATCATATATAGTTTTGTTAATTATTTTACAGTTATTTATTGATATATGTATGTCATCTAAATTCCAATTATTTATTTTATAATGCATTGTTGTTAATACAATTTTATTTTTACATAATGATATATTGCTAAAGAGTATTCTATCATCAATATAGACATTTGTCGGTTTTATAACAATTATATTTTTATTAACAACATCATGCATATAATATTTATTGGAAAAGAATTTTTTGGTAAAATTTTGTTCATTCCAATGCATTGTTAAACAATTATCCTCTATACTATAAGTACCTTTTACATTAATATTATTTATATTAAAAAACTCTTTATTCTCTTTATTGAATATATATGTTTCATATATCGAATTATTTGTTATCTTTGATTCAAAGAATATATTTTTATAAAACAAATCTATTTTACAATAAATATTTCCAATAATTTTTTTTAATATTAAAAATTCATCTAGACTTATTATGTCGTCTTGAATTGAATATGAGTATTTACAACCAGATAAAACAGCACTATTATCATTATTTTTTAAAATTAACTTTTCACAATTATTACTACTATCTACAACATACATAACATTAAATTCTTTATCAAATATATTTTTGAAATAATATAGATCATCTTTATCATAACTAAAAAATTCTTCTTCATTCCATTTTTCCCACTTTATTAATAATCTATTATTTTCTAAAACATACAAACCACATTCACACTCTAAATCTTTTCTAAATACTCTATTCTTCTCCACATCTAAAATACATCTACCTTGCCAATCACTATGTACGACATATATTTCATTCATAATAAATATATGATTTATTATAAATGAGAGATAAAAAAATGACATAAGTTTTAACTAATATTTTTATTTTTTAATTTATTTACCTAATATGGTGTAAAACTTTCCCCTTCCATTTATTGGCAAAGTAAGTCCAATTTTTTAAAAACATATCTTTAAATTCCTTACCACTTCCACCCCAATGATGATTAATATATTCACTTTGATTTATTCTAAAATTCAATTTATTCAAATATAAAGATTGCATACATAAATCGGTATCTTCAACCCAAAATTTGTCGTAATAAGGATCCAGACCAAAATCAAAATTAAATAAATCTCTTCTAAATGCTTGACAACAACCAGCAATATGATCAACATATAATTCCTCCTCATTATCTTCATTAATATCCTCTTGTGTTCCAAACTCCCAGCTTTTAATATAAGCCCCTGCTATTCCTACTATACCATACCTTTCATCGTACAATAAATTCTTTATTCTATCGACGAAATCATTATTTGTTAAAAATGCGTCTGAATCTATGCTTATAATAATGTCGCCTATCGCTTCCTTAAATAAGACGATTCTTCCACCACAAACACCTAAATTTTCATTTGAAAATATCAATTTTATCTTATCGTGCTTCTCTTGAAAAGTTTTCAAATATTCGATTAAATCTCTATTACTATTATTATCTAATATAATTAACTCTTCGATATCTTCTCTATCAAGTACGTCAAGATAACTTTCTAAACATTTTTTTGTCATATCTATTCTATTGTATGTTAAAAAGACAAGACTTATTGTATTCTTTAAAAACTTTCTTGCAAATATATTATATAAAGTATTCTTTTCAAATATTATTTTTTCCGTAAGTTTTTTTAAATATGAATTACTATATGTGTCCCATAAATGAATGCAATAATTGTTTTTAACAATCTTTTTGTATTCAT
>JACCDX010901809.1_pt1 | contig 19074 bp, 17 predicted proteins | sample 7449681 | NCBI WGS metagenome assembly JACCDX01 (sample SAMN15323450, study PRJNA562643) | freshwater metagenome | isolation source: river surface water | place: USA:Blue River Watershed | collected 2017-08-18
ACCGCCATGTCTTGCAGCAAAGCCCGGCTTTTTTCGAGACCACGCAATCGGGCGAGGTGCTGTCGCGTTTGACCAACGACGCCACGCTGGTGCAGACCGTGGTGGGTTCGTCCTTGTCCATGGGTTTGCGCAACGCGGTGATGGGGGCGGGGGCCATGGCGATGTTGGTGTGGACCAGCCCGATGCTGATGCTGCAGGTGCTGCTGGTGTTGGCCATCGTCGTGCTGCCGGCGGTCACTTTGGGGCGTCGGGTGCGGCGCCTGTCGCGGGCGACCCAGGATCGAGTGGCCGACGCCAGCGCCTTGGCGGGCGAGGTGCTCAACGCCATTCCTGTGGTACAGGCTTACACGGCCGAGGGGCGCGAGGCGGATCGCTTTGTTCAATCCACGTGGCGTGCGCTGGGTGCGGCCTTGCGCCGCATCCGGGCACGGGCCGTGCTGGTCGGTTTTCTGATCATGGCCAGCAGCGCGGTGTTGTTGTGGGGCCTGTACATGGGCACACAGGCGGTGCGTGCGGGCACCACCAGTCCGGGTGAGTTGGGGCAGACGGTGTTCTATGTGATCTTGCTGGCCAGTGCTTTTGCGGTGCTGGGCGAGGTGTATGGTGATCTGCTGCGTGCCACGGGCGCCACCGAACGCTTGATGGAACTGTTGCATGCCCGCTCGTCCGTCCAAGAGCCCGCATCACCCCGCCTGCCGACCTGGCAGCCCGGTGGGGCGCGTTTGCGACTGCAGGGGGTGCGATTCCATTACGCCAGCCGGCCCGGGACCTGGGCGCTGGACGGTTTGTCGGGCGACATCGCTGCGGGTCAAACCGTGGCCATCGTGGGCCCCAGTGGCGCGGGCAAGACCACCCTCTTTGATCTGCTCATGCGGTTTCATGACCCCCAGCAGGGCCAGATCGAGATGGCGGGGGTGCCGATCGCCCAGATGTCGCTGCACACCCTGCGCGAGCGCATCGCCCTGGTACCACAGACGCCGGTGGTGTTCACCGGCAATGTCTGGGACAACATCCGTTATGGCCGTCCAGAGGCGAGCCAGGACGAGGTGCAGGCGGCGGCGGTGGCGGCGCATGCACACGATTTCATCCAGGCGCTGCCGCAGAGCTACGACACCGAACTGGGCGACCGGGGGGTGCGCCTGTCGGGTGGCCAGCGGCAACGCATCGCGATCGCACGTGCCATGCTCAAGAACGCGCCGCTGTTGCTGCTCGACGAGGCCACCAGCGCGCTGGACGCCCAAAGCGAGCAGATGGTACAGGCCGCGCTGGCGCAAGCCATGGTCGGGCGCACCACCCTCGTGATTGCCCACCGTCTGGCCACGGTGCTGCGTGCCGATGACATCTGGGTGTTGGACCAAGGCCGTTTGGTGGAGCGTGGCACCCACGCCGACCTGATGGCCCGTGGGGGGCTTTACGCCAGTTTGGCCGCCTTGCAGTTCAATGCCGCTTGATCGCCGCCGCGCCCAGTCGATCAACGGTCCTTGGGAGGGGGGTGGACGAAATGGCACAAGCCAGTTACAATACACAGGTTGCAACCCATTGCTTACCCTAGTTGCAACAAGGTCTGATACGGGCAGCGGCCCCCCAACGCCGCACAGCTCCACCCCTGTTCAATGGCATTGAACCCAACGGGTGGTCACACTTTCCCACTTGGCAAGCACCACTGTCGCGTCCCCATCAGGGCGTCATGCCCATGCGCGGTCACCCCTGGTGACGCCCATGACCTCGGGCCTGTTTGGCCCCGCTTCACTGAATCTTGAATGTCTTCTTTCGCTACCTTGCCTTTCTCTGTTGGCCAATTTCTCATCACGCCCTTGACCCGCTCAGTCCAAGCCGGACGGTTTCTGGCCTCTTTGTCCATTCGCCGCGGCACGGGGTCTCAGACCCATGACCGCGTGTACACCTTTAAACCCGAGTTTCCAAACCAGGACAGCGCGCTGACCTACGCCGCGGCCCAAGGCCGTTATTGGCTGCTCAACCCCGCCCACTTGGCTTGAACCCCCACACCGAGGACCCCACATGGCCAAAGAAGAATTGATCGAAATGCAAGGCAAGGTGGACGAAGTCTTGCCCGACTTGCGTTATCGGGTGACGCTGGACAACGGCCACCAATTGATCGCTTATACCGGCGGCAAGATGCGCAAGCACAGCATCCGCATTTTGGCTGGGGACAAAGTCACCCTTGAGATGTCGCCCTACGACCTGTCCAAAGGCCGCATCACCTTCCGTCTGATCGAAAACCGCATGCCTCGCGCGCCCGGTGCGCCAGCGTTCAAACGCAAGCGCTGATCGGATTTTTCTGTTTCATCCGGCGCCCAATTTTTCGGAGGGCGCATTTTCTGAAAGGCTCATCATGAGCAAAAAACTCTACGTCGGCAACCTCGCTTATTCGGTTCGTGACGACGATCTGCAACAACATTTCAATGCCTTTGGCACCGTTGAGTCGGCCAAGGTCATGATGGAGCGCGACACCGGTCGCTCGAAAGGCTTTGGCTTTGTCGAAATGTCGACCGCCGAAGAAGCCCAGGCGGCCATCGAAGGCTCGCACGGCAAGAACATGGGTGGCCGTGACCTGACCGTCAACATCGCCCGCCCGATGGAGCCCCGCGCCCCGCGCAGCGGCGGCTTTGGCGGCGGCGGTTACGGTGGTGGCAATGGCGGCGGTGGCTACGGCGGCGGTCGTCGCAACAGTTACTGATCAGCCCCCCGAAACCCAGGTGCGGCGATAGACGCCGTCTGGGTCGTATTGTTGGGCCTGTAGGGTGGGGTTGAAGCGCCGGTTCGCCCGTGCGTCGGTGCCCCTGCCGCTCAGGTAAAGCCAGTTGCCCTGGTTGCTGTAGACGTCGTAATCGATCAGCATGGCCTCGAACCAGGCCGCGCCAGCACGCCAGTCGCAACCCAGGTCATGGATCAGGTGACTGGCGACGTTTTGCCGCATGCGGTTGGACAAGTAACCGGTGGCGGCCAATTCGCGCATGCCGGCGTCGATCCAGGCGTTACCGGTTTGACCCGCACGCCAGCGCTCGAACGCCGCCTCGTCGTGTCTCGGTGGCGGTGCGTGGCCCAAACCTTGGGCCAGGTAGAGCCGTCTGCCGTGTTTCTGGTGCAACCACCGGAAATGGTCGCGCCACAACAATTCAAACAGCAGCCAGCGGCTGCCCTCGTTCGCGCCATGCACCGATTCAAATTCGGCGATGGCGGCCCAGGCCGTGCGCGCCGACAGCGCGCCCGTGGCCAACCAGGGCGACCACTTGCTCGAAAAATCCAAGCCCAGCAGGCCATTGCGCGTGACTTTGTACGTGTGCGGCAGGCCTCGCTCGACATATTGCGCCAGGTGCGCCAGCGCCGCGCGTTCTCCCCCACCCCCATTCGGTGGATCCCAGATCAAAGCGCCACGCGGATCGGGCTTGACCTGGGGCGTGTCGTGCGTCGACGCCTGGTTCATCCAGGGGGTAAGGGCCGCGTGCACGGCCGACTCGGGCGGCAAGGGCGGCAGGGATGGGGGCCTGGGTGCGGGCGGGGCGGGTGGTGTCTTCGCGCGTTCCAGCTGTTGTCGAAAGGCCGTGAAGAGGTCGGGGACCTGGCTGGGCGCAAACGGCAGTGATTCGGGTGCCATCAGGGTCGAGTGCCAAACCGTCTCAACCCGAACCCCCAGCGCGCGCAGGGCGGCGATGTCGGCCTGCTCCTCGGGGGCGGCGATGTCCTCGCAGACCACCAGTGGGTGCCCCAGTGCCCGCACCGCATCGGCCAGGACCTGCACCGGATGCCCCCAGCCCTGCACCAAACGGCTGCCCAGCCCTTGCAATTGGTCGTGCAGGTCGTCGCAGGCCATGCGCACCCACTCGCGCCGGTAGGGGCCGACGCGCTCGAACCCCCAGCGGGTGGGTTCCTTGCCACGCGCGTCGTGTACAAACAGCGGCAGCAGCCAGCCCTGCACCTCGCGCACGCGCCCGATGGCGTGCGTCAGCGCCACCGGGTCGTGCAGGCGCAGGTCGTTTCGGAACCAATGAATCACGCCAGGGGTGGGGTGCGGCAGGGCGGTGGGTGGCATGGGCGCTGGAGCGGTCAAGCAAAGCTGGCCACTATACGACGCAAGCCCATGTTCGGGTCGGCACGAGGGCTTGAGGCGGTTCTTATCCCCAAAGGCGCTTGGGTGCCCATGACCCAGGTTTGGGGTGCATGGGCCACTGGGTGTAGGATTTATGTTTGCAACAAGGCCATCACTCCACCCATGTCCGACGCGTACCTGACGTTCTCCCACTCGATCCTGGGTGCCCGACTGACCCAGTGGCTGGGCCTGCCCCAGCCCGTGCCCTTGCGCCGTTTCGAGCCGGGGCAGGCGGTGGTACCGGGCGAGGTGCTGGTGGCGGGCGGCGGCGAGCCGCAGTTGCTGGGGGCCTTGGCCGCTGCCCTGGCGCGGATGCAGGCGCGCACCCTGGCCCACGCCAGCGTGCCGGGCTGGACGGCCCTGGCCAACCAGGCCTCGATGATGAGTGGCCCTTGGCGCGTGACCGAGCCAGGCGGAGGACCGATCCACGCCGTGGTGTTTGACGCCACCGGCCTGCACACCATTGCCGAGGCTCAGGCCTTGTACCGCTGTTTTCACGAGGTGGTGCGGGCGATTCAGCCCTGCGGCCGGGTGGTGGTGATTGGCCGACCGGCCCCCGATTGCGAGGGCCCCGAGCACCAAGCGGTGCAACGAGGGTTGGAGGGTTTTGTGCGCGCCTTGGCCAAAGAGGTCCGACGCGGGATCACCGCCCAGACGGTCTTGCTCGCCCGTGGCGCCGAGACGCAGCTGGAAGGGGTGTTGCGTTTTTTGTTGTCGCCGCGCAGCGCCTATGTTTCGGGCCAGGTCTTGGTTGTGGGGGTGGACGCCAAAGCGACGGCTTTCGACGCCGCCTGCCCGCTGGCCGAGCGGCGTGTTCTGGTGACCGGTGCCGCCCGTGGCATCGGGGCGGCCATCGCCCAGACCCTGGCCCGCGACGGGGCGCGGGTGGTTGGTGTCGACGTCGCGTCAGCGCAAGACGATTTGCGCTCGGTGGCCGAGCAAACGGGCGGGCTTGCGCTGCCGCTGGACATCACCCAGCCCGATGCGATCGAGCGTCTGGTCGATGCCGCCCGCGCCGATGGCGGCTGGGACGGCGTCGTGCACAACGCCGGCATCACCCGCGACAAAACCATCGCCCGCATGGCCCCCCACCTGTGGGAACAGTTGGTGCAGGTCAATCTGGCGGCGCCATGGGCGATCACCCAGGGTCTGCTGGCGGCCCAGGCGCTCAGGCCCGGTGCACGGGTGGTGGGGGTGTCGTCGATCTCGGGCATCGCGGGCAACCCGGGGCAGACCAACTATGCGTTTTCCAAGGCGGGCCTGATCGGCATGGTGCAAGCCTTGGCCCCCGATTTCGCCCGCCAGGGCATGGCGATCAACGCCGTGGCCCCCGGCTTCATCGAAACCCGCATGAGCGCGGCCATGCCGACCCTGATCCGCGAGGCGGGTCGGCGCATGAACGCCATGGGCCAGGGCGGTCAAGCGGTGGACGTGGCTGAAGCCATTGCCTGGCTGCTCAGTCCGGCGTCCCAGGGGGTCAACGGCCAGGTGATGCGGGTCTGCGGCCTGAGCCTGATCGGGGCCTGAGGTGGGAGACGCCATGCGAGCCATGGGGCGCTTCGAGGGCTGGGGCCGGGCGCTGTGGACCTCCTTCAAGCGGCCTGGACCCGTGGCGGCGCTGGAACCGGTGACGCTGACGGGCGACGCCATCGTCGATCCCACGCATGTGCGACGCTACCGCGAGGTGTGCGCGTTCCAGCCGGGTCAGGGCGTGCCGCTGACCTACCCACAGTTGCTCACCTTTCCCCTGCTGATGCGCTACATGACCTCGTCCGCTTGCCCCTGGCCGGCGATGGGAACGGTGCACCTGGCCAATGACATCACCCAGCATGCACCGATCCGGCCCGGCGACCGCTTGCGGGTGCGACTGCGCACCGGGGTCTGCCAGGCGCACGACAAGGGGCAGGTGTTCACATTGTCGTTTCAGATCGAGCACGCCGACGTGGACCGACTCCTGTGGCAGGCCACGCAAACCCTGTTGCGCGTGGGCGTGAGCCAGCCCTTGGGCGCACCCTGGCGCGACGAACTGACCGGCCCCAACGCTGAGGGCGGCTCCGCTTTGCAGGCCGTGGGGACCTTCGATGCCGCGGCCGACATCGGGCGGCGCTACGCGGCGGTTTCTGACGACGCCAACCCCATCCATTTGTGGCCTTTCACGGCCCGCTTGCTGGGCTTTCCGTCGGTGCTGGCCCATGGTCTGTGGAGCCAGGCGCGCGCCCTGGCCTGGTTGCACCCGGATGGGGGGCCAGCATCGGCCCGCTTGCAGGCCACCTTCAAACGGCCTTTGTTTTTACCGGCGCAAGCCAGCGTCTGGCGTGGCCCAGCCGGGGGCCCCTGCGCCGATCTGTTCGAGGTGCGCGATGTCACGGGGCAGCTCCCGCACCTGCGCGCCCGTCTCTGTGTCCTTCAAGCTGAGGTGGACCCGTCATGAACCCAAATGCCCTTCGCCGCGTCGCCATCGTGGGCGCCAACCGCATCCCCTTTGCCCGCTCAGGCGGCGCTTACGCCCAGGCCTCGAACCACGACCTGTTGACGGCCGCCCTGCAAGGCTTGGTGGACCGATGCGGCTTGCAGGGTCAGCGCCTGGGCGACGTGGCGGCTGGTGCCGTCATGAAACACGCGCGCGACTTCAATCTGGTGCGCGAGGTGGTCTTATCGACCACGCTCTCGCCCCAAACGCCTGCCTTTGACTTGCAACAGGCCTGCGGCACCGGGCTGGAGGCGGCCATGTTGGTCGCGCACAAGATCGCCGTCGGTCAGATCGAGTGCGGCATCGCTGGCGGCGTGGACACCACATCGGATGCGCCCATCGGGCTCAACGACCAACTGCGTCGCCACCTGCTGACGCTCGCGCGCGCCCGCAGCACGGGGCAACGCCTGCGCGCCCTGTTGCGCATGCGCCCGGCGCAGTGGCTAAAGCCCGACGCACCGCGCATCGCCGAGCCGCGCACCGGCCTGTCCATGGGCGAGCACGCCGAGCGCATGGCTCAGCAGTGGGGCATCACGCGCGAAGCCCAAGATGAGCTGGCGCTGCAAAGCCACCAGAAGCTGGCCCGTGCCTGCGACGCGGGGTTTTTCAATGACCTGATGACGCCGTTTCTGGGTCTGCGCGAAGACAACAACCTGCGCCGTCAACTGAGCCGCGAACAACTGGCTCAGCTCAAACCCTGCTTCGATCGCCAGGTCGCGCCCGGGCGGGGCACGCTGACCCCGGGCAACTCGACGCCGCTGACCGACGGCGCCTCGGCGGTGCTGCTGGCCAGCCCGCAGTGGGCGGCCGAGCGCGGCCTGTCGGTCTGGGCCCATTTGACTTTTTGCGAAGTGGCCGCGGTGGACTTCTTTCACCCGGACCCCGCGCGGCAAGAGGGCCTGCTGATGGCTCCGGCCTACGCCGTGCCGCGCCTGTTGGCGCGCGCGGGTTTGACCCTGCAAGATTTTGATTTTTACGAGATCCACGAGGCGTTCGCGGCCCAGGTGTTGTGCACGCTCAAGGCCTGGGAAGACCCCGTCTTTTGTCGCGAGCGGCTGGGCTTGCCGGCTCCCTTGGGGGCCATCGACCCTGGGCGGCTCAACGTCGTGGGCAGCTCGCTCGCGGCCGGACACCCGTTTGCCGCCACCGGCGGGCGCATCGTCGGCACGCTGGCCAAGCTGTTGAACCAAAAGGGCAGCGGGCGGGGCTTGATTTCGATTTGCGCCGCCGGGGGTCAGGGCGTCGTGGCCATTTTGGAGAAATGAACCCATGTTGACCTACAAGGCCCCTTTGCGCGACATGCGTTTTGTCATGAACGAGGTGTTCGACTACCCTGCGCATTACCAGGCCTTGGGCCAGGACGAGCAGGCCAGCCCTGAGACGGTGGATGCCATCCTTCAGGCCGCGGCCACGTTCTGCGAAGAGGTGATCGCCCCGCTCTACCAAAGCGGTGACCAAGAAGGCTGTCGTTTTGAAAATGGCGTCGTGCGCACCCCCAAAGGATACAAGGCCGCTTACGACCAATTTGTGCAGGGCGGTTGGCAAGGCTTGTCGTATCCGCCCGAGTACGGCGGGCAGGGCCTGCCCATGTCCCTGAACCTGCTCAAGAGCGAAATGATGGGCACGGCCAACTGGGCCTTCAACATGTACCCGGGACTGAGCATCGGCTGCATCAACACCTTGATGCAGTACGGCACGCCTGAGCTCAAAGCCCAGGTGCTGCCCCGCCTGGTGTCGGGCGAGTGGACCGGCACCATGTGCCTGACCGAGCCCCAGTGCGGGTCCGACCTGGCCCAGGTCCGCACCCTGGCCCAGCCCCTGGCCGACGGCACCTATGCCCTGAGCGGCACCAAGATCTTCATCTCCAGTGGTGAGCACGACCTGACCGACAACATCATCCACATCGTGCTGGCCCGACGGCCCGACGCGCCGCCGGGCACCCGTGGCATCTCGCTGTTTCTGGTGTCCAAACGTTTGCTCAACGCGCGGGGCGAAGCGGGCGAGCGCAACGCGGTGCACTGCGGTTCGATCGAGCACAAGATGGGCATCCACGCCAGCGCCACCGCGGTGCTGCACTTTGACGGCGCCATTGGCACGCTGATCGGCCAACCCAACAAGGGCCTGGAAGCGATGTTCACCTTCATGAACACCGCCCGCATCGGCACCGCCATTCAGGGCGTGGCGCACGCTGAGTTGTCTTACCAAGGGGCACTGGCCTACGCGCAAGAGCGGCGTTCCATGCGCGCCCTGTCGGGCAAGAAAGAGCCCGACCAAGTGGCCGATGCGCTGATCTGGCACCCCGACGTGCGCCGCATGCTGCTGACGCAAAAGGCCGTCGCCGAAGGTGGGCGTGCCATGATTTACGCAGCGGCACAGTTGGCCGACCGGATGTACGCCGCCGCCTGGGCGGGGGATCAGGCCACTTACAACCGCCTTGACGCGGAACTGGGGTTTTACACGCCGATCCTGAAGGGCTTTCTGACCGAAATGGGCCTGGAGGCGGCCCACTGGGGCGTGCAGGTCATGGGCGGGCACGGCTACATCGCCGAGCACGGCATGGAGCAGATTTTGCGCGACGCGCGCATCGCCACCCTGTACGAGGGCACCACCGGCATTCAAGCGCTCGATTTGTTGGGGCGCAAGGTGATCTTGCAAACCCGGGGCCGGTGCGTGCGCGACATGACCCGCGACATTCTGGCGCTGGCGCGGCCCAAGTGGTGGTCCTCGGGGCCTTTGGGGCGCATGGCGCGGGCCCTGACGTGGCGCGCGCTTCAGTGGCGCACGCTGACCCTGAGGCTGATGCTGAAAGCACGCCGCGACCCCGAGCAGGTGGGCGCTGCCGCCCACGACCACCTGATGTATGCCGGTTACGTCATGATGGCCCACCACTGGGCGCAGATGGCCTTCGTTGCCGATGCGGCCTTGCGTTCCGGGCAAGGGCCCGAGACCGAGGCCTTTTACCGCACCAAGATCGAGACCGCGCAGTTTTACTTCGAGCGCCTGTTGCCCCGCGCCGACGCCCACCACCGGATGGCATTGGCGCCCGCCTCGACCCTGTTGCAGACCCCGGCGCAGCACCTGTCGGCGCTTTGAACCGCTGGTGCAAGGGTGTCACGGTTCTGTCACATATTTCCATTATGATGGAAATATGGAAGAAATAGACATCGTTCGATCCCTGGCCGCGCTCGCGCAGCCCCATCGCTTGCAGGTGTTCAGGCGCCTGGTGGTGGCGGGTCTCGCGGGGCTCACGCCGGGTGATTTGGCGCAGGCCATGGGCTTGCCCAACGCCACCCTGTCCTTTCACCTGAAGGAACTGGTCCACGCGGGCCTGATCCACGCCGAGCGCCAGGGCCGCCACCTGATTTACCGGGTGGATGTGGCCCACATGAACGGCGTGCTGTCCTATCTGACCGAAAACTGTTGCCAGGGCGCCGAGCCCTGTCTGGTCACCCCCTCCACTGATTGCGCTTGCGAGAGGCCCCTCATGACGCCCACCCCACCCCCGATCCATGTGCTCTTTTTATGCACCCACAATTCGGCCCGCAGCATCCTGGCCGAAGGCCTGCTCAACCACTTGGGGCAGGGCCGCTTCAAGGCCCATTCGGCGGGCAGCAGCCCCAGGCCCCAGCAGCGTCCCCACCCCCTGGCCATCGAGACCTTGCAGCAGGCTGGCATTGCCACCGAGGGCTTGCGCAGCAAGAGCTGGGACGAATTCGCCAGCCCCGACGCCCCTCACATGGACTTGATCGTCACGGTCTGCGACAGCGCCGCGGGCGAGGTCTGCCCCGTCTGGCCCGGTCACCCGGCCACCGCCCACTGGGGCTATGCCGACCCTTCTGCAGGGGAGGGCAGTGAGGACGAGAAACGGGCGGCCTTTCGGCACACCCTGCACCTGATGCGGCTACGCATCGAGGGCCTGATTCAGTTGCCCGCAGAACGCCTGGATCGTTTGACCATCGGGGCCTCGGCCCGAGCCTTGGCCCAAAACGGAGGTCAGGCATGACGGTGTTCGAGCGTTACCTCACGCTGTGGGTGGGCCTGTGCATCGCCGTGGGGGTGGCCCTGGGTCAGTGGTTTCCATCCGCGTTTGCCTGGATCGCATCGCTCGAGTGGGCCCGTGTCAACCTGCCCGTTGGCTTGCTGATCTGGGTCATGGTCATCCCCATGTTGCTCAAGGTTGATTTCGGCGCCCTGCACCAGGTGCGTCGGCACTACCGGGGCATCGGCGTGACCCTCTTTGTCAATTGGCTGGTCAAGCCGTTTTCCATGGCGTTTCTGGCTTGGGTGTTCATTCGACATGCGTTTGCCCCCTACCTGCCAGCGGAGCAGATCGACAGCTACGTCGCCGGCTTGATCCTGCTGTCGGCGGCGCCGTGTACCGCGATGGTGTTTGTCTGGAGTCGGTTGACCCAGGGTGATCCGCTGTTCACCTTGTCTCAGGTGGCCCTGAACGACACCATCATGGTGTTTGCCTTTGCCCCGCTGGTGGCCTTTCTGCTCGGTCTGTCGTCGATCCGCGTGCCCTGGGAGACCCTGATCACCTCGGTCATGCTCTACATCGTGATCCCGGTGGCGCTGGCACAGTTTTGGCGCAAAGCCTTGTTGGCCCGAGGGCAGGCGGTGTTGGAAGCCACCTTGGCGCGCATCGGTCCGTGGTCCATCGCCGCTTTGTTGCTGACGCTGGTGCTGTTGTTTGCGTTTCAAGGACAAGCCATCTTGGCGCAACCGCTGGTGATCGCCTTGCTGGCGGTGCCCATCCTGATCCAAGTCGTCTTCAACTCGGCGCTCGCCTATGGCCTGAACCGACGGTTGGGCGAGTCCCACGCGGTGGCCTGTCCCTCGGCCCTGATCGGGGCGTCGAACTTTTTTGAATTGGCGGTGGCGGCGGCGATCGGTCTGTTTGGCTTTGACTCGGGGGCGGCACTGGCCACGGTGGTGGGGGTGCTGATCGAGGTGCCCATCATGCTGGCGGTGGTGCGGGTGGTGAATCGAACCCGGGGGTGGTACGAGCGCGCCCAGGTATGATGCGCAAAGAAAGCATGTATGGAAGCTCTGTTGGTATCCACCGGCGTCGTCGCCTTGGCCGAGATCGGCGACAAGACCCAGTTGTTGGCATTTTTGCTGGCGGCCCGTTTTAAAAAACCTTTGCCCATCGTGATGGGCATTTTGCTGGCGACCATCGTCAACCACGGCCTGGCTGGTGCGGTGGGGGCCTGGATCACCCAGGTCACTCGCCCCGAGGTCTTGCGCTGGGTGTTGGGGCTGTCGTTCATCGGCATGGCGATCTGGACCCTGATCCCTGACAAGATCGAAGAGGAAGAGGCCCAGGTCGCTCAACGCCTGGGCGTGTTTGGTGCCACGTTGATCACCTTCTTCCTGGCTGAGATGGGCGACAAAACCCAAATCGCCACCGTCGCCATGGCGGCGCACTATTCCACCCCGATCCTGGTGGTCATTGGGACCACCCTGGGCATGTTGATCGCCGACGTGCCGGCGGTGTTTGTGGGAGATCGACTGGCCGACAAAATCCCCATGCGCCTGGTGCACACCCTCGCGGCGGCGATTTTTGCCGCCCTGGGGGTGGCGACCTTGCTGGGTGCCGGGGCCGGGCTGGGGTTTTGAACGCCGCCGAGGCTGCGGTAAGATCATTCGTGTGAAGCCCCTACGCGTTTTGGTCCTGTGCCTGTTGGCCCTCGGTGTCCCCTTGCAGGGTTGGGCCACCGTGAGTCAGGCCTTTTGTCGCATGGCGCCGGCGACCCTGGCCGATCCAGGGGCCGCGCACGCGCTTTTCGGTCACGCCGCGCACCCCGGGCATGTCCACGACACCACCCACGAGGGGGCCCACGCGATGGGGCAGGGTCACCCCGACACCCCGACCCAGGGCGAGGTCTTGCACCACTGCGGCCACTGCGCCCAGTGTGCGGCGGCCCATGTCATGGTCAGTTTCTCGACCCTCGCCATGGCATGGCCCCAATTCCACCCGGTCTGGGTGGGCGCCGAGCCCCAGCTGCTGGGCCGTGCCTTTGCTTCGGCCCCTGAGCGACCGCCTCGAACCCCTTTGATCTGATCCCGCCCCCCGCCAGCGCGCGCCGGGGCCATCGACTTGTGGGTTCATCTCGCCACGGCGAGAGATTGTGAGGCATGCATGCACCGATTTTTCTTTTCAAGCCACACCTGCGCCCTTTGGCTGGTTGGGCTGGCCCTGGGGGCTCAGGCCCAGGCCCCTGCACCGCAGCTGATCCCCCCAGCGGGCAGCGCCGCGACGCAGGCGCCCCCCACACTGGCCTACACTTCGGCCCTTGAGGGCTATCGCCGCTACAGCGAGGCGAGCGTGCAGGACTGGAACGCCGCCAACCAGACCGTGCACCACATCGGGGGGTGGCGCGCTTACGCCCAGGAAGCGCAGCCGGGTGGCGGGGCGAGCCCTCAACCCTTGGCCCCGTCATCGTCCGTCAAGACAGTCCCCGGCACAACGGGGCCCGTTGGTGACGGCCATCGGGGGCATCGACCATGAGCCCATCGAATCGCCCACGCCGCTGGCGCTCCCTGTGCGCGGTGGTCCTGCCCGCCAGCCTGGCGGCTTGCGCCTCGTTTGACCTGCAACAAGGGCTGGAGCGCGCCCGCGCCGATGTCCGCGCCGTTGCGCCCTCAGAATGGCAGCTGGCCCGCACCGAGGCCGAGCAGCGGCAGCGCCAGTCGGCGGCCCAACAGCTGTTGTCGCAACCCGTCGGTCAGACGCAGGCGGTGCAACTCATGCTGGCCAACAGCCCGGCCTTTCAGGCCTTGCTGGCCCGATACTGGATGGAGGCCGCGAGCGCCGCCCAGTTCGGGCGCGTGGAGAATCCCGTGTTCACCTTCGAGCGCGTCGTCACCGGCTCCGAGCTCGAGTTCGGCCGATTCTTGAGCTTTGGGCTGTTGGAGGTGCTGACCCTTCCCTTGCGCACCGACATCGCGACCCAGCGGGTCGAGCAGGCGCAGATTCGTTTGGCCTCGGAGGTGGTCGATCGCGTGACCCAGGTGCGCCAGGCATGGGTCAGGGCAGTGGCGTCGCGACAGGCGCTGCAATACGCCCGACAGGTCATGGACAGCGCCCAGGCCAGCGCCGAGCTGGCGCGGCGCATGGAGGCCGTGGGCAACTTCAACCGCATCACCCGCGCCCGTCACCAGGCGTTTTACGCCGATGCGGCGGCCCAGGTGGCGGCGGCCCAGCAAGAGAGCGTGTCGCGGCGCGAGGAGCTGGTGCGTCTGCTCGGCTTGGACGGCGCACAAGCCCAGCAGCTGATCGTGCCAGATCGTTTGCCCGAGGTGCCAGTGGCGGCGTTGACCGACACCGAGGTGGGCCCCCTGGCCAGTCGCCAGCGGCTCGATGTGCAACTGGCCCGTGCCACGCTGCAGGCCGCTGCCAGGTTGCAGGGCTTGACCGGCATCACCAGCTACACCGACATCGAGCTGACCGCGCGCCGAGGCAGCGCGACCGACACCGTGACGGGCGATCGCACCGTCAGCAGCGGCTACGAGGTGGGGGTGCGCTTGCCCCTGTTCGATTGGGGCAACCTGCGCCGCGACGCCATGAGCGCGCAGACCCTGGCTGCCGCCCAGCAGCTCGAAGCCACGGTGCGCAACGCCGCTTCAGGCCTGCGCGAGTCGTATGCCGCTTACCGCAGCGCGCACGACATCAGCCGCCACTACAAGGACGAGGTGCTGCCGCTGCGCAAAGTCATCGCCGACGAAAACGTGCTGCGTTACAACGGCATGCTGATCGGCGTGTTTGAATTGTTGGCCGACGCCCGCGACCAGGTTTCGGCGGTGGTCGCCGCGATCAAGGCCGACCAGCAATTCTGGCTGGCCGAGGCGGCCTTGCAGGCCAACCTGATCGGGCGACCCGTCGGCGCCCCCACGCTCGTCACCATCGGCACGGCGAGCCCCATGCCGGCGGGCCACTGAAAGGACAAGACATGAACGACAGAAGGTCTTTTTTCAAATGGGCGAGTGCCGCTGGGGCCACGGTGTCGGCCCTGGCCGTGGGCCGACACGCCCTGGCCGGTTTGCCCGAGCCCGTCATCCAAAGCGACCCTTCGACCATGCCCCCGCTGGTGCCCAACAGCGGTCGCCCCTACCGGCCGGTGGTGACGCTCAACGGCTGGACCCTGCCCTGGCGCATGAACCAGGGCGTGAAAGAGTTTCACCTGGTGGCCGAGCCCGTGGTGCGCGAAATGGCCCCGGGCTTCAAGGCCCACCTGTGGGGGTACAACGGCCAGTCCCCTGGCCCGACCATCGAGGTGGTCGAAGGTGACCGCGTGCGCATCTTCGTCACCAACAAACTGCCCGAGCTCACCAGTGTGCACTGGCACGGCCAACGCCTGCCCAATGGCATGGACGGCGTGACCGGACTGAACCAGCCGGGCATCGAGCCCGGCAAGACCTTCGTCTACGAGTTCGTCGCGCGCCGACCGGGCACCTTCATGTACCACCCGCACGCCGACGAGATGACGCAAATGGCCATGGGCATGATGGGTTTTTGGGTCACCCACCCCAAGGGCCGCCACCCGCACATCGACGAGGTCGACCGCGACTTTTGTTTTTTGCTCAGCTCGTTTGACATCGATCCTGGCAGCTACACGCCCAAGATCATGACCATGCTGGACTTCAACATCTGGTCCTGGAACAGCCGCGTGTTTCCTGGCATCGATCCGCTGGTGGTCCGAAAAATGGACAAGGTGCGCATCCGGGTCGGCAACCTGACCATGACCAACCACCCCATTCACCTGCACGGCCACGAGTTCACCGTGACCGGCACCGACGGCGGGCCGGTGCCACCCAGCGCCCGCTGGCCCGAGGTCAGCACCGACATCGCGGTCGGGCAGATGCGCCAGATCGAATTTTTGGCCGACGAAGAAGGCGATTGGGCGTTTCATTGTCACAAGAGCCACCACACCATGAACGCCATGGGCCACAACGTGCCCACCATGATCGGTGTCGATCACCGTGAGGTCGGCAAGCAGATCAACCGCTTGATCCCCGATTACATGGTGATGGGCGAGCGCGGCATGCACGACATGACCGAGATGCAGATGCCTTTGCCCGACAACACCGTGCCCATGATGGCGGGGCAGGGCCCCTTTGGCCCGGTCGGGATGGGGGGCATGTTCAGCGTGGTCAAGGTGCGCGCCGATCAAAAGCGGGGCGACCACACGGACCCGGGTTGGTTCAAGCACCCACCCGGTACCGTTGCCTTTGAGTACGCGGGCACGCCGCCCCGCGCGCTCGAACACAGTGGCCACGGTGGGCAGGCCATGCCCCTGGCTCAGCCCCAGACGCCATCAGTCGAGGTGCAGGTGCGCAAACCCAAGGGTCACCACGGGCATTGACGCTGGCCCTTTGGATCCCACACCCTGAAAACTGGAAAGGAACACACCATGCATGACACGCTACACCAGGGGCTCATGACGCTGGCTTTGTCCAGCCTTCTGACGGCAAGCGCCGTGGCGCAGGCCCCCACGGGCGGCCATGATGCCCACGGCGCACACGGCGCGGCGGGGGCGAGCGAGACGCCCGTGTCCCCAGCCGCCGCTTCAACCCCTGTGGTGCAGAGCACGGCGGCCGAGGTGCGTCGCATCGACCTGGTCCAGTTGAAGATCACCTTGCGGCACGAAGAAATCACCCACCTGAACATGCCCCCCATGAGCATGGTGTTCAGGGTCGGTGACAAGGCCCAGCTGCAAAACCTCAAGCCGGGTGATGCGGTGCGCTTTGTCGCCGAGAAAAAGGGCGGTGAGTACTGGGCGAGCGAGTTGCAGCGCGTGCCCTGAGTCAGGGCAGCACCGTCCCCACGCATTCGCCAAAGCCGATGCGCACCGCCCCTGGGGCCTCGCAATGGCCGCGAAAGGCGATGCGGTCGCCGTCGGATAAGAAGGTGCGCTTCTCACCGTTGCTCAACGTGATGGGCTGCTTGCCGCCCACCGTGAGTTCCAGCAGGCAACCCGCTTGGTCGGGCCGTGGGCCCGACAAGGTGCCCGAGCCGAACAAATCGCCAGGTCGCAGGGCGCAGCCGTTGACCGTGTGGTGCGCGACCATCTGCGCCACGCTCCAGTAAGCGGCGTCGGCAAAGTTGGACGTGCTGATGCGTTCGAATGGCAAGCCCGCGTCGCGCATGGCCTGGGTCTGGATCAGCACCTCCAGGTGAACGTCCAAGGCGCCGGCGCGGCTGTTGTGGTCCGAGGACAAATAGGGCAGGGGCTGCGGTTGATCTGCGGCTCGTTCGAAGGGGCGCCGAAACGGGGTCAGCGCTTCGAGCGTGACGATCCAGGGCGACAGGGTGCTGGCAAAGCTTTTCGACAAAAACGGGCCCAGCGGTTGGTACTCCCAGGCCTGGATGTCGCGCGCGCTCCAGTCGTTGAACAGGGTCAGGCCAAACACATGGTCTTCGGCCTGCTCGATGGGGATGGGCTCGCCCTGGGCGTTGCCCTGGCCGAGCACGATGCCCAGCTCCAACTCGTAGTCGAGTCGGGCGCTGGCTTGTCGCACCGGGGCAGCGGCGTCGGGGGCCTTGACCTGGCCATGAGGACGGCGAAAGGACTGGCCCGACACGTTGAGCGTCGAGGCCCGACCGTGGTAGCCGATCGGCACCCAGGCGTAGTTGGGCAGCAGTGGGTTGTCGGGGCGAAACAGCTTGCCAACGGCGGTGGCGTGGTGGATGCCGACATAAAAGTCGGTGTAGTCGCCGACCTCGCAGGGCAGCCCCATCTCGACCCCGGATTGGGGGTGCAGGGCCCTGGCCCAGGCGCTGGCTTGTGGGCTGCCCGCCGCCAGCCCCTTGGAGAGGGTGCTGCGCAGCGCCAGGCGCTCGCCCTTGCTCAGCGCCAACACGCGGGCCATGTCGGCATGGTCGAGCACGCCAGCGGCTTGCAAGTCCAGCACCTGGTCGCCGATCGCCACCCCGATGCGCCAGGCTTCGTGGATTCGGGTACGGAAGCGACCCAAGGGCAGGTTCTGGATCGGGAAATCGCCCCCAGGCGTTTGTGCCGAAGGGACCCAGCTGTGCAAAGCGGGGTCGAGGGTGGCCAGAAGTTCGGGCGCGGCGGTCATGGCTGGGCGTATGCCTTCTCGTGCATCCAGGCGGCGTGCTTGGGCGCCCGTTTGGTCTGGTTCCATTCGTCCAACATGGCCCATTTGACACGGTCGAGTTCCTGGTACATCTCGGGCGTGCCCACGTCGCAGGCCAGCTCCAGTCGGTGGCCGTTGGGGTCAAAGAAGTAAATCGATTGGAAGATGGTGTGGTCGGTGATGCCGATCACCTCGACCCCATTGGCCTCCAGTCGGGCCTTGCACTGGCGCAGTTCATCCAGGGTCTTGACCTTGAAGGCCAGGTGCTGCACCCAGTTGGGGGTGTTCTCGTCGCGGCCCATGTCGGGCGAGTTGGGCAGCTCAAAAAACGCCAGCACGTTGCCGTTGCCCGCGTCGAGAAAGACGTGCATGTAAGGGTCGGGCGCTTTGGTGCTGGGCACCTGGTCCTCGGCGATGGCCAGGACAAAGTTCATGCCCAGGTTCTTGACATACCACTCGACGGTGGCTTTGGCGTCTTTGCAGCGGTAGGCGACATGGTGGATGCGGTCGATGTTCATGGGAGACTCCGGTTCGGGACGCAGGGCACGGGTGCTTGGGTCGATGTTAGATCCGCGTTGTCTTTTGTCAAACGCAGGTGTCAACGTTGCGGCATGTCTTTCACCGAATAGCCCAGGCTGACCAAGGCGTCGTCGGGGATGGGGGGCATGGTGGCGTTCCAGTCCTCCCAGGCCGTGCGCATGTCGGCCAAGCGATCGGGGTGGCGTTTGCCCAGGTTGGCGCGCTCGCGGGCGTCCTGGTCCAGGTGGAACAGGTAGTCGTTGCCGTCGACGCGCAGGTACTTCCAGGGACCCAGGCGCATGGCGCGTTGGCCACGGTGGTTCATGCGCCAAAAGAGCGGGCGTTCAACGGTGCGCGCGGGGTCGCTCAGCAGGGGGGTGAGCGAGACCCCGTCCCAGGGCATTTCGGGGGCCGGTGTCGCGCCACCCAGTTCCAGCAAGGTGGCTGACCAGTCCATGGTCATGCAGGGTTGGGTGCTCACGCCGCCCGGCGCGATGGCGCGCGGCCAGTGCGCGATCCAGGGCACCCGGATGCCGCCTTCGGTCAGGTCCATCTTGCCGCCCACCAAGGGCCAGTTGTCGCTGAAGCGCTCGCCGCCGTTGTCGCTGGTGAAAACGATCAGCGTGTCGTCGAGTTGACCGGTGTCTTTCAGGGCGTCGACCAGCCAACCGATGCCCTCGTCCATGTGGTGGATCATGCGCCGGTAGGTCTCGATGTTGCCGCCTTCCAGGTGGAACAGGTGGTCCTTGACTTGCGTCGCCACGTGCGCGTCGTGGCGGGTTTCCCACGGCCAGTGCGGCGCGGTGTAGTGCAGGCTGAGGAAAAACGGTTGACCCTGACCTTCAGGGCCGGCCATCCGGCGCACGTAATCCAC
>JACCDX011842496.1_pt1 | contig 19065 bp, 45 predicted proteins | sample 7449681 | NCBI WGS metagenome assembly JACCDX01 (sample SAMN15323450, study PRJNA562643) | freshwater metagenome | isolation source: river surface water | place: USA:Blue River Watershed | collected 2017-08-18
CCCGTGTCGTACAGCATGGCAATATTGTTGATCAGCATGAAACTTTTGCCTGTCCCCATCTCTGAAAACAAAGCAGCTACGCGCTTGTCCCAGAAGCGGGTCAGGTAAGCCTGCTGATGCAAAAAGGGCTTATTCTTAAAGGGATAAGTCTCAAGAAAACCATCGATCATAATTATTTCTCTCTTTCTTTCTAAAGGGGGTTGCAATTCCCGTGAGGCCGAGTGTACACTGGTCGCTCGAATTTAGAAAGGAGAAATGAAGTGCCTAGAGTTTTTGTCGTTTCCGAAACCGGACAGCACAACATTACGAGTGCTATGGACTTCGGGGCAATAGAGACAGTACTCCCACCTAATGCACAAGTAGCGTTCTCTGTAGTTCCCACAGTCAAGCGGATTCGCCGCAAGCTGATGAACTTTACAGACGATGATTACCTTTTGTTCATTGGCGACCCGACGGCTATGGCTATCTGTGCGTCCATTGCAGCAGAAGTTAATCATGGCCGTTTCAAGTGCCTGAAGTGGGATAAGTATGAACGTCGCTATATCCCGATCCAAGTTGATTTACACCCCAAGAAAGGAGAATATGATGAATATGACGAGTTTGTTTAGGGAGGATGCTGATGCGCTCCAAGTCTCGGACGACAACCTTAAAGACATTGCGGGCCTCGCTCGGCGGGCCAAACTCCTTGAAAAAGAAGTTACAGACCTTGAAGCGGTTCTCAAAGAACGCCAAGGTCAACTTCGCAAAATCCTTGAGGAAACGCTTCCCGAAGCGCTGACTACACTGGGCCTGACGTCTTTCAAAATGGAAGACGGCTCGTCTATCGATGTGAAGCCTTACTATTCCGCCAGTATCTCCGCAGAGAGAAAGGGAGAGGCCTTTGCTTGGCTACGCGAGCATGGCTTTGGCGACATGATCAAGAACACCGTCTCGGTGCAGTTCGGCCGAGGCGAGGACGAGAAATGCAATCAGCTGATTGACGATCTCGCCCTAAAAGGCCTTCCTGTTGAACAGGCAGAGAAGGTCGAGCCCATGACGTTAAAAGCATGGGTGAAGGAACAGGTGGAAAAGGGTAACGATATTCCATCTGAAACATTCGGCATTTTCATTGGCAACAAAGCCAAGATCAAGTCGAAATAACTTGGGGCTATGCCCTCGATAATTGAACCACGAACCAAGGAGCAAGACCATGGCTAAGACCGACGTTGCAGTAAAAGAAGAGAAATCCACCGCAGTAGTTCTCGCATCCAACTTCCGTGATGACGAGCACGGCGGCTTTGAGGAAATGACGCAAGACGACTATGCGTTACCGTTCCTGAAGCTTCTGACGAATACTTCCCCTGAGATCGGCGTTGTAGACGGCGCAATTCCCGGCATGGTATTCAATACCGTGACAGGTGAGATGTTTGACGGCAAGGCAGGCATTCGCGTCATCCCCTGTGCTTACACTCGTCAGTACATTGAGTGGGCACCGCGTGGCACGGGCCCCGGCGCACCGATCACGATCTACCCTGCGACCAGCGACATCCTGTCCCAGACGCACCGCGAGCCCGGCGATTCGCGCGACTATCTTGACAACGGCAATTACATTGAAAACACTGCCAGCTACTACGTCATGCTGATTGGTAAGGACGGCGTCCCTACGCCTGCCCTGATTACCATGAAGTCCACGCAGTTGAAGAAAGCGCGCAAGTGGAATAGCATGGCTCAGGCCGTCAAAATGCAAGATGCCAAGGGCCTCTTTACGCCTCCGATTTACTCGCAGATTTATAAGCTGACAACTACCAAAGAGTCGAATGACAAAGGGCAGTGGTTTGGCTGGGAAATCGAGCGTGAGGGTCCGATTGAAGATGCGCAGCTGTTCATGCTTGCCAAGGACTTCAATAAGCAGGTAACAGCTGGTAAGGTGAAGGTCAAGCATCAGTCCGAGGATGAGTCCGCAGCATCCGATGGAGCAGTACCGTTCTGATCCCCCGGCCCCGAAAGTCTCGTCAACCTTGATTAACATTGGTCTGTGATCATTGATGGGATCAGTAGGGGCCACCTTTTCTGATGAGAAAGAAGAATGACTGACATCACAAAGTTCAAGGCGATATTCGAAGGGCTGGATATTGCCTATGGCACTTACAAGATAGAAAAGGAGAAGGACAGTGGCAAGCAAGCCGGAAAAGCCGTCGTCGTCCGTAAGCCGCCTACTGACGATCTGTGGGTTGCCCATCTGGGCGGCGTTGAGCCTAGCCTTGGCATCATTCCTATTCGGGCTGACAATTCTTGCATCTGGGGTTGCATTGATATCGACCAGTATCCGCTCGATCACAAAGGCCTTGTCGAGAAAGTCCGACGATTAAAGCTGCCATTGGTTGTGTGCCGCAGTAAATCAGGCGGCGCGCACGTATTCCTATTTACCAAAGAACCGATACCTGCTGCAGAGATGCAGCGGTACTTAAAAACATGTGCAGGGATTTTAGGGGAGTCAGGCCGTGAGATATTCCCAAAGCAGAGTGAGATTTTCGTCGAACGTGGGGATACAGGAAACTTTCTTAACCTCCCGTACTTCGGCGGCGATGATACGTTACGCTACGCAATCAATGACGACGGCACGGCTGCAACGCTTGAAGAGTTTTACGAGATCTATGCTCGACATGTTCAGGCCCTCCCCCTTAACCATCCGGAGGAGGTTAAGGAAGCGGAAAACCCAGTTAAGGATGGGCCCCCTTGCCTGCAGGCCCTTTGTAATCAGGGATTCCCGGAAGGCACACGCAATAACGGACTGTTTAATGTTGGCATATATCTCAAGAAAGCTGACCCAGCTAAATGGGAAGACAAGCTAGTCGAATACAACATGAAGTATTTTGGTCCGCCCCTGCCATTGCAGGAGATGCAGATCATTTTGAAACAGCTGCATAAAAAGGACTACAAGTACAAATGCAAGGACGCTCCGTTAAACTCGTTTTGCAATTCAGGCTTGTGCCGGACACGAAAGCACGGGGTTGGTGCGGATGGGCCGGATGCCCCTACGATCAGCAATTTGTCCAAATACAATTCCGATCCCCCTCTTTGGTTCTTAGATGTCAACGGCAAACGCCTCGAATTGGATACGGAGACTTTGTTCAATCAGACATCGTTCCAGCGTTCTTGCGTGGAACGCTTGAACACCCTCCCACCGACTTTGAGAAAGCAGGACTGGGAGTCATTGCTTAACGCGCTGCTGCGTGAGATGACGGAGCTGGAACAGATTCAGGATGCACCAGAGGACACGAGTGTTGTTGGACGCTTCATGGACCTGTTGGAAGAATTCACGACACACTTGCAGCAAGCCATGGACAAAGAGGAGATTCTCCTCGGACGTCCATGGACGGATGATGAAGATGGCAGGACCTATTTCAGGATCAAGGACCTCGAAGCTCACTTACGCAGGAACGGCTTCTTGTCCATGTCCGCACCTCGCATGGCGCAGCGCTTACGCGACATGGGAGGAGAGCCGATCAGTTTATTCCTGAAAGGCCGCAGTGCCCGTACTTGGCGTATACCTCGTTTCGACCGCCAAGACTCACCTTTTGAAACGCCAGAAACTAAGAAAGGAGCGCCGTTCTAATGGATATGCTTGAGCTACCTCGTTTTAAGGACGCCGAGATGGGCGTCTGTTCTACATGGCATGGGGACCAGCTGGTAGAACGCATCGTATATCACGCCTACAAGATGATGGACGTTCTCGTCACGGAAGACAACATGACGGCGGAAGAGGCCATTGAATATATCGAACAAGAGTTCGTCCTGAAGTACGCGGGCGACACGCAACCAATCATCGTGTGGGCACATCCTCCTGCCTCCAATGACGATTAACAAGGTCTTTGGCCCTCCCGGGTCAGGCAAGACAACCTATCTTCTGGGCGTCGTCGAGCGAGAGCTTGCCGCTGACGTGCCTGCGAACAAGATAGGCTACTTTGCCTTCACGCGAAAAGCGGCGACAGAGGCGCGAGATCGGGCCATTGAGAAGTTCCCTCATCTAAACCATGAGACGGACTTCCCTTGGTTCCGAACACTGCATAGCCTCGCTTATCGCTGCCTTGGCGTGACAATGAAAGACATGATGAAGCCCGAGCACTATCGCGAGTTCGCTCGCGAAGCAGGGCTTGAGATGGCGGTTGAGACAGGAGACGAGGAGTACGTCGTCAAGACGGACAATCCGATCCTGAACGAGATCAACATCGCCCGCATCAAGGGCGAGGACTTAAAAGTCCACTACAACCGCAGCTCGTTAAAGATCGAGTGGTATCACTTCGAGTACGTGGAGCGCGCCTATCGCAAGTACAAGGAAGCGCGAGGCCTGATCGATTTCACAGACCTGCTGGAGCAGATCATACGGCTCCCGGACCACTTGCCACGGCTGGAAGTGCTGATCGTTGACGAAGCGCAAGACTTGTCGCGTTTGCAGTGGCTGCTGGTGATTGAGCTATCCAAGCGCGCGCAGCGCACCTTCTTGGCAGGCGACGATGATCAGGCGGTGTACACGTGGGCAGGCGCAGACGTTGAATCGTTCTTGACGTTCGACGGCAACGTCGTTGTGCTGGATCAGTCGTACCGCATTCCGTACGCAGTTCACAAACTGGCAGACAAGGTGGTGCATCGCATTCGCAATCGTCAGCCGAAGGTGTGGAAGCCGCGTGAAGAAGAAGGCGCTGTATCCACTTACAACGATTACTCGCATGTGGACATATCAAGCGGGGACTGGTTGATTCTGGCGGCGACGAATTACATGCTGAACGACATGCATGAATGGATCAAGTCGCAGGGGCTACTGTTCGAGCGCCACGGACAACGGAGCATTTCAGAGAAAACGCTTGCGGCTGTTCTTGGATGGGAGGCTCTGCGTCGTGGCAAGGAATTGGACGCGCCTGCTGTCGAGAACATCTACAAACATCTTGGCACCCAGTTCGTCAAGCGCGGGCATAAGTCTCTGAAGGGGATGGACCCTGAGAAGACCTACTCGATTGAAGCGCTTGAAGCGGAGCATGGGCTCCAGACCAGAGAGATTTGGCATGAGGTATTGACCAAGATCGGTGAGAACAAGCGGGAGTACATCATTGCACTGCTGCGCCGTGGCGTCAAACTAACCGGCAAGATTCCCATCAAACTGTCCACGATCCACGGGGCTAAAGGCGGCGAGGCGGACAACGTGCTGCTGCTGACTGATCTGTCGGGCAAGTTTGCCAAAGAGTATGTGAAGAACTCAGACGATATCAATCGATTGTTGTATGTCGGCATTACCAGAGCGAGAAAATCCCTGCACATAGTGCTGCCAAAGAACGAAGAAAAAGGATTCAGACTGTGAGGACATTACCCCTGTTCCCGACTCAGACAGAGTGGGTTCCCCCATCAAGCTTCCCGGACCTGTCCGGTGCGAAGGAGATTGCAATTGACTTGGAAACCTGTGATCCAAACATGGAAAGCATGGGCCCCGGCTGGCCTCGTAACGATGGCTTTATTGTGGGCTATGCTGTGGCCGTCGAAGGTTGGGCTGGGTACTATCCTGTTGCTCATGGTGGCGGTGGGAATCTGGATCGCGCCATCGTCGAGCGCTGGATCAGAAAGGTCCTCGAACTCCCCGCAGACAAAGTCATGCACAATGCCGCTTATGATGCCGGGTGGCTGCTGGCTAGTGGATTCAAAATCAATGGACGGCTTATCGATACTCTCATCGCCGCCCCGCTCCTTGACGAAAACCGTTTCTCGTACAGCCTCAATGCGCTTGGCTTCGACTACCTCAAAGAGACAAAATCTGAACAAGGGCTTAGAGAAGCGGCCGGGGACTTCGGCGTTCACGCTAAAAAAGAGCTTTGGAAACTCCCGGCCATGTATGTCGGGGAGTATGCGGAGCAAGATGCTGCGCTCACGCTCAAGCTCTGGAACCACTTCAAAATACTCCTCCGAAATGAGGAAGTTGAGTCCATTTTTAATCTCGAATCAGAGCTTCTCCCTATCCTTGTTGAGCTCACTCGAAAGGGAATTCGCTTTGATCGGGACAAGGCTAAGCGCGTCATCGACGAATACCGGGATCGAGAAGAAAAGCTGATCAAGGAAATACGCAAGACGTGCGGTGCGCCGGTGGACATCTGGGCCGCTGCATCGATTGCCATTGGTTTTGATCGCCTCGGGATAGAGTACCCAAGGACCGCGAACGGTCAGCCAAGCTTTACCAAGTCCTATCTGGACTCCTGTGCGCACCCGATTGCCAAGATGATCGTGGAGGCGCGCGAACTGAACAAGACCCACGGGACCTTCCTGTCTCCGTATCTGGACTTCTCCGCCAAGGATGGGCGGATTCACCCGCATGTGAACCAGTTACGTTCTGATGAAGGCGGTACCGTGTCCGGGAGGCTGTCTATGGCCTCTCCGAACCTACAGCAAGTGCCCGCGCGCCACGAAGTAATCGGACCCATGGTTCGTTCCCTTTTCCTGCCCGAAGAGGGCGAACTCTGGGGGGCCTGTGACTTCTCTTCACAAGAGCCGCGCTTGCTGGTTCATTACGCCGATCTGCTCGATCTCCCGGGAGCAGACGCCATGGCCCGCGCCTACCGGGAAAACCCTGACATGGACTTCCACCAGATGGTCGCCGACATGGCTGGGATCAAGCGAAAGCAGGCCAAAACCATCGGTCTGGGCCTGATGTACGGCATGGGCAAGAACAAGCTGGCAGGCCAGCTGGACCTGCCGGTGGACGAGGCGGCCGAGCTGATGCAGACCTTCCACACCAAGGTGCCCTTCCTGAAAGGGACAGTCGAGGCCGTCATGCGCCGAATCGAACACGCCGCTTCCGGGGGTGCTATTCGGACACTTTTGGGGAGAAAATGTCGATTTCCGCTCTGGGAGCCCATGGAATGGGGCGTCAACAAGGCGCTGCCCCGGGAGGAAGCCGTCATCAAATACGGCCTGCGGATCAAGCGCGCCGGAACGTACAAGGGCCTGAACCGGCTGATCCAAGGGTCCGCAGCCGACCAGACCAAGGCGGCCATGATCGCCCTGCACAAGGCGGGATTCAACGTGCTGCTGCAGGTCCATGACGAGTTGGCAATCTCGGTCAAGAACGCCGAAGAGGCGCGGGAAGCGGCAAATATTATGGCAACTTCGGTAACTCTTCAGGTGCCCAGCCGCGTGGACGTGGAGCTTGGCAGATCGTGGGGAGAGGCGGTATAGTGAAGTGGAGGCATCGCCATGCCTCATCTCTCGCACAAGGCCGAGCGGCCTTTTAAGGGGCTCTTCCGTGGGGCCCCTCTTTTTTTTCCGTGAAGGACTTTACACGGTAAAAATATCCGGATAAGATTCAGCAAAAGAAAGGAGAAAAATGGATTCAATTGTCCTTGAGGAAGCGCCCAAGCCTGTCAAGAAACGTAAGCGTGGACGGCCTAAAAAGCGTGGACGCAAGAAGAAGCCTCCGATTCGTCGATGCGACTTGTATCCGAATTCTCCGTACAAGATGATGGCGATGAAAGAGCCTACGCATGCGATGTTGAAGGAGATGGCGGGGCTGTATCAGGTATCGATGTCGTCGATGGTGCATCAGCTGGTTGAAGTGGCATTTAAAAAAGCGCTTGCTTATGTAGAAGAGCGAGAACGATTAGAAAGAGAGAAAGGAGAATCATGATTCACGAGACAACGATTGGAGTGAACGTGGAGGTGGATTACAAAATCTTGCCTCCCGAACCTCCGGACCTTCCCCTTCAGGTAGATATCGTGGGTATATACCTCGTTATCGCTGGGGGCAAAGCCAAGCCGCGTCGGGTCAATATTATGGGTGCCCTGTCCGAGTCGGATATCATCGGACTAGAGGATGAAATCCTCACTCCCGAGTTTATTGAGCGATATCACTTGATTAAGCGTTGGCAGGAGGGGAAATTATGATTTACGAAGGAAGACGATTCATCAATGAAGAGAAACACTGGAAAGAATGCGCAGAGAAGTACAAGCAACAGCGGGACATCCTTCTCAAGGACAACCGGCGTCTGCGCGCCGAACTGTTGCAAGCCACTGGTCGCGCCCTCGACGGGGAAGACTACCTGCGTGAGATATACAGCACGGGCTGTTCGCTTACTTACAGAGACATTGTGGCTAAAAGGCTCAAGCAATTGAAACGCGTATTGGTGGGGGAGTGATGGGATTAATGGACAAAGAGAATTTTTTTGATGTTAAAGCGGCGCTGTCTTTCTTGAAGAAGCTTTGGGACAACGCTTTCTGGCCTGTCATGCTGGCAATAACGGGTTTCTTCTTCGGCGTCATGGACGCTGAACAACGGATCATCGGCGACTGCAAATACGCGCAAGCTTTCCGCGTCGCGCAGCAAGCCTTTTCTTGTCAGAGGAAGATATGACGAGAGAGGATGTTATTCGCATAGCTCAAGAGGCTGGGATTCATTTGGCTACGGACGTAAATTGGATGCCAATCATTGGGCTTGAATACGCTGAGAAGTTTGCCGCCATTGCTTATGCCGCTGGCGCAGCAGCAGAGCGCGAGGAAATTATGCTTTTGTGCTATGAAATTGAAAATGATTTCAAAGAAGAATTGGGTGTCACTGGCGATTCTAAGTTTTACGAAAGAATGTTAGGGGTTGTGGAATGTTTAGATGAAATCCGCGCAAGGGAACAGTCATGAGTGATCCTTTACAGATCACCACTGATCAACTGATGTTCCGAGACCCTGACATCGATCCGCCACCGCGTGCGCAGTCGATGCTGCTACTGAACCCCGGAGGTGTACTGATCGTCGGCAACTGGACAGATGACTGCCTTGCATGGTGCCCGAAGCCGAAAATTCCAGCGAGTGTGAAAGCCAAGATGACAGAGAGGAGAAAGACATGAACAGACGAGGGTTTTTAGGTGCAATGCTTGGCATCGCAATGGCCCCTGCCATTGTCAAAGCCGAGAACCTCATGAAGATTTGGACGCCAAAGCAGGAGATCATCACTGACCCCTACGGCCTTGACGCCAAGGAATACACCGTTGAAGGGTGGATGAAACCACGTGAAGGTCAGTGGATGCACGTTGCGCAGGCCATGGAAGCAGGCGTGATGGTGGGGTACATCAACGGCATCAGGGTTCCGAACGATATGCCCGATGTAGCGACGTTCCAAAACATCATGGTGCCGATCATCAAGGAGAAAAAGCTGATGGGCGGAGGGCAAGTGTTCGACGGTCATGTGGATGATTTACGGGTGACGAAAAAAGCCCTCTCGCCTTTCCACATCAGGACGAGGCAGCCTGATACTTTCAACGCCATTGATCTGGGGTAAACCATGCGATTCGAAGTCTATGACGAAAATAATCAGCTTTTCCGCAAGTTCTGGACACGCTGGGAAGCAGCACGATTCCTTCAAGAAGGCTGGAAGCTTGTGGAGAAAGCGAAGCATCGCGAGACAAAACCATCAACCACTACCCATGGAGAGGCACTCTGGTGAAAAAACAAGCGTACCGTCTGGCAGCAGCTCTTGAGGAAATGCCGCGAGGAGATGAAGACTTGGAGGCTGCACGACTACTCCGGCGTCTTGCCGATTGCCACGATGTGGCCCGAGAAGTTGTCATGGCGAAAACCCATGCGCACAGTAAAGCCGCCTACGCAGAATTAGTTGACTTCTTCAAAGGCAAGCCCGATAATTAATTCCAGAAAGGAGATTATTAATGAGTACATACGATAAGCCGGGCCGACCACGACTGTATCCAAGCGCCCTAGTTGATGCCTTGCTAAAGCACTTTGGCGTGGACACGGATAAGGAACTGGCCGAGCATCTTGGCGTTCAGCCGCCTGCGGTGTCCAAGATACGCACAGGAACGAACGCGGTCAGCCCTGACATGGTCATCAAGATTCACAAGATGACCAAGTGGCCGATCTCACGGATCGAGTTTCTGGCAGAGTCGCAATGAAGGGCCCTGCCAAGTGTAGCCGCATGGGGGTGCCGGACTGCTTTGGCACATTGTCTTGTCCGATATTCATCATGGAGCAGTGCGATGCAGTAACGGAATGCGGTGAGAAGTACAGGGAAGATACGGAAGAAATTACACAACTACAGGAGGATGAATAATGGGCGGATGGCTCGCAGCAGCAATAGGTTTCTCATGCTTTTTCGCATGGATTAACCATATTTTTACCTGCTTTGCCGATGGCATGTGGGGTTTCCTGATCGCCGGGGCGCTGTTCTTTCCCATCGGTATCTTGCACGGCTTCTGGCTGTGGTTGCACTAAGGAGCGCACATGACAACCATTGCATGGGACGGCACTCACATGGTGGCCGACACACAGAGCACGGACAACTGGCATCTGAAAGAGACGGTGACGGACAAGATTTACGTCGGACCAGACTTTCTGGTTGGCGGATCGGGGGACTACGGCCCGCTGATCAGGTGGCACCGGGCAATCAAGAACGGGAAAATGTGGGCGGAGGAAGTAATTGACTACGGCATTCCCGAATACGACGCGGACAAGAACGCCATCAACCTATTGCTGGTGTGCAAAAACAAACAGGGAGAGGTGGAGGTCTACCGCTCGTCGCAGTCCTCTTTTTACAAAATCAGCTATCCGAAGTTTGCCATTGGCTCAGGGCGTGACTATGCGCTGGCCTCACTCTACTGGCGCAAGACGGCGCAGGAGGCGGTGCTTTGCGCAGCGGACCACGATGCCCATACCAATTCCATCCTGATCAGCTACTCGCTGGACGAGATCATCGAGAAGGGGAAAACCAATGGCACAGTATGAAGCGCCGTTCTGGCTGGAGCTGGAGTACAACAACTGGGGCTACGTCGCGACCAGCGGTGAAATACTGATCCGCATCACCCGGATAGGGAACACCTACCACCTAGAGGACAGGGAATTCCTGACCTTAGAGACTGCCAAGATATTTGCTATCGCGGTGTTAAAACGCTTAAAGAAAATTGATGAAGAGGGTGATGCAGCAGAGGAGGACAAAGAGTGAGCGTTTACATCGTCCATACGCATTACTGCGACTTGTGCGGCAATGTCATGCGTAATCGTGAATATGTCTGTCAGCAGACGCCGGGGCTCACGCTTCCTGAGCCCATGCCCAATAACTTCCGTTACAACGGCAGCAACTGGGACATTTGCGACGCATGTTTTAACCCTGTGAAAGAGGCGCTGGATAAAAAGATTGCAGAAATGAAGCTGGCTGGCACACTGGTGGGTGTGCGCACCTCTGAAGAAATTGCAGAAAGGAGATGGCATGAATGGAGCAAGCGAAAAAATGCAGGAGACGCCGACGCGAAAGAAGCGTCCGATCCCTCGGCGTGGTGAGCTCTATGTACCGCACGCGGCCCACGGATCACGGCACAAGTTCCGCCGGGTGATTGACGTAGTGCAGGGCGTCGTGTTTTATTCTGCAGGAACGGACAGGAATTTCTCTTGCAAGGTACATACCCTATTCAAGTGGGGCAAACTGAAGGAGAGGAAATGAAACGCTTAATACTTTTGCTACTGTTCATCGTCCTTCCGGCCCATGCGGACCAGTGGTTGGAGACGACCAACCAAGCGGGCGGCAAGATACTGCTGTTAAACAGCAGGTGCAGTGACCGCTACCCTACGCTGTACCTGATGATGGCAACGCTCCCCACGGGGCGCACGATCTACGGCTGCTGGGGGTATTTTTCGGACATGGTGCATGTTGTTTATGACGACGGGCAGACCTACAGCTATCCGCCGAGTATTTTTGAGCTGAAGAAGAGGTGATCATGTTTGAACCGCATTTTCTTTTCATGTACTTCGGTGGCATGGTGACAGGGATAGGGCTGTCAGTGCTTATTTATATTCTGATACTGCTGAGGGAATCATGATCAACGTAATCATAGGGATCATCATCGGTTTGACTGTGGGTTACAGCTCTGCGGCGATTGATGCCAAGGGCAAGTACACCGAGGGTTTTGCTGACGGTCTGGTAGAGGCGCGCAAGAAGGATCGTGCGCAGACAATACGCGATAATTCCTGCGTGTTGTGGTGGACAATGGCTGACGGTCGCACGTTGGCCGAGGCAAAGAAAGCTATTTGTGGGGCACGGAGATGACGTTTGCAGAAGCGTTGGCTGAATTACTGGGCACGGATCAAGGATCACGGATACAGGCCCTGTATCTCGAATTATCGAACGGCAAAACCCTGATCTTTCTGGGCGCGCCGTTAGAAGAGAGCGACGCCGATGCAATTACCAGCTTTCACTTCGGCGAAGAGATGGACCCTGTCCTTCTGGCAATCTTGGCTAAAAAGCAAAGGGAAGAAATAATTCAGCATTAGTTATTGACATGCGGATTTTATTGCGCTTACACTGAGCGCTCATACACAAGAAAGGAGAAATGATGGATGCCAATATTCGCAGGGCGGGAGACTTCATCATCATTGGTGATTTTTCCATTGAACCAAACCATGCCAATGGCAAGGTATGGATCACGCGCATTGCAGGCGAAGCAAGAGGTGAGGGCGGGGAATTCGATCTCGAAGCCCTTCATAAGGCTGTCGCTGCGTTTTACAACGAGAATTTTTGAGGAGTAGCTATGAGCAAATGGTACGAAGTGAAGATGGTTACCGTTCAGATCATCATGGTAGAGACAGAAGGTCTTTACGGTGAGGAAGAGCGGGGCAAAGAGGCTATCGAAGCGGCGAATGAGTTCGTGCCGTGGGAGGGCGATACCGAATTCGAGGTGTCAGAAATAGGGCACACGCATCTTGAGTCTCATATTCGTCACGCAACCCATGTGGTGCGGCTATGACGGACCAAGGATCACGGGCCCTGCGGCTGGCTGATGAATTTGAAGCTACAAAATCGTACATGGGCGCAAAAGCCGCCGCCGAACTACGCCGCTTGCATGAGGTGAACGCTGAGTTGGTGGAGGCGTTGCAACAAATCAGCAACTACGGCCGCAAGGACGGCGACATCATCGCGCAGCATCTTGCCGGTATTGCTCGCGCCGCCATCGCCAAAGCTACAGGAGAACAACCATGAGCAAGTACACACCGGGGCCTTGGCGGCTCAATGACAACACGAAGTACTGGAAGACCAACATTTTTAGCATTACTGTCCGTAAGCATGGGGTATCTAGTTCTACTGTGGCCAACATCCCTGCCAGAGCCACGATACCGGTCTCAGAGGCGTGGGCAAATGCCCGCCTGATAGCAGCCGCGCCCGATCTGCTGGAGGCTGTAAAAGCCGCATTAAGTGATGACCAGCCATATATCGAGAAGTGTAAGGCGGCCATCGTCAAAGCTAGAGGAGAACAACAATGAAATTCAGAAAAAAGCCGGTAGTCATTGAGGCCACGCAGTGGTTTACGCATGGGGATCATCCGATGGTGACGTCTTTGCCAGTAGTTAAAACGCTGGAGATTGGACTAGCACTAGGTGAAAAAAGCAACGGCATACCGCCAAACAAACTTGGGTGGGTGGATACTCTGGAAGGTGGGCACGTAGTTACCCCCGGCGATTGGATCATTACTGGCGTGAAGGGCGAGCACTACCCCTGCAAGCCAGACATCTTTGAGGCGACGTATGAAAGGGTTGAGCCATGACCATCACACTAACCCGCTGCATAGCTACAGGAGAACAACAATGAGCAATCTTTGGATTAACTGGCGTTTTGGAGTTCGGCATTTGCAGATAGGCCCCGATTGGCCTTTCGTTACTTTCCGCGTCAATCCGTATTGGGTTCAGCACAAACCCGCTAGATGGTTTGAGGTGTACCAATGACAATCACACTAACCAACGAGGAAGCGCAGCAGGTGCTAGATGTGTTGAATGCTTGGAGGACTTCGCACATTGCACAACCGCTTGCTGACACCAGTGCGCCATTGATTGAAACCCTCCGCGCCAGACTAAGCGCACCTGAACCGGATCCGGTGGCGTGGTTGCACCTTGCAACCGATGAATTAAAGAACAAAAGGGGTGAAGACGTCGTAAGTTTTAAGAAACTAGATTCAAAAATTGCAAAAACCATTTACAAAGCAGTTTTACCACTCTGCACCGCCCCACCACAGCGCGAACGAGTGAAATTCCCAACAATGCTACGCAAGATGTGGAGCGGCACCGAGGTGCAAGCATGGTTAGATGAAAACGTAAACAAGGAGGCAGAATGATCACACTAACCAACGAGGAAGCGCAGCAGGTGCTGGATATTATGGAAAGCACCCATTTTGCTGTGGCGGATAACGTAAAACATTCTGTAGTCATGGAACACGTTACAGTAATCGAACAACTCCGCGCCCGACTTGCACAGCCTGAACCACCTTGCAAAACCGGAAGCCAGTGCATCGGCGGGAAGTGTACGCACTGTGCACAGCCTGAACCCAGCGTGGAGCCGGTGGCGAAGAACGAAGGGGGAAGGATTACATGGCTTGTCGATAGATGGCCTAAAGACTGTTTGCTTTACACGACGCTGCCTGTGTCTAAATCCGACGAAAGCAAATGGATAGATGAGCCACAGAAAGTAGGAACCGCCCCACCACAGCGCGAAGAAAAACTGCTTACCCAAGAGCAAGCGATAGACGTGGCGCAGAAGCTGTTCGATGCCGCAACGCTGTGTAGTCTGCCGCCGAGTGCTACGACATGGCAGAACGCGGCGTTGAGGCTGGGCGAAGAACTGTCCACTGTCGGCCCCGATGGCTACTACAAGATGGATGCGCATGAGTGGTTGGATTGGGCACTGAAGACGGTACAGCCTGCACGGATATGGCAATCGCTGACGGATGAGGAAATTAGACGAGCAAAGCATCACATGGTTGAGGGGGCGTATGACTACTCATTTAAGCAGGGAGCGCAATGGGCGGAGCGGGTGTTGAAGGAGAAGAACACATGAACTGCACTAGATGCGGCAAGTGGGCAGGAGCACATGCTACTTTGCCCGGACAACCAAAAGATCATTTGTGCATGTGTCAACCACAGCGCGAGTTCATAGGGCTGACGGATGAGGAGCGTGACGAAATTTGTTTAGGAGACGAAGCTATTGCCCGCGCCATCGAAGCCAAACTAAAGGAGAAGAACACATGATCGCGCACTTTGAAGACGGCACTTCACGAGAGATCCGCCCCGGAGCAGCAACAATGGGTCTGCGCGTTGTCCGCTGGGAGTTCGATTACAACGATATGTGCGCGTTGATGGAGCATCCTGATTTGCTTCCAATACTTGCCACTCGCATGCCGCCGATAGTGGAGAAAAACAATGGATGAGAAAGCCATACAAAAAGCATGGGCGCTTATGTCCAAGAATCACAGCGAGTTGCTGATAGAAAACGAAATGCTGAAGAAACAATTAATGCGCAAGAGTCTGTGGTATGCGATCAAGCGCGCTTATTTAATCTGGAGAGGGAAGGAGTTGCTATGAACAGGGAGGAATCCAATGGCCTTTTGTAGACTAGGTTGCGATGGTTCGGACGTTTATTGTTTCTACCATGTCGGCGGCTATTACGAAGTGTGGTCCATCGAAGGTGAGCACCACTTCAAAACCGCGAAAGAGACAATTGATTTTCTGTTTGAGTTAAAAATGAAAGGCCAGAAAATCCCTGACTATGCATTTGAAGGGTTACAAGACGATTTAATTGCCGAAGAGAAAGGAGAAGGAAGATGAGTAATTTGATTAGCCATGCATGGACCGAGTTCCGCGCAGCAGGATGGGTTGACGAAGAAAAGAAATTTAACGATGAGATGCAAGAGATGATGTGCAAAGACGTCCTTGCGCTTGTAGAAGTGTTCGCGGCCCAAGGGCATTCGGGATTCTCTGCGCCGTATGCCATTGATCTGTTCACAAAGCTTGCGAAGTTCGAGCCCCTAGTTCCTCTAACCGGTGAAGACTGGGAATGGAATAAGTTTGACGAAGGCAAGTACCAGAACAAACGCTGCAGCCACGTATTCAAAGATGTGGATCGTTTCGGCGGGCAAGCGTATGACATTCAAGCGATTGTGTTCTACGACAACGTAGTTCGTGAAGACGGATCGACATACAAGGATCACTTCACCAATGGCGACAGTCATCAGCCGATTACGTTCCCGTATACGCCTGTGACGGTGTACAAGGAGCGGCCGCATGAGTGAATTGACTTACGACGTTTTCGTCAATCTGCCATTTCTTTACGTGAAAGGGCTTCTTTATGAAGGCGGAGCAACGCGCATGTATCGCAACGAAAACTATGGGCTGCACATAGAGATCGTCACAAAGAAAGACAAATATGGCGAGTGGGGTGAAGGCAAGCAGCATTTTTATGTGGATGGCGATCCAAACGAGTACGCAAATGTTGCCGAGCAATATGAAGCGTATATGAGAAAAGTGTGTGGGATAACAGAGGAGGATGAGCAATGAGCTACCCTTATCAAGCAATGAGCACCCCGGAAACTAATACCGTGCCGCGTGAGCAATTAGGCATGACGCGTGAAGAGGCGATGCGGTATGAAAAGCTGGACGCGAACCGCGAAGCGGTTGTCCCGAGGAATCGTCGCATGTGGGTGGTTGAATGGAGGAAGGTTCAAGATCAGCCCTCCGAAACATACGGAGTAACGTCGGGCATCGTACTGAATACCGTATTTCACTCTGAAGCGGAAGCAAAGCGGATGCTCTGTGCGTTGGACAGTTTCTGCGCCTTGGAATACTCGTTTCAGGTCCGAGAGCTGGAGGCTGCATAAACCCCTTGACATGGTTAAATCCGTATGGAATTATTATGGCGCAGGACAACAGAAAGGGAGAAATCATGAAATTAATCAGTGGGAATGTGGGCATGGAAGCGACTCCGGCGCAAAGTCTGGACCAGCTGTGGGCCGAGGCCGAGAGCCTTGGTCGGGTCAGCGTGGATCGCTTTTTATCCGATGGAGATTATCGTGTTGATATCAACTTTAGCCGCCGATCAGGGACCACGGTGTACGCGCGCGGCCGGGACAGGGGAATTGCCTATGCCTTGGCCCGTGCGATTAACGAAGCCCGCGAGATGGGCGCAGGGGAGGAGCGATGACACCGCACATACATGCTGACGTTATCAAAGCGTGGGCCGACGGCGCTGAGATCGAATGGAAACATTCATACGAAAATGAGTTCAGCTGGAGGCCTTCCCCTAAGCCAAGCTGGTTTCCTGAAGTTCAGTACCGAGTCAGGCCAGAGCCGCGTCGGGATTTCTTCAAGTACGTCGATGTGCATCCCAATGCCGATACCTATTTGGTATATGACGCCCCTTCGCGGAGCACGAATCTTCGGCTTACATTCGACGGAGAGACGAGATTGTTGAAAGCAGCGGAGGTGGTGGGATGAACAATGATTTCTTGGAAGCAATGGCGATCTGCGTCGCGATCCTCGCTGCACTGATCCTGATCCTCTGGCTGGTCAACATATCACCGTTCTTTCGCGACGATAGCGATCTGCAGGGATGGGGCGCGCCGCGCAGCGGGATGGACATCAAAGTGGATCATCTGACCGGGTGCCAGTATTTTTCGAGCGGCAGGGGCCTTGTGCCACGGATCACGGCCGACGGCAAGCACATGGGATGCGGGGAGACGGGGAAATGAGCGCACACACGCCCGGGCCGTGGTGGTTTTGCGAAGAGTCAGACGGCACTTTTATGGTCGGGCAGGGGGACGTAGGGATCGCCTCCGTTCATCCGCCAAAACTGCGACAAGGCGAAAAGATGGGGCTCTTTGACCCGGGTGACCCTCGTGCCAACGCGCGTCTAATCGCCGCCGCGCCGGAGCTTTTGAAAGCCGCGCAAGCAATGCTTGATGTTTGCTACGACTTGGAACGCAACGATGACACGCTGGCAGCGGTAAAAAAGGCCATGCTGGCCGTTGCCAAAGCAACAGGAGAACAATCATGAGCCAGCATACTCCCGGGCCGTGGAAATACTGGCATGAGAAAGGCTATGTTGGAGAGATCAATGCTCAAAACGGCACACTTGTAGCAGGGTTTGATACTGAACCAAATGAAGACAACGCGCGGTTACTGGCTGCTGCTCCGGAGCTTTTGGAAGCCCTGCAGACGGCCCTACAGGCGTTTTCGGAGATGAACCATGCCAGAACCCGTCCGGAGTGGTTTACGCGCGGCAGAGAGGCTGCTGTGCAGCATGAGGCGCTATGGGAGAAGCGAGGGATCGAAGCCGTCATCGCAGCTATCGAGAAAGCGACCGGGAGGAAGGACGGGGAGACGGGGGACGAGCCATGAGCCGAAGCGGATATCACGAGGATATCGATAACTGGCAGCTGATCATGTGGCGGGGCAGGGTTGCCAGCGCTATACGGGGAAAACGCGGTCAGGGCCTGTTAAAAGAGCTTCTGGCAGCGTTGGACGCGATGCCCGAGAAAGAGCTGCACAGAGGCAGTTTCGCGACGCCTGAGGGCGAATTCTGCACGCTGGGAGTGCTTGGCGCGGCCCGGGGAACGAAGATGGACGATCTGGGCGACGAGGAAGAAGGATGCGACCCGGATCAGGTGGGAGAAAGGTTCAATATCGCCGCCCCCATGGCGCAGGAAATCATGTGGCTCAACGACGAAATGATCGACGAGTTCAAATGGGTAACGGTTGAACTTGCCGGGCCCCCGCGCCGAGGATATCCAGACTACGGCAAGCCCCTTACAGGAAGCATGCATGTTCCCGTCCCGGACGCGGCCGAGCGCCGGTGGCAATTCATGCGCAACTGGGTTGCAGAGCAGATCAGGGAGGAGAACGTGCGAGGGGACAAGGGCAAGGATTGTTAAATCGGGAAGGCAGGGGAGTTTACAAAGGGCCATGGTTCACGGATCAGGGCCCTTTTTTCATGGAGTTTATGTGGGGACAAATGAGGAGGGAGGGAGGGGCAAGGATCATGGACCATGGACCGGGGAAAGTTGTCAAAGTGACAGATATAAATAAAACGCGAAAAATTTAAGTAGGTATGTTGTTCTCATTACGTTTCTGTTGTGACAACAGTGATTTATTTCACTGCAGCGGTGCTATTAATAGGGACAATTTACTTTTTTTTTCGAAAAAAAAATTCATGACCATTTGTACCTAGGTAAGCGAAATGACGAAATAAGCTAGTGTTTTCAAGGGGTGTTTTATTACGTTTCTGTTTTAACAAAAGTA
>JACCDX011191402.1_pt1 | contig 19061 bp, 15 predicted proteins | sample 7449681 | NCBI WGS metagenome assembly JACCDX01 (sample SAMN15323450, study PRJNA562643) | freshwater metagenome | isolation source: river surface water | place: USA:Blue River Watershed | collected 2017-08-18
CTTTATATGGTGCAGGCAGCTCTAGCAACTGCTTACCACCACCTAGATCTTGCCAAGATGAGAAAAAGCCAAAGCCATGGATTGCATGAGGTGGCATAAATGTTGTTGGCAGTTGAAACTCATCCCCCTTACTGTTTGTAATCAAACCATCCTTAACTCTTCCTGCCCATGGCGCCATCGCATACCAACCCCAACGCAATACATCTCCAGCAAAAGGAGTAACAAACTCCATATCCCGCCATTGCAATGATGCAAGGCGGGCGCCTTGATCTAAATCAATTGCAATTGAGATTTGATCTCCATCAATATTTAACATTTATAAAATTTCATCTCTGATCAAGCTCTGCTTGTGTTGGTGGATTAGCACCTGCTCTTGAGATTGTAATGGCAGCAGCCTTCGCTGCTCGGTTTAATGTATCGGTAAGTAATTGGCCCGTTAGTTTTTCCAAACCATACTTAATAATCGCCTCAACCAATATGGCACCAACTGTGTCACCTGCTCCTACAGTGTCGACCACCTTGGTTTTCACAGCCTCAACTGCAATCTTTTCACCCTTTGTAATCGCAACAATCCCAGCCTCCCCTAAGGTCACAACCACAAGCTTCACACCCATGCCAATAAATTCTTTTGCCACATCATCTAATGATTTGCCTGGATATAACCAATTCAAGTCATCAAGAGATAACTTCACAACATCAGCGAGAGATATCCACCTTAAAACCTGCTTTAAATAAAGAGTGCGATCTGCAATCACAGAGGGTCTGATATTTGGATCATAAACAATTGGCACACGCTCTTTAAAGCTACTAACCCAAGTATGCAAAGTTGATGCGCAAGGCTCTATGGCGCAGACTAAGGTGCCAATATGTAATAAGGATGGGGCTTGTTTTTGCGGATCTGGCAATTGATCTAACTGGTAATCAAAGGTGGAGGTGCCATCAATTAGAAATGAATATGAAGCACCTCCTGCTTTATCTAATGTGACTGTTGCTGTGCAGGTTGGTTTACTTGAGTAATTAACAAAATCTAGTAAAACACCAGCATTTTCTAAATACTGCCTGCAAGCTTTTCCATAACTATCTGTTGATATGCCATTTATAAATTGAGCCTTTATCTCAAGCTTTGAAAGTGCTACTGCCGTATTTGCAGGCCCGCCACCAACAACAGCTTTTTGTTTATCACCATCGGGAAGAAGATCAATTAAAACCTCACCTGCCACCCAAACTTGGTTCAAAGTGTTTCACCTTTGCGGGCTAAAAACTCTGTTAACACCTCAACACCAAGTAGGTGATCATCTACCTGTGGTAATCCAGAAATTATTAACACACCTTGATACCCATCATCTTTTGTTATCAAAGGAAGTCCGCCCCCATGGATTGCATGGGTCTCATCTAATAAATTATTTTCCTTATGCCAATCAACTCCGTTTTCCTCTGCCAAAACTCTTTCATAGATTGTTGAATGTTTTTTCAGATTAACAACTCTTGCCTTTCTGCCAATCCACCAATCATTTTCAGGTGTTGAGCCAGTCAAAGATGCGTGATAAACAATCCAATCGCCAATTCTCACCTCAACTGCAATTGGCAGATTTCTATCTGTGCCAAGGGATGTTGCAATTTGACCAATCTCAATTGCATCGGCGTTGGTCAAAGATGGCAGAATCAATACCTGCTCTTCAGCCAATAGACCAGTACTGGTAAAACCACCAGTTGTTTTTCTATCTGTCATAGGGCTACCCTACGGCGTGATGCATTGGATTTATATTATTTGGATATTTTGTGGAATTAGTCAGGGTACAATTCGACTTCAATCAAAAATCAAGATTAAGGGCAAATGCCAAGCATTGAGCTGTTTGATGATTTTCTGATTAATTTGGGGCCTTTAGCTCAGTCGGTAGAGCAACGGACTTTTAATCCGTGGGTCGTCGGTTCGATCCCGACAGGGCCCACACCTACTTACAAGTCTGTGTTTTTTGTTTTCAACATTTGAAATAGTCTTAATATGAGAAAGCTATCAGCGCAATGAATGGATCTAATTTATAATCTGTAATGTTTGCTACTTATTCATGTACAAGCAGTTCGAATTGCTAGACAATTAGAAGTTAATTTAGCGACAAGCTCTGTTGCAGGGCTAGGCATAAAAGCGGCTACCGCCTTAATTTACAAGCCTATAAGTTAAATTTTCACATAAAACCAGTTATGCTTGGGTCACGCTAAAAGTTACGGTGGGTATGAATAAAAATTTTATTTCAAATACGGCAATCGTAGAAGATTCCGTCACTATAGGCACTAATGCCAAAATTTGGCACCATGCCCACTTACGTAGCAATGTTAATTTAGGACTTAATGTAATTATTGGAAGTAATGTTTATATTGGGGTTGGGGTAAACATCGGCGATAATTCAAAGATACAGAATAACTCATTAATTTATGAACCAGCAGAAATTAGTAACGGTGTATTTATCGGGCCAGGAGTAATTTTTACAAATGACCGTAACCCTCGCGCTATCAATTCGGATAAAACCCAGAAAAGTTCATTAGATTGGAATAAAGCCGGAGTAGTAGTTGGAGAAGGTGCCTCAATCGGTGCTGGTGCTATATGTGTAGGGCCGATTGAAATTGGCAAATGGGCCTTGGTTGGTGCAGGAGCCGTAGTAGTAAAAGATGTTCCAAACTATGCACTAGTGATGGGGGTTCCCGCTAGACAGATAGGTTGGGTAGGAAAAGATGGAGTTAAGCTTATTGAACAAACGTCAAAACAATTTAGGTGTCCAGTTTCCAAGAAACTTTACCATCTAGAAGGTTCAAATTTGGTTGAGGTAGTGTGATGAAAAAATCACAAATTCCAATTGCAAAGCCAATAATCGGACGCGATGTTCGGAAAGCAGTAAATAGGGTTTTGCGTTCGTTAACTTTGACTCAAGGCCCAGAAGTTCTTGCTTTTGAAAATGAATTTTCATTATTTGTGAACGAATATGAATGTGTTGCTGTAAATTCCGGAACCTCAGCACTACACCTTGCACTTCTAAGTCTTGGAATTGGTGCTGGCGATGAAGTTATCGTTCCATCATTCACATTCGCAGCCACTGCCAATTCGGTAGCCTTAACAGGAGCCACTCCTGTCTTTGTTGACATAGATTTAGCCACTTATAACATTGATCCGACTTTGATCGAAGCAGCGATTACTCCACGCACCAAAGCAATCCAGGCAGTTCACTTATATGGATTACCCGCAGATATGATTATGATTAATAAGATTGCAAGAAAACACAATCTACTAGTGATTGAAGATGCAGCACAGGCACACTGTGCCTCAATAAACGGCCAACCAGTAGGCACCTTTGGAGATGCAGCGGCATTCTCTTTTTATCCAACAAAAAATATGACTTCTGGTGAGGGAGGAATGATTGTATTTAAAGATAAAACTCACGCACGGCTAGCTAGGTTATATAGAAATCAGGGCATGGAGAAGCGTTATCAAAATGAGTTAGTGGGATTTAATTTACGCATGACAGACATTCACGCGGCTATCGGTAGAGCTCAACTTAAGCACCTTTTAAAGTGGAGTAAAAAACGGCAAGATAACGCAATGGCGTTATCTAATCAACTCAAAAATGTAGCGATTCCCATCATTCCACTTGGTTTTTCTCATGTATTTCATCAATACACAATTAGAGTTTCAAAAAACCGTGATATTTTTTCAGAACAGTTAACTCACTCAGGAATCGGAAATAGTATTTATTACCCAATCCCAGTGCATAAACTGCCAGCATTTAATAGCTCTATGTCATTACCTCAAACACAATTTGCTACAGAGAGCGTGCTTTCAATACCAGTTCACCCATCATTATCAAAGGGTGATTTAAAGAGAATTGCCACAACTGTTAACGAATTAACTAAGGTTTTCAATGGCTAATCTTCGCGCTGGAATTATTGGGCTAGGAATGATGGGGGCTAATCATGCCCGCGTACTTTCTAACTTAGATGGAGTAGATCTTGTGGCTGTGGCTGATCCTCAAGGTGATGCAAAAAAAGTATTACCTGATTTTAATGTGCATACTAGCGTGAAAGATGTTTTAAAACTGGGGATAGATTATTGCATAGTTTCAGCTCCAACCGCTTTTCATGAAGATATTGCTTTGCAGTTAATCGACAGTGGTGTCCATATTCTTGTTGAAAAACCACTAGCAAACACTTATACCTCTGCACTCAAAATTAGAGATGCTGCAAAAGCAGCAAAAGTAATAGGAGCAGTTGGGCATATTGAAAGATTCAACTCTGCACTCCAGGAGGCTCGCAGAAGAGTATTGGCAGGTGAGTTAGGCACCATTTATCAAGTTGCTACTAGACGTCAAGGTCCTTATCCAACACGCATATCCGATGTCGGGGTAGTTAAAGATTTAGCAACGCACGATATAGACCTTACTTCTTGGCTCACTGGGAAAAAATATGTCCAGGTAAGTGCAAATGCTGCATTTCGCTCAGGTAGAAAACACGAGGATCTAATATCGATCTCAGGATTACTAGAGGATTCGATAGTCATTAGTCACCTTGTTAACTGGTTAAGCCCACTAAAAGAGCGCAAAATTATTATTACTGGCGAAAAAGGCACCTTTGTCGCAGACACACTTAGAGCTGATCTAACCTATTACGAAAATGGAAAAGTCGACATCTCGAATACAGATTTAGCCCAATTCCGTGGCGTTACGCAAGGTGATGTTCATATTCTTGCTTTTGAAAAGCCAGAACCGCTCGTGGTAGAACACCAAAATTTTCGGGATGCTGTATTAGGCAAGCATTCTAATATAGTTACATTAGAAGAAGGAACAACAACAGTACAAATTGCTGAAGCAATTATTGAAAGCTATACCACAAAGAGATTGGTACAACTATGAAAATTGCCGTTATTGGAATGGGGAAAATTGGCCTGCCACTTGCAGTGCAATATGCAAAGAAAGGACAGTCTGTTACTGGAGTTGATGTTAATTCGAAAACTGTTGAGTTTATAAATCAAGGGCTAGAACCTTTTCCAGAAGAAGCCTACCTTGGAGAGTATCTAAATGATGTAGTGAATAAACAGATGCTAAGAGCAACTCTAAATTACTCAGAGGCTATAAAACCTGCGGATGTAGTAGTTGTAGTTGTTCCACTTTTTGTGAATGAAAAAGCAGAGCCTGATTTTGCCCAAATAGATAAAGCGACTGCTTTGATCGGTGCAAACTTAAAAAAAGGCTCATTGATTTGCTACGAGACGACGTTGCCGATTGGAACTACCAGGAATCGATTTGTTCCGTTACTAGAAAAAAACTCTGGCATGAAAGTCGGCACAGACTTTCACGTTGTTTTTTCACCGGAAAGAGTTTTCACAGGTCGAATTTTTGAGGATTTAAGAAAGTACCCCAAAATAGTTGGTGGAGTAACTCAGAACTGCGCAAGAAAAGGAGTGAATTTTTACTCTAAAGTTCTTGATTTTGATGTTAGAAATGATTTAGCAAAGCCCAACGGAGTTTGGGAAGTGGAAAGCACAGAAAGTGCAGAATTTATAAAGCTGGCAGAAACTACATACAGAGACGTAAATATTGCATTGGCAAATCAATTTGCAATTTATGCGGATAAAATCGGTGTCAACATTTATGAAATTATAGATTCTGCAAATTCTCAGTATTTTTCTCACATACATCAGCCAGGAATATCTGTTGGTGGGCATTGCATTCCAGTTTATCCACAGTTCTATTTGTGGAGTGATTCTTCCGCTACTATTATTAAAGAAGCAAGAATTACTAATTCAAATATGCCTAAATATGCAGTTAATTGCATGATAAATATTTTAGGTAATTTAGAAGGAAAGAACATTTTAGTATTAGGAGTAAGCTATCGTGCAAATGTAAAAGAATCGGCTTTTTCGGGCTGCTTTGAACTAAATAAAGAAATCAAAAAGTTTGGAGCAAATGTTGAGGTTATTGATCCTTATTTTTCGACTAAAGAAATTGAAGATCTAGGATTAAAAAGTTATTCAGCTATAAACACTGATATAGATGGAATAATTGTGCATACAAATCATAAAGAGTTTGACTCAATTTTAAAAATGCCTTTTCCTAACTGCAAAGTTATTATCGATGGTAGAAATTTTCTAAACAATATTAAAGTAATCAATTCCATTCCTATATTTAGTATCGGTAGTGGAACTAACTAATATATTTTTCACAAACTAAGATAAATTTAAAAGCACCTAATCCGCTTGGCTTTATTTTTTCTAAAATTCTATTAAAACTGTTAGCAGTACGTTGCCCAAGTAGATACTTTACTGGGATGACAACCCAGAAGTAGGAACCAAAGTAAAAGCACATACTGGATTCAAATCTTTCGGAAAATTGTTTGATACGACGAAAACTCGGCACTCTTTTTAAAGTTGATTTTGTTCGGTTACCGCGATAGTAATGAATTCTTCTATTTAATCTGTAAAAATAGTTGTGATTAATACTATCCATGATCAATAAATTTCCACCAGGCTTAATCAACCTAAATATTTCTTTATTAACCGCCAATGGATTCCCGTAACTTAAAACATTGCAACACACAATAAAATCAAAAGTGTGGTCATCTATAGGAATCGATTCCATATTTGAAGCTATTGTTTTGATACCACTTCCGAGTTTTGTTCGTAAAACTTCAAGCGACACTTCAGAAATATCCTGGGCTACAATATCGGCACCAGTTTTAACAATAATCTCGGTATGACTCCCTGTACCGGCACCAATTTCTAAGACCTTCATTCCTGGTTTAATCAGGGTAAAAATTAATTTATCGTATCTTTCAAATATTGGATGCATAAATTCAGAATAATTTATGTGATTAAAATCTTTATTTTTAATTTTTAATAGTTCATCTTTAGCACGATTATCATAACGATTTTTTTCTATTTCTGAGTCACAAATTAGTCGCCTATTTCGCACAAGTTTTTTAATCATTTTTTTATCGCAAGAACCTCTAGCATTTTAACAATTTTTTCATAAACAATATGTCCAGAGAAATCCTTATTGTAAGCTTCTAGTGCTGCTTGACCCATTTGCAGGAATTGATTTGGATTAGTTTCCACTTTTTCTAACGCCTGTTTCAAAGTGTAAACATCAGAATAAATCAGCCCAATATTTTTTTGAATCAAAAACTCAGAAGCAGAACCAGTAACACTAGACAGAAGAGGTTTTCCGTATTGCATGGCATCAAAAAATTTGTTTGGTAAAGATTGTGAAAATTCTAAATCATGTTTATATGGCGCTAAGAACACATTAGTTCGCTCTGCAAGGACTTTTGACTGGACTGCAGTAATTCTACCCAGCATAACAATATTTGATTGATTCCTAGTTTTATCTTTCAAATCTTTAAAACATGGGCCATCGCCAGCAATTACTAATTCAGTTTTACTAGTTTTAAAAGCTTCGATTATACAATCCCAATCGAATGCGTTTGATAAACTTCCAATAAAGCTGCATCTAATTGTTTTGTCGTCCAGTACTCCAATTTTGTCAAACCATTTTTTTGCATTTAAAATTTCTTTGTTAGAGTAACTTGCTTCAATGTTTGTTAAATAATTAACTGAATCATAAAGAGTGATTTTTCTACCGGCTATTTTAACACTTGAACCCAAAAAATCAGGTGAAATCGAACTAATACTTGTTGCGTTACGAAAAGTATAATTCATTAAAATATAATATGGAGTGAGTATTAACTTTCCTATACGCCTAGCGTAATATGGTAGCGCTCTCAGTAAAACTTCAGGCCACATGTCTTTTACATCAAGAACATAGGGGACATTATTTTTCTTTAAAAATCTAGACATAATCCAGGCAACCTCAATTGGGGGATAACCTATAAATGCGATATCTGGTGCCTGTTCTCTTTTGAGGACGATATTTAAGTTATATGCGAGTTGGGCGTGGTCAAATAAACGTTTGATCCCTTGATTTTTCTTATATCCAACACTATCAATTAATTTAATCTGTAAATTGTTTTTGTAATTTATTGTTCTTGATTTATTAAACCGGTGCTTTTTAGTAAAATGATCAAAGTTTGCGGACCATAATGTCACTTGATGCCCTTTATTTACTAAAGAATTTGATAAATTTATTGCACGCATTGCCCTAGCACCACTATCATCTATTTGTAATGGTTCACCGGTTTGTAAAATCCAAATTTTCATATTTTTCGTGTTCTCACAATTTTGCTTGATCCAGGCGGCGGCTTAGGAAATAGTTCTTTCTTTCGCTTAGCGGTAGTAATCAATTCAGCTGGTGCTTCTAGTTTCTTGAGTACAAAGGCATTTATTCTGAGTGACGTTGATCTAGAAAAGATTGATAAAATGGTAACAACAAGGATCACTACGTCGATATAAAGGCTTCTGTTTTTAATATAAAATAATCCTAATGAACTTTTTCCAGGCCTAATTAATTGATTATAGGCAATATCTGGGTTTGCTTTGCCAGCTAGAATCTCACCTTCATCTGAAAAAACTATTGAAGCAAAATCAGTTATACCTGGCTTCACGGATAATAATTTCTTTTCCGTACTTGTATAAATATCTGTCTCAGACTTAACATTTGGACGAGGACCAACTAAACTCATATCTCCTTTGAGAACATTCCAAAGTTGAGTTATTTCGTCAAGTTTGTACCTCCTAACAAAGTGACCAATTGGTGTAATTCTGCTGTCAGTTGTTGCCGTTGAATCAACCCCTTTTTTATCTGCATTTACAATCATAGTTCTTAACTTTACAATTTTAAATGGTTTTTCATCTTTACCTACTCTAATAGAAACGTAGAAAGGAGATTTAAAATCATGTCTCCAAATTAAAAAAATCGTGATGATTAAAGGTAAACTGAAAACTAATAGCCCCAAAATTGAAAATGCAATATCCATGATTCGTTTAAAAATTGCATTTAGTATATTCATTTTGATTCATCTACTTTCTATAGAAATTCTTAATTGTCTCGCACACATAGTAAACATCTTCATCACTCACAAACATGTTAATTGGTAACATTAAACACCTTTCAAAAAACTTTTCAGTTTTTGGTAACTTAATATTAAATCCTAGTTCCTCCCATTGATGTACAGCTTTTCCACCCCACTGAATAATTGTGCCAATTCCTTTAGTGCTTAACTCTTGCTTAAGTTGATCTCGATTATTTGCTTGAAGCTCATAGTTTTGATAAACATCAAAATTTTCGCCATTTTCAATCGGCGCGGGAGGAAGTTGTAATTCCTCTAATTGTTTCAATTCTGCGTCATAAATTTTTGCAATTTCTCGTCTTCTCTTAATGACATGATCATATCTTTGGAAGTTATTATTTAAAATAGCAGCTTGTAAATTATCTAAACGGCTATTTCTTCCCCAGGATTTTACTTCACCTTTGGGGTCCCTACCATGATCATGAAGTTGAAAAACTTTCTCATAAATATCATTACGATCAGTAATCACTGCACCACCGTCGCCGAGGCTTCCTAACACTTTTGCTGGGTAGAAACTAAAACTTGCAGCATCGCCAAAAGTTCCAGCACTTTTGTTTTTAAATTTAGACCCAAGGGCCTGGGCCGCATCTTCAATAACTACTAATTTTTTGTCATTTGCTATCTTCATTATTGATTCCATATCACAGGTTCTGCCATTTAATTGGGTCGGAGATATGCCAACGGTATTATTGTTAACAGCACCAGCAATCGCACTTGGGTCAATTAGGCCATCATCACCAATATCTACTGGGATAGGTGTTCCGCCAGCAGTAATAATTGCAGAAGCAGTTGCTAGCATCGTGTGGGAACTAATTATTACTTCATCACCTTTTTTCAAGCCAATGGCTAGCCAACATAGTTCAAGTCCGTCGGTAGCATTTCCAACACCGACTGCGAATTTTGATCCAGTGTATTGTGCTAATTTATTTTCAAACTCAATTAAGTCACGCTGCATAATGTAAGCGCCACGTTTACCAACATCTTCTAAAACCGCTTGTATTTCTTCCTTGTTGTCTAGAAATAGGCGAGGGTAATCAAAAAACGGGACTTTTCTATCTGCACTCATTTGCTGGTGATTTTAGTCGCTAAAGGTTGCAAGTGAAACTTTCACCACATCTTCTGGTGTTGGGTAGTAGATTTTCTCAAGCGCTGGGGATGATGGGGCTGGCGCAAAAGGCAATGTGACTCTTCTAGGGCTAGATTTGAAGAGTTTAGGACTAATACTCTCCGTAACAGTTGCAATTATTTCACCGGCAAAACCGGCTGGAGACCATCCTCCATCAACAACTACAAGCCTTCCAGTTTTAGTAACAGATTCAATTATCGTCTTAGGGGATATTGGGCTTAAAACTCGCATATCAATTACCTCAGCTTCAATTCCTTGCGCACTAAGAATTTTTGATGCTTCTAAAGCAAGATGAGTTGAGTGCCCAGCCGAAACTAGTGTTAGATCCCCACCACTTTTGATAATTTTTGGTCCTTGTGTTTTTAGATCCAACTCACTAATTGGCTCTAACTCTTCTTCATTTGCATATAACCATCGATCATCGATGTATATAACAGGATCACCAGATAAGACTGATGCAATTAGCAAATCTCTAGCATCTGATACAGAATATGGCATTACAACGCGTAACCCAGGAATATGAGCGAACCATGCGTGCAAAGCTTGCGAATGTTGGGCGCCTTGCTCCCCACCTCGATTAATGATGGCCCTGATAGTTACACCTGCATCTGCCTGCCCGCCCATCATAGATGACCATTTTGCCGCTTGATTAACAACCGCATCCATTGCGTAAAGCATAAAATCCATGCGGGGATGAACCATTATTGGTTTCATACCAGCCAATGCGGCACCTACTGCAGCTCCGGTGCATGCTGATTCTGCAACTGGCGTATCGATAATTCTTTCAATTCCAAATTCTTTATCTAAGTCTGTCATTGAATTTCCAACATACCAAGGGCTCCAAAGTCCTTGGCCAATAACAAAAACTTTTGGATATTTTTCAAGCAAGTAAGCGAAAGCTTCCCTTATTGCGCTACCATAGCTGGTTATTACCTTTTTACTCATATCAATTCCTATAAACAAAATCGATCAAAGTTTTAGACTTCGGCTCAAGATCATTAAAAGCTTGGTTCCAAGCCAAATCAATTTTGTTGTTGATATCAGTTCTAATCTCAATAAGACCATTTTCATTTAGCAAATTTGCTTTAAATAGCGCCGACTCAAGTCGAGTTATTGGGTCCCTTTCTTTCCAAAGTTTAAGATCATCTGGGGATCGATAGATACCAACATCTATATCCTCTCGCCAATCAACATGGCCGTAATGCCGGTATGTAATTGCTTCAATAAATACTGGGGTTTTTTTATTTCTGGCGATATCTATCATTCGAGATGCTGTATTCTCCACATTTATAATATTGTTTCCATCTACGATTTCAGTTTCTATGTCATTTGCAATTGAAAATCTTGCAACCGATTGAAGTGGTTGTCTTTGTGAGATGTGCATGTGACTTGAAAATAAATTGTTCTCACATACGAAAAGAACTGGAACTCTAAGTTGTCGTGCTAAATTTAATGACTCATGCACCACGCCTTCTTCTATTGCCCCATCCCCAAAATAGGCAACAGCGATATCATCTTTATTTTGCATTTTTATAGCTAATGCTGCCCCGACTGCCAATGGAACAGTTCCGGCAACTATTGGAACAGCCCCATAAAATCCATTTGGTCCGTCCCATAGATGCATAGAGCCACCCATACCCTTAGTAAGCCCTGTTGATCTGCCCAACACCTCTGCAAAAAGCCTGTATGGGTCGGATCCCATTGCTAAAAGGTGGGCATGTGATCTGTGCCCACTAAAAACTTTATCTGACCTCCTTAAGTACTTTGAAATCCCTACAGCAATCGCTTCTTGGCCAGCACCTAAATGAACTGGCCCACCAATATGGCCCGCTTTGCGCATAGCAGCAATTTTATGCTCGATAAATCTAATTTGCATCATTGAATAAAGCTGATTAATTAACTCCTGCCGTGGTCTAGAGCCAAAATCGAGGCTGTGGTTTCCGCTGAAACTTAATCCTTCAGACCCAGAATAATCCATACTGTTTTCAAATTTCATTTTATTATCTCATCATATGCCGGAACCCTTGTGTGACGAATATTTTTGTTATCACCGAAGTAAACAATTTCATTTTTTCCTACTAATATTTCATTTAGTTTTTCACCAGGTCTTAAGCCAGTGTACTTAATTTCAATTTCTTTACCAGAATCAGCGATCATTTTTTTGGCGACATCATTAATTTTTACAGGGTCACCCATATCTAGAATTAAAGTTTCTCCACATTTACCAACTAATACTGATTTCAAAACTAAATACACAGATTCCTCAATTGTCATAAAATATCTAGTAGCTTCTTGGTGCGTTACGGTAACTGGTCCACCATTCTTTATTTGTTGCCTGAAGGTGTTTAAAAAAGAACCATTACTTCCAACAACATTACCAAATCTAACTGAAATATATTTTTTGTCATTCTCTTTGATACCAGCAATAATCCTTTCGCATAAGTATTTACTTTTACCTAATTGACTTATTGGCTCAGCAGCCTTGTCTGTCGATATATTTATAAAATATGCTACCCCATTTTTCAAACAGCAATTAATTAAATTCTTTGTAGCAAGTACGTTCGTTTTGAGCGCCTCTTCTGGAAACTTTTCTAACAGTACTAAGTGCTTGAGCGCAGCGGCATGGAAAACAACATCAGGCTTTAATTCATAAATAATTCTTGATATCTCATCGAAATCCCGTATATCGCAAAGTATTGCACTATTTTTCTCAAATAACCCGTCGTTATTTATGCTTAAACATAAATCTAGTAACGCATTTTCATTACGATCGAGCAAGTTTAATTCAGAAGGGTTCATCCTACTTATCTGCCTTGCAATTTCAGAACCTATTGAGCCCCCAGCACCGGTGATAAGAATTTTTTTATTTTTTAAAAACCTAGTTAAGTCACTTGTATCATAATCGATTTGTTGTCGACCAAGAATATCTTCAACAGAAAGTTCTGATATATCCGATAATTTCAAATTTCTTTCCATTATTTCAAGTGCATTAGGAATAACTCTGATTGAGATTTTTAAAATCTTGCACTCCTGTTCTAACCTAATTAAATTAGCTGAACTCATACTTGCAATAGCCACAACTAAAACTTCTGCTTTTTGATTACGCACGATCTCTGCAAGATCATCGATTGTCCCTAAAACTTTTCTACCTCGGAAAACAAAATTACTTTTATTTACATCATCATCCAGAAAACCAATAGGCTCATAGATGTTTGATCTGAATAGCATCTGATCTACAATTTGCTGACCAGTGATACCAGATCCATACACTATAGTTTTTATTGGATTTGGTTGGTTAAATAGTTTTTGACTTAGTCGCCCGCTAAGTAAAACTCTTAGCATAAGCTGAAGTACTAGTGAAACTACTCCACATAGAATTGGAGTTAGCTTGGGTACATTGGGAAATTCAAATAAAATTCTAATTACAAATAAAAGAAAAGTTGCGGAAAATACGGACATACTAATTCTTAGAGTTTCTTCAAACGAGGCTTTCATTAGCTGAGTTTTATATACTGCAAAAATGATGTTAGATAGAAAAAAAATCAAACTTCCTAAAATTCCTAAAAATAAAACTTGTGGATGGTTTTCTTTTGGAATCAGTCCGTCGAAAATAAAAGAACTTGCTATAAATGAAGAGACCAACCATAATATTGATTCAATACTTATACGAGCAACTTTTCTGAAATTAATAATTGGTAATATATTATTCACAAAAAGTCTATTACTATTTTTCACTTTCAAATCATATACCATCAAAAATGGGACCTTAAAGCATTATCATTGATGAATGTTATGTGAATATTTAAGTATTCAGGCCAGATTTGTATGAGATAGTTATCGCTATGGGTTACACGATATGCCATTTAACAACTGTCCATCAGGCTGACGATGTTAGAATTTTTTATAAAGAATGTTTGTCACTTGCAAAAATCAAAAATTACAAAGTAATAATTTGTGCCCCTGGTGAAATTCCCGTTAAAAGTAATGTAATTCATTATAAAATAGCGAACACATTGTCTTTTAGACCTGCAAGAGTGGTTATGTCTCAAATAAATGCGATGCGGGTAGTTCTAAAAATAAGAGCAGACGTATGGCATATACATGATCCAGAGTTACTACCTATTGCCACCTTATTGATTATGATAAAGCGTCGAATTATTTGGGATTCTCACGAAGATTATTACAGACAATTTAACTCAAGTATAAATTACAGAAAATATATTCCAAGGCTGCTTAAACCAATTGTTAAGTTAGTAGTCAAGACATTTCTAAATTACATTGATCGGAGAGCAGTTGGTATAATAGGAGCAACAAGAAGTATCGCTGACAAATATAAAAATAAGAATGTAACTGTTGTTGGAAATGAAGTTGTCCTAAGTAATTTTAAGTCATGTAAACCTAATTATAAAAACAAGAATGTTTTATTTATAGGTCAACCAAGTTCTAATCAGTGTTATCGAGAAGTTGTTAAGGCAATCTCGCTGATTCCAGATTTGAATCTATTAGTTGCTTGCAGGAATATTGATGAAAAAGAATTAAAGTATACATTAGAGATTCTACAGAACCGTTTTAGTTATCTTGGCTGGCTAAACAGAAAAGAATTATCTTCTGCTTTCTCAAGATCAGTGGTTGGTTTGGTTACATACGATGACAATCCAAACCATCAAGATAACCAGCCAAATAAATTTTATGAATTTTGTGCTGCTGGACTTCCAATTTTAGCTACACCGACTAAATTTAATATAAATTTAGTTAATAAGTCCAGAGCTGGGTTAATTTCAAAAGATTTTAAGAGTAAATCAATTAAATTAACTTTAGAGGAATTGGTCTCATCTTCAAAGTTGTGGGCGAATTATTCAGAAGCCGGTAGAGAATGGGTGAAAGAAAACGGGGATTGGTCAATGTCAGAGTCTTCACTTTTTAATCTGTACTCTAAAGCATTGGTTGACCGATAGTGATGGGCCAGTCTCTTGCAAAAACTAAATTAACATATCGTCTAAATGGGGTCTAAAAAAATGTTTACAAGAAAGAATTACCTTGAAGTGGTGGTAATTCATTAACTGTTTTTTGCACATTATGATGCAAATCAATACAGATTAAATTACTAAATGTACTTATAAATCGATTACTTTAGAATTAAAACGTTGATTAGGAGTTTTTCTGTGAGCCGAGTGAATCTACCCAGTTCGCGAACTCGGGTACTGTTTTCTGCAAAGAATTATAATTACCAGAACCAATAATTCTATTTTCACTTAAGAAAAATATTTTATCAATATTTTTGATTGTAGTTATTCTATGAGCTACAATAATAATCGTAACATCACCTTCTAAAGACATTAGAGAATCAGTTATCAATTTTTCGGATGTATAGTCAAGTGCGCTTGTTCCTTCATCTATAACTAAAAATTTTGGTTTCAAATACAAGGCACGCGCAAGTGCAATTCTTTGTTTTTCGCCACCGCTTAAAATACCACCTAAATTACTTAATTCAGTGTCTACTCCATTTGGTAGCTTCTTTATCAAGCCATCTAAGTTCGCATTTGTAATTGCATAATGCAACGAATCTAAGTTCACTTCATCACGGTCCGTTCCAAAAGCAATATTCTCTACAATTGACCCTTTCAAAATGAGTGGATGTTGAGGAACATATGCAATACCGTTTATTTTTCCAGGAGTTATAATATTTGAGCCATCTCTCAATACAATCTTGCCTCTACTTGGTGAGTAGAGATTTAAAATTAGATCAACTAATGTAGTTTTCCCCGAGCCGCTCTGCCCTACAAATGCCACAACTTCGCCGGCTTTAATATCTATAGATATATCTTGAAGCAAATCACTTTCAGAATCAGGAAACTTATAAAACAAAGAGTCTATTTCAATGCTTGGAGCATTAACCAATTTATTTTCATATTTTTTCGATGCGAAATCATTTCTAACATTTATTTCATTCAAGAAATCCACCGCAATTAGAGCATTTGGATACGCCAGATTAATACCTAAAACACCGGATTGAATTCTAAAAATAGCTGGTACAAGCCTTCCAGAAGCGACAATGAAAATCATTAAAATCGAAATGTTACTCACAGATTCGATGAGTAATGAAAAAGACAGCAGAAAAACGCCAATTGCTAAGGATATCTCAAAAATATATTTGGGTAATTGCTGAATCCAAAGTCCTTTGGCCGTAGCTAATGATTTTAACGAATCTGATTTATGAAATTTATCTTCAAAATAACTACTTTTATTCATGATGAATATTTCTTTAAAAGATGATGACGCTATTGTTAGGTAACCCGACGAATTTATTAAATTTTCTGTGTACGAACCTCCATAAAAGCTGGCTCTTTTCCCAATTACTTTTTGCAATATAGTTGCAATGGTAAGAAAAAAAACAAATGTGAAAAAAGAAATGATTGGATTAAACAAAATAAGAAAAATGAGTATAAAAAAAAGCAGTAGAAAGTCAGAAATCACTAGAATTGAATTTCCAATTAATCTCACAAATAAAGAATAGGACCCAACATCTATCGCTGTGTATATTCGCTCACTGTTCTGTTTTTTTAACCAACCGTAGGATGAATTGAGCAATTTTTTATATAACATTGTTGAGAATTCAGTTTGTCTTTGTCCGTAGAACAGTAATACTTTATGATTTGTATAAATACTAAAAAAAGTTTTTACTATGAAAAAAATTAATGTTAAAATGGAAAATAAAAAAATCAAAAACTTGATTGGGTAATTCTCTAATCCTAATAAAGTCAGATTTTTTAAAATCCAAGAATCCAAATTTGAGCTAATCAAATAGCTAGCAACCAGCGTGCCAACGATTCCAACAAAAAAAATTCCTAATATGTCCAATAGTGCTATAAGTCCTTGATAAACAATAATTATTCCAAAATATTTCTTATCCTTTTTTGAAAAAATCCTTAATATTGGTTGAGCTTTTTCATGAATAAGGAGGTATTTCTTTGTTAACCGCATGTTCAAAGAATAGCAATATATTAAGATTTATTCTAGACATTCATAAAATACCATACTAATACTATTAATACTTACATTAAATCAGAATTTTTAAAAATCATAAGTGAGTTTAAACATTTTACCATTCTATATTCATTTGATAATTAAGACAGAATATTAACTAGCCTCGTTGTAGAATAATCAAGATCATTATGAAACTTTATTGAAATATAGAAAAGTTGCCTCTATATTTGGGTATTAGAAATGATTGAACTACTGACAATAATATACATTACGCCCATTAGAAGAAGCGAGTATGCTTTAAATTCTTAAGGTAATTCTGATTAGATGTTCCCAAAAATCGTAGGAATTGATTATAATTAAATATGGCAAAAAAAGTTAAGCTGGAAAATATTATAGTTGCGACTGGCGTATCAGCTACACTTGCTTTTTTTAATCCAATTTTTGAACCAAACATTTTCCCAAAATTATTTTTATTAATTTGTGGTTCATTAATAACTTTATATGTCTTTCTTAAATTTTTTGAAGGCACTATTTCAAAGCATAAAATAATAATCTTTTTACCTTTTGCTTATTTAATATTGATGATTATAAGTGGTGTAGAAAACAAACAGACTGTCTACGAAATTTTGGTTGGCTCATGGGGCAGATATAATGCTTTGCTAACTGCAATTTGTTTATTCATTCTTTTCACCGCAGGTTCCTTAAGTGCCTGGTCACAATATCCTAAGTTAATAATTGATACTTTAGTTTTGCTAGGTTACTTAATGGTGCTTATAGGTTTCTTAGAGTATTTTGGCTTCACCGTAATGAATGTAAATGCTGATGATCCGCATATCAAGTTGACACTTGGTAATTCAAATTTTGCAGGTATATTTCTTGTAATAACTTTTATTGCCACTTTTGTAACGATTACATTTACAAAAAAATCCAAACTGACCCAATCTTTTTTGATTTTATCTTTAATTGGTCAATTATTTCTTATATATGAGACCAAGGCGAGCCAAGGCTATGTTACGTTATTTTTTAGCGCTATTTTTTTAGCCGGAGCTTGGTTTCTAAACAAAAAGGCGAATTTAAATAATAAGATTGGATACGGAATTTGGGCAAGCATCCCATTAGTTGGCATCTTTGTAATTTATTCAATTTTTTCTAGGAATTCACTCGGAAATTATCTTAGCGCGAGCTCATTGTATGACCGTTTTTACGCATGGCAGGCTGCACTTGCAATGCTAAAACAAAATTTATTTTTTGGAGTAGGCATTGATTCTTATGGGCTTTGGTTCCAAAATTTTAGAAGTTTAGAAAGTTCAAAAAAACAATTGGTAAGTGAAAATTTTGATAATGCACATAATATTTTTTTAAATAATGCCGCAACGGGAGGATTGTTATCGTTTATAATTTATTTATCATTAATTTGCTTAATTGCTTATCGTTGTTATTTAATTATAAAATTAAAATCATATGATGGCTACTTAATCGGATTAATTTGTATTTGGATCGTTTATCAGCTCCAATCAATAGTTTCAATTGATCATATAACGCTTAATACTTGGCACTGGATAATTGCTGGAGCAATTTACTCGGCATCGTATAGCCAAACTGCCACGAGGACTTCAACTGTTGGGTTTAAGAATGTAATGAGTAAATTGTTGTTTTTACCGGGATTAGCCCTAATTTTAATCTTAGTTTATATTTTCCCAACGTTTAGTACTGAATATAGAATAAATCAACTGACTTATAAGAGAACCTTTACATTAGGCAGTAATGAAATAAAAACTGCTGGTTCTGAATTGTTAAAACTATCTCTAGAGTCTCGATATCCCGAAATTCGAATTTACAGTATTTATACTCTCATTAGATTCGAGTACCTCTCGGATGCTATGAAACTCGCACTTGATACAACCTCTAAGTTTCCTAGATCTCTGAATAGCTGGGAAGCCCTAGC
>JACCDX010788001.1_pt1 | contig 19045 bp, 18 predicted proteins | sample 7449681 | NCBI WGS metagenome assembly JACCDX01 (sample SAMN15323450, study PRJNA562643) | freshwater metagenome | isolation source: river surface water | place: USA:Blue River Watershed | collected 2017-08-18
GTTAATTTTGGAATTTGAGTTGATTTACCTGTTCCTGTGCTACCTGTAACAAATATAACTGAATGATTTATATAATGATTAAAAAAATTCAATTGTGATATCCAATCATTTGCATACATAGTATAACATGTTATTTTTTCTGTTAATGTCTCTATATATGTTTTTTTATTAAATGTTTTTAATTTATTATATGGTTCATTTATTAAAAAATAATGACAATTAAATAATTGTGGATTTAAGCTTAAATATTTTTTTAATCTAGTTTGTATTATTTTAATTTTAGTATATTCATCTAATGTTAATAATGATTTATCATCAGTTAAATCTAAATTAATATTAAATTCAGATAACAAACCATTTTCATTTAAATAATCCCATATTAAAGAATATTTAATACTATTCCATCCTATTTTAATATCATTCATAATTTGTGTATAATTATATGAACTATTACCTTCTTGTAATTTTATATTATTAGGTATTTTTAACCATTTTATACTATCATTTAAATATAAATTCCAAAAACGATAAACATTATATTCATGTAATGCTTTAAAATTACCTCCTGTAAATAAATAATTAGAATCATTATCATTATAATAAATCATATAATGAGATAAGGTTTTAGCTATATTATAAATATTTTTTAAGTTAATTTTAGTATTTGGTAGATAAAAAAAATCCATATTAATATCATTATTTATTAAATATTTCTTATAAGGTGTTATTAATAAATTATTAATTACTTCTTTTAAATATCCCCATAAATGTTCAGGCTGAATTTTTGTTAAACAATTAATAACTACGTTATCATCTATTTTTTTAATATCATTATCTATATTATCTAAATCTATACCATTTTTTTCAACATTAACATCTGAAAAAGCATCATATATATAATCATCTAAGATTTGTCTTTTAGAATAATTAAAAACCATAAATGAAAATATATTTTTAAAAATAGTTAATTCCCATTCTAAATCTTTATATACGCTTATGTTATTTTTAAAAGAAAATATTATTTTATTCAAATTATTATTAAAATTAACAATATCAATTGAATCCATACTAAAATAATCATTATTTTTTAATACTAATGATAAATTTAATATTTTATTTAAATATTGTATCATATAATAATAATCATCATTAATATGTTTACAATAAATAACCCATTTAATTTCTTTAATTGATAAAAAATAACCATTTGCTATTATATTATAATAATCTCCTAAATATATACCTTTATTATCTTTTAATGTTTCTGCTATACCAAACTGATCAACATCACTACCTTGAATATATTTTTTTAATTTATCAAGTTCTTCCATACTAACTTTATAAATATTAGAATTTGTATAATCTGCTAATGGAATTATATTTAACCAATTAACATATAATTTTCCATTTGTTATTTTTATTGTTTCTAACATTGATATAAAATTATTTTCAATACAATGATATATTAAATGTTCTTCATTTTTATATAATTCTAATATATTATTATTATTATTATTCATTAAACCTAAACTAAAATTACTATATGGAAAATATGTATTTAATACAAATTGTCTATCTTGTTCTAATATAGTTGTATCAATCGTTTTATCATATGGATTTTTTTGTTTATAAATAATATCTTTTAAATTAGTAATAGTATCTAGAAATTTATCATTAATATATGGTAATAAAGTTAATGCTAAAGATGAAACATCTCTTCCATTATTTTTAGTCCATTGCCTATATCCCAAATCATTATTTATATTATATCTAATACTTATGTAATCAATTAAATATAAAGTAAGTTGATTTATTATATTAATATCATCTAAATTTAATAAAGGAAATAATGATTTTAATATAGTTATTACATTTGATTTAAATTCTACTTTTAAAAAACTACTATTTTTATTATATTCTTCTATTGTTTTAATTAATTCTGTTATCATATTATATTATAATATATAATATTTAACTTTTTTCTGGATTATACTTCCAATTAATTGGTTCAAAAATAAATTCTTCTTCATCAAATACTTTAGTTATACTTCCTTTTGGATAATTAAAATGTATTTCAAATTGTGGAAGGTCTTTATATCTTTTAGTTGCTTTTTTTAATATACAATTACATACAATTTGATGAGATACTATTAAAATATTATGTTTTGAACCAACATATTCTCTAACTAATTTACCTAAAAATGCTTTTACTCTAGATGATACACTTTTTTCATTTTCTGGATAATTATGATTATGTGGATCTAAATAACTAATATAATTAGAATTACAATTAAATTGATCAGCTATATATTGAGGTAAATTTATTTGATATGATTTAACTGGTATTATATGTGGATGTTGTATTTCAGATAAACTATGTTCTGTATTTATTTTAATATCATGTTTTTTTGAATATGGATATATTGTTTGTAATGTTCTAATAAAAGGCGAACAATATATTGTATCTATTTTACATTTTTCTAATATTTCAATTAATTTAATTGAATTATCTAAACCATCTTGTGTTAAAGGGGAAAAAAAAGTAGCATCCATTGTTCTATCTTCATGTCTTAATATATAAATTCTCATATTAATATATAATTAATATGAGAATATAAATTTATTGCTGAGCGCATTGAACTCCAGGCATACCGTTCATTGTTGGTTGTTCATTCTTTTCATCTTCATTATCTTCTTCTTCTATTTCTTCCATACTTACTGTATGATAATTTTCTTGATTTTTTTGAATATTTAATTCTTTTTGATATTCAGATAAATGAGCTTTAATTAATAATTTCTTTAATATACTATTTTCTTGTTCATCTAATTTATCTAATTTTGGCATATAACAAGTAATATGAACAAATAAATGTCCTCCCATACCTTCATTTTTAATTTTCATAGTAGTTTTCATATGACTTATCATTTTATCATATTTTAATACTACATTTCTACCATCTAAATGTGTTATTAATTTAGTAAATCCATATAATGCTTGAAATAATCTTAATCTTAAATTAATATGTAAATCTTTACCATTTCTTGTAAATACAGGATGAGGTTGTTCTTTTAATACAATAATTAAATTTGTTTTACCATGTTTTAAAACATGTCCCATATTTTCAATTACCAATTTAGTATTATTTGTATAATTTTTATTTAATAATAATTCAAATACTTTTTCTTTTAATAAATGTTTATTACCATGACAATCTTCACATAAATTATCTTTCTTTACTTTCTCTCCAGTGCCTCCGCAATCATCGCAAGGAGCAACCATTTGTTGAATCATATGTCCTTGTCTTAATATTTTTACTTTTTGACCCTTGCCATTACATCCATGACATTCAGTTGATTTTCCATCTTTAGAACCTGTTCCACTACATGTATTACAATACACTTTTTGAGTATATTTAATATTAATTTTTTTGCAACAAAATAATTCTTCTAGAGTAATATTTTGTTCAACAATACAATCTTCTTGTTGTTTTCTAAATGGACCTCCTCCAAATGGACCGCCATTAAACATACCTCCAAAAGCAGAACCAAAAATATCAGCTGGATTAAAATTTTCAGGTAATCCATTATTTCCCATTTCACCAAAATTATCATAATGTTGTCTTTTTTCTGGATCACTTAATATTTCATATGCTTCAGATATTTCTTGGAATTTTTTAGTACATTCTTCCTTTTTTTCAGGAGGATTTCTATCAGGATGCCATTTTTTTGATAAATCAAAATAAGCCTTTTTTAATTCTTTTTCATTAGCATCAGTTTTAACTCCAAGAATATCATATAATTTTGTATCTTTTACCATATTAATTAATATATATATATTTATTTAAATATATATTAATAATATAATTTAATGAGTGTTTTTATAGAAGGTGATAGAAGTCTATTTATATCTAAATCAGCTATTGATAGATTTAAAAAAGATGCCAAAGAAACAAAACATGATGCAATTGATAGTTCAAAGTATTTAAAAGAAGGATATGTATTTACATTTTCAACTAAAGAAAATAATACAACAGCTACTATTATATCTGCTGAACAAATTAAATTAGATGAAAAAAGAAAATTATTACGTGAGAGATTAAATAATGCTAAACGTGTTCGTGGAGGTGAACAATGGAAACAATTAGAAAGTTTAAAGAGAACAGTGCCAGATAAAATATTTAAAGCCTATCATAATTTAATTAAAACATATGCTATGCCTAATATACCATCACCTGAAGAGGTAATTAATAATGTAGATAGATATAGACAACAAATTAGTGCAGTAATGGGATTAAAAACACCTGTTAGTAATGATATTAGAGCTAGTAATGCGATTAAACAATATTTTAATGCTTTGGGTGAATTTTTAGGTATTGAACCAACTGAGATAGATATTAATAATATTATGAAATCAGTTCAAATGGGTTCCTTACCAGAACAAAATAATAATATTAATAATATTAATAATAGTGATACAGAAGAGGAAGATGATTAATTTTTTTTCATTAATCTCATTTGACATTTTTTATCACAATAGATTTGGTCTAAATTAACAGTTTGAACAATAATATGTATAATTATACCAATTATAAAAAATAAAAAATAAGTTTTTATACTATTGTATTTATCTCTTTGTTCTTTATTTAAAATAATATTTATACATACTATACCAAAAATAACTGATATAATTCCTATACCTAAATATCCTAAAATATCATTCAGAGTAATCATTTATATTATAATAATAAATATATTATTATTATAATATAAAAATTGTGTTATTTGAATATTTTAATTCGCATAGCGAATATTAACAGTGTTGGGTTCTTAATTCAAATGAGTAGAGTGCAGTTAAAAAAGGAACTTTTTTAACTTCACTTTCATAGATGTTAGCGATTATTCAAAAAGGAAAAGTTCCTTACAACCTTTGGTTATAATAACACATAACACAAATATGCAATATTTGAATTAAGAGTGACCCAATTATAAAGTAATTATTATTATAATTCATCAATTTCTTTAGTTTCATCCATTAGGTCTTCTCCTGATGTATCATATTCTTTTTTGAATTTCATACATTGATAACCATTATTAAAGTATTTAAGTTTAAGCATTTTATCAAAGTATTCATACACTGCTTTAGATTTAGGAGGTGTTTCTCCTTCATGAACATCACGAAACCAAAGACGAAAGTGGGCACTAAGATCCTTCTTTTTAACTGTATCTTTCTTATCTTTAGTATGTTCAATTGATGCTTCATAATATTCACGAATAACATCTTGTTCACGACGATATTGATTAGTGCTGCTCATTACTTCATCTGGTTCAATCATCTTAGTATCAACATCATACATTGTAGTATAAATATGAATTAAATAGCTAGCAAATGCAGGAGCCCATAATGCAATTTTATCTTTTAATGTTTCGTCTAATTTAAATTCATATGGATTATTTACATCAGGATTTTCAACAAATTTTGACATAAAATCAATTACACGAATACGACGCCATGTACCACCATCTACAGATTTAATTTCAGGTAATTCATTAGTTGTCATAAATTGTTTAAGTTGAGAACGAACTTCAATGGGTTCTGAATATAATCCACGAACCATCATTCTATCATTTCCGGATAATTCTTTAAATATACCCACATTAATTTCTTCATCTGTTCCTGGTTCTTGATATACACCGCAACGAGCACCTTTCATACGAGCTAATTCAGGAGAAGCAGCATTAGATGCATTACGTTTACGAGTAATAATAGTAATAGGACACGAAATATAATAGTCTCCTAATGCTTCACTAACTAATTGAAAAGTTAATGATTTACCATTACTACCACTACCTGTGCAAAAATAAAACTTTTCCTCCCGATTTTCTCCAGAAACACATGTAGATAATCTAGTAAGAAAATAATCACGGACTGCTTTAATTGGAAGAACTTGTTCAAAAAAGTGATTAATATATTTAGCATATGGATTGCTATCACTCCATTTAACATATTGTTGTTTTGTGCACATTGAAATATGGTCATCTGGTTGACCAGCACGAAATTTCTTTAGTTTTAAATCATAAATACCATTTTCAAATGCAATTAAATGATGATTTTCATCTAAACGTTGAATAAATTGGTCATCATGAAATATATATTTTGCTTCTTTCATTACTTTTTCTTTAAAATTAATATCCATTAAATTTTCTGCAATCTTTTGAAAATGAGTAGCTTGTTCTAGAAAAGTTTTCTTATCTCCACCACTAGCATTAATTGCTTGATTGTTAAATTCAGTTGCCATCATTAAATAATTATTTGCAAATTCACTTGACATTAAGGTAATTAATTTACCACCATTAACACATTTATGCCAACGATGATTCATAAAATGATACCATACATTATCCTTTACATTTGCACAAACAAATTTATCAAAATACTTAGAATAAAGTGCTTTGGCAATCATGAAAGTATTACTAACAGAATTTTTTTTTAGATTATTTTCAAAGTCCTCTTTAATGAATACTTTATATTCTTCAGGATTATCTTCTTTAGCCCATAACATAAGAGAACGTAATGTATAACCATCATCTTTCATACTTGACCATAATTTTTCACATTCACCTTCTTTAAATTTACGTGAACGTTTTGAAAATGCAACCCATGTATCTACTAAACAACGATGAGTATTATGAAGAGCCCAGCCGACACGAAGCCATTCATAATAATTATCAGCTCTCTTAATAGATAATAAATCAGTCATTTTCATAGCTTTATCAATTAAATCTAATTTATCTTCTGGAATAACATCAAATGTTTCTTCTTCTGAAGATTTAGTATAACTAAATGTCATATCAGCATACATACTATCGATAGTATCTTGACTAATAGATTTATTTAAAGGAGTCGCATTATCTTCATTCCAACGCGAATCACGAAGACTTAATAATCTAATAATATTATTTGTATCACCAATTGTTTCAATTTCAATATTATTATTATCTTTATCAAAAATATTAGTTAATTTATATGGAACACCATTTGGTTTAGCACAACCATACATTAACCATGGATTAGTTGATACAATTTTATCATCTAATACTGATGAATTATTTGAATAATTAATAAATAATTCTTGTTCCATACATTCATCATACGCATATTTAAAAATAATATGACGAATTTTTACATCAGCTACAATGTATGGAAAAATAATATGAATACCATCTGCTAATTCATCATTTTTTTCACCATATTTTTCTTTTTCAAAAATAAAACATATATTGTTATCATCTGTTGCTTTTAAATATTTATTAATTGCATTACGATAAATCTTAATAATATTTTTAATTAATTCATAATCATATAAATGTTCACTATCAATTTCATTTTTTGGCATACGTAAATCAATATCAATCATAATAGGTGCATATTCTTTTAATTTTTCAGCAATTGAAAAATATACACCTTTATCATATGCTGTTGCTAAATATTTCGCCAAAATTTTTCTTTGTTTACTATCTACAAAATTATATTTACCAGGAAAACTGATTCCACCCATGCTGACATGAGTAAATTCTGTCATACCTTTAGCAGTTCTATTTAAATTCAATAGCTCTTCTACTTTTTGTTTAATTTTTTTGGCATCATCCTTGGAAGTCATATATTATATATTGTAAAGAATGTTATTTTTAAATATTATTTTTCAAATTTTTATATAGTTTAATAAACAGTCCATATTACATGTAATTATACATATAATATGATGAAATAATATAATAATCTCCATAATACCAGTAAAAAATAAAAACTAGATGTTTTTTTATAAAATAACACATTTAATTGTAAATAATGTTATTTAACTTTTCTAATAAAAAAATTGATTAAAGAATAATAAATTATATAATATAATAATATAATAACATGTATTTCTGTCCAAAGTGTAATTATAGCTTTGATATTTCAAAAGCTTTAACAAGTGAAAATGAAACCGATATTCGTAAGAAAATTGATAAACCAGAAGATGCCATTAAAAGAATAAGTGCTGGTAAAGATTTAAATGATTATATTGCTAATTTTACTATGGATGAACTTGAAAGTAATAGTTTATATATTAAATTAGATGATACAGATAAAGATAAATTTAAAACATTATTTTCAAAAACAACAAATTATGGGGGTATTATGTTTAAATGTAATAATTGCAATTATCAAAAAAAAATAAAAGAAACTATTAAATTATATCAACTAAATGTTGATACAATTTATAGTGTATATAGAAGTAATGATGATAATAAATTATTATTTTTAAATCCAATCTATCCTCGAACACATGAATATAGTTGTAAAAATATTAATTGTTTAACACATAAAGATGAAAGTCGAAAAGAAGCAGTATTTTACAGAGAAAAAGATTCTTATTTAATTAATTATATTTGCGGAGTTTGTTATAATAGTTGGAAAGTTTAATAAAATAAAGGTTCTAAATGTTTTTTATTTAATTCTTCTATTTTCCAAATTTCATAATGATCTTTTACAAAACGTCTAATTTTAAAAGGTATCATATTTGTTTTTAATTCTTCTAATGCAATTTCTTTATAGGTTAAATCCTCAGATTCTTTAGATTTTTTAATTAAAGGTTTTGCTCCTTTAGTTAATTGAAGAACTCTTTCTCCAATTATTCTAACAAATTCATATCGTGTTAGTTTATTTTTAGATGTTCTTTTATCTGGTTCGACAATTGTATCTGTTATATTAATTTCAGGTGTATCACCTATATCAATACAATCATTTTCATTTTCATTATCATCTAATGCTTCATTTTCATTATCATTATCTACTTCTTTAATTGTATCAATTTCTTCATTATCAATTACATCCTCTGTTTCAAGGGTAATATCTTCATCACTTTCCATTATTATATAATATTATATTACTTTTAAACAATATTTTTGCAATTTTTTTTATAAATTAAATATTTAATTATAAAATTATGAAATTATGAAATTATCATTCTAATAATATTTTCATTTGATATATTATTTATATAAATTTCTTCGCCATATTTGTTAATATAAACAGCTATGTCTGAATTAAACATATAATATACAAATTTCCAAATACTATTATTATATTTTATAATAGTATCTGTTGTGGTGGGATTGAAATTATATAAAGTTAATTTATCAGGATGAGGCTTAAACTGATTTAAAGTTAAATAATACATTGCATCCAAAACTATGGCTGGTTTATTATAATTTAACGGTGTTGTATTAATAATCTGGTTCATTTGGGAAGCCATACTCAATTATTTTATTAAATATATTTAATAAAATAAATATCAATTTTTATGAGAATAATTCATTATACAATTGAGTAGGCATATTATGTATTAACATTGTAATTTTATTACTACATAAAATTAATAAGGCCTGCACATCTAAAAAATCAGCTGCTCTCATTAATTGTATAAAATCAATCATAGAAATATTATCATATATATTGATATTATTGTCTGGAACAGTTCCCTCTTCTAAACAGTGATTATAATAATCACAATATTTAAATACCAATAATAATACTTCTTTTTCAATTGGTACAGGGAAAGGTTCAGTTAAATCACTAGATATTTCAAAGAAATTTTCTAATGTTTTTGAAACTCTTGCAATTGATATGTTTATTGGTAATACTTCACCATCTTTACATATAATATTAATTATTTCTTCATTTGATACTGAAGCCATATTCATAAATAATAAATATATGTTTAATATAAAAAAAATCAATTTTTCTAATAAAATTGAGCTCAAGAATTAATGCTATGCATATGAGTTCTTTCACCTAATATTTCTAAACCTACGGTTATAAAAAATTGAGCTCAAGAACTAAAGTTCTTTCACCTAATTTTTTTATTTATATATAGCAAAGCTATATATAAATAAAAAAATTGAAATTATGTTGACTGTCTAAAATAAATTTAATATAATTAAATTTATTTTAATAGACGTCAACACAGATAGCAATTAATATATTATTAAATATGCGCAGTGCGCATATTTAATCCTATAAAAATTGAAATTAAAAGTATTAATCCTTATCTATAAATAAATTAATAATGTTCTCTTTTACTAATATTAACAATATTGATATTAACTATAATGATGGTGGGTGCTCTATTAATGATGTTGTTGTTATAAGCTTAGTTGGCTGAAAGCCAAGGATCTTGTAATAATTCTTTAACTGAAGGACGCTTTCTAGGTGATATTTTAATCATATTTTCAATAAATTTTACTAATAATGGATCATTTATATTATGAGATAATAATTTTTTATTTAATTTATCAAATGTTGATTTATCTTTGTCATCTTTATATTCAATACCCTTTAATTTATCATTTTTAAAATAATTTTTATAATATTTTGATGAACCTAAAGAACCATTAAAATCGCCGCATAAATGAATTATCATTTCTAAATGATTAAAGTTAGTAGACCCTCTTTCATCACTATGAGGATCAAATAATATTTCTCCAGTTGCTAATTCATATAACATGCATCCTAGTGCCCATATATCTACTTTTTCAGTGCAATCACCCATTAATATTATTTCAGGTGCCATATAATATCTTGTTCCAAAACTTTCATTAAATTTTTCACTATTATGACAATAAAAACCAAAATCAGTTATTTTAATTAATGGATTTGTAAAATATTTATCATCACATAAATATGGACTTTCATCATTTGTTTCCATTGTTTCTATTAAAGTGCTATGTATTTTATCTCTAATTTTTAATTTAATTTTACTATCTAATTTTTTTATATTTTTTTGTCCACAGTATTCTTTCTTTGTATGATTATATAATTCATTAAATTTTGTTTTTTCATATAATGAAATGTATTTTAAATCACGATTATTTATACCCCATAATAATATATTATCTGGTTTAATATCACCATGAAAACCATTCAATTTATAATGAACAGTATGCATTCCTAATAATATTTGTTTAAACATTTTTTTCAAAATATTCATAGGATATCCATTTTTATATTTTCCTTTTCTTGCTAAACCATCTAAATTACCACAACATAATTCAAATACAGAACATATAAATTTATGAACTTTATTATCTATTTTTCTGGTTTCTATAAAAAATTCTTTTAATCTATTTATATAACGCTCATTTTCTGGAATTTTTTGTAATATTTGAATTTCTTCTTTACCTTCTTCATAATCTTCTGGGTTTTGGACTTTAAGAGCATAATATTTTTCATCAGCAATACAATACGCTAACCATACTCTAGAGTAAGAACCTTTACCTAACATAGTAATAACATTATAATTATTAATAACACATCCTTTCAAATCTAAATTAAAAGTATCAGAGGAACTATTATCCTCACCTGATGATAAAGAAGATGTATAAGAATATAAACTTGACAAATCCGATGATGTATTAGTCATTTAAAATAAAATAACAAATTAATTTTTAAATAAAATTATATTATTATATAATAATATAATATAATGAGTAAAGATTCTAGAAAAATCAAATGTTTAGGCAATAGTGTTGATAATGAAGAATTATATTTACATCCAATTACTTTAGAATTATCAAAAAATGTTTCATCTAAAAAAATATGTCCGTCTACATTTTATTATAAAGATGGTTCTTTGTTTACATTTATTAATAGAGATGATACTAATTTAACAGATAAAGATATACAAAGCTATATGGCACTTCCTTATTTAAATTTAAATATAGAAAACATGCTTAAAATATATAATATAAATGATATTGATAGTTTTGTAAGTAATATAAATAAAATGATTAGTATGAAAAAACCTTTTAATACTATTAATAGAATTATTAATATTTGGATTAGACAAAATTATAATGAATTAATTGATAATTATGGTATTTTAGAAGCAATTTATAATAAATTAGCTAAAGTTTATTTTCCCAAAAAAAAAATAAATAATGAAGATATTAAAAAATGGTTTAAAAATAATAAATTTGATAATTTTCATTTAGATTTAGGAAAACATCTATTTATCTAATAATGACATTATTTCAAGATTTTAATTGGAAATTTTATATTAACTATTATCCTGATTTAATCCAAGCTAATATTAATAATTATTCTAATGCATTTGATCATTGGAATAATTATGGTGAAAAAGAAGGTAGAATATGTAATTTTGATTGGATGATTTATAAAAAAAATTATAATTTAAATAATTATTCAATGGAGGAAACAACTAATCATTGGATAAATAATAAAAGTAATAAAATATTTTTTGAAAATCCTTTATATGATGAAATAAATTACAATTTATCAATAGTTATTGATAAAAATACAAAATTATGTTTATTTGCAGTTTATCATAATAATGAGGATAATACTATAAATAATAATTTAATTTATGCAAAACATATTTCACAATTTTTTGATTATGTTATTATTTTATCTAATATTAAATATCCATCTTTTAGTAATATTTATTATTTACAATATAAAACAAATATAGGTTTTGATTTTGGTATTTATTTAAGATTTTTTAAAGTATTTAAAAAACATATAATTGATTATCCTAATGAATTATTATTAATGAATGATAGTTGTATTATTCATAGCAGTTTTAAAAGTTATTTTAATTGGAGTAAAAAATATAATAATTCATTATTAGGTTTAACTGAAAATATAGATATAGAACATCATATTCAAAGTTTCTTTTTACATTTTAAAGGTGATACTGTTAAAGAATGTTTTAATTTTATGGATAAATTTAATATAAATCAATTAGTTAAAGAAACTCATCCAGATGATTATTATGATAATTATATGAAAAAATATTATAATATTAATTTAAATTGTTATAAATTTTATGTGATAGTTAAATTTGAAATAGGTATATCAAAATATATTAAAAAAAAATATATAGTAATACCATTTATTAATTATAATAATAAAAGCATTTATTATCATCCTGAATATTTTTTAAATATAATACCTATATCTAAAAAAGCTATAATTTATAAAGATACTAATTTAATTATTAAATTTAATGTAAAAAAGAAAAATATAATATAAAATATCGGTTATATTATATGTTACCTGAAATAGCAGTAGGAACCGACACTGAACGAGTTATACCTGGTGATTTATGGAAAGCAGCAGCTATTGCTTCACCTGTAGCTTCAGGTGATAAAATTATAACACCTCGTCCTTATGTAGAAGCATCAGCACCATCCGCAATTAAACCAGTTACATCTTCTAAAGAAACATCTAAAAGAGAAATATACTTTATAAATGATTCTTATTTACGTAATCCATACTTACGCGACCAATATTTATATGATCCTTATTATTTAAGACCCTCTTCATCATCATATAATTATCAAAATATTAATAATGATTTAAATTTACAAGAAAACGTAACTGATTATTTTTTAGAAAAAACAATTGGATGGATTAAAAATGATTATAGTTTTAGTAAATGCAAAAAATATTTAAAAAAATTAGAAGGAGTTCACGGAGATGATATTATGTATAAATTATTAAAATTATTTGTTAAAAGAGGAAATACTAATTGGTATGATTTAAAAACACAAAAAGATTTGGTTAAAGATTTTATTAGACATAAATTAAAAAGTTTATAGGTTTATTAATTAAATTCATCCATTATTATAATAATGGATGAATTTAATTGGATATATTATATAAGTGCATATGAAGATTTAAGAAAAGCAGGTATTAATACTAAAGAAAAAGCATTACTACATTGGAATAAATTTGGAAAAAAAGAAGGGAGAACATGTAATTCAAATAGTATAAAAAAAATAAAGGAATGTCCTTTTGATTGGAAATTTTACACAACAATTTATCCAGATATAAAAGCATTAAATTTAGATAAAGAAACTGCTTTATTACATTGGAAAAATTATGGTATAAATAATAGAATTTGTTGTTTAGAAAAATTACAAAGTATATTTAATGAAAATTTATCTAAGATAGATAAAGAACTATTTATTTATAAAAAACAACGAGATATATTAATAAAAAAAAATATAATAAAGAAAGAGGAATTAATTAATATATTAATTAGAACTTCAAATAGACCTAATTTATTTAAATCATGTATTGATAGTATATTAAATCAACATTATAGTAATTATAAAGTAATTATAACATATGATAAAATAGAAAGTTTAGAATATTTAAAAAAATATGAAAATAATAATAAAATACAATATTATTTTATTAATATAGATAATCCTAATAAATATAAATTTAATCTTTATTGTAATTTTTTAATAGATAAAGTGAATGATGGTTATATAATGTTTTTAGATGATGATGATATATTAACTCATAATTATGTTCTTAATATAATAAATGATAATCTAAAATTAAATAATAATTTACTTATTTGGAAATTTATGAGACCAGATAGACTAATTTATCCAAAAGATATAAATAATATAATATTAGGAACTATTGATACAACTTGTTTTTGTTTTCATAATTCATTTAAAAATACTACAAAATGGACTGATAAACAATGTGGTGATTTTTATTTCATAACAGATTTAATTAGTAAAAATAAATTTAATATTAAATTTATTAATTTTATTTTAACTAGAACTAGTTATAATAATAAAATTGCTAATTATGGAAATTAAACGAATAATATATTATATATTATATATTATATTATATATAATGAAAGAATACTTTGATTATAAATATTATGTAAGTAAATATAAAGATTTACAAAAACCTAATTTTAATGTAGTTAATATTGCTTATAATCATTGGTTGAGATTTGGTATTAAAGAAAATAGAATATGTAATGCAATATTTGAAAATTTTGATTGGCTATCTTATGCTATTAAAAATAGATTGGATAGATCTTTTCCAAATAGAGAAGCAGTCTATATTCATTTTTTTAATAATTATTTAAATAATAAAAAAGAACCAGTAGTAGAGCAACCAGTAGTTGCAGTAGTAGATGAACCAGTAGTTGCAGTAGTAGAGGAACCAACAGCCGCAGTAGTAGAGGAACCAGCAGTTGAACAAGCTGAACCAGTAGTAGATGAACCAGCAGCTGCCACTGTAGAAGCAGTTGTAGAGGAACCTATTGTTGAACCTGTTGTTGAACAAGTTGAACCAGTAGTAGAAGAGCCAGCAGTAGCAGTAGTAGAGGAACCTATTGTTGAACCCATCGTTGAACAAACTGTTGCAGTAGTAGAGGAACCTATTATTGAACCTATTGTTGAACAAGCAGTCGCAGTAGAAGCTGTTGCAGTAATAGAAGAACCAGCAGCCGTAGTAGTTGTTGAAAATGTTAGTGAAGAATTAAATACAGAACACAATAATGATAATGATAATGAAAATGATATAAAAATATTAAATACAAATCAAAAAAATAAAAAAAATAAAAATAAAAATAAATTAAATAATTAAATATTATGTTTGTTTATTAATTAAAATATATTTTAATTAATAAATTAATGGGAGAATATTTTGATTGGAATTATTATGTTAATAGATATAAAGATCTACAAAAAGCAAATATAAATACATATGATAAAGCTGTTAAACATTGGAATAATCATGGTATAAATGAAACTAGGGTATGTAATAAAATATTTGAAAATTTTAATTGGGTATTATATTCAAGAGAAAATAATATACAAACAAAACATTCATGTTTGCTTCATTATTATAATAAAATGATTAGAGAAAATCCTTCATTAAAAGTAGTAAATACAAATATAATACCTGTTATTAATTATAATTCTATATTTAATAAATTACAACAATCAATATATGTTTCTAAAAATTTAACAAATATATTTAAAATTAATAATGTATTAGATACAAATAAAATTAAAATAAATACATCTTTACCATTAGTAAGCACTGTATTAACTAAAGGAAATAATAAATTATTTGAAAAAAAATATAGTAGTGATAATGATATTAAATTAATTATTTGTTCATGTGTATATAAAAGATATGAATTAAGCAAATTTTGTATTACTCAATGGTTATTATCACCTGTTTATAAAGTAATAGTTATTTATTCTTATGATGAAGATTATAATAATTTAAAAGATATAAATGATGAAAGATTAATATTATTAAAATATGAAAATTTACCATTAAGTAATAAATGGAATTATAGTGTAGTATCTGCTAAAAAATATAATCCTGACGCGGTTATGATAATGGGTTCTGATGATGTATTTACTGATACATATATAAATAAAATAAAATATTATATGAATAGAAAAGTAGATTATATATCAAATAATATATGGTTAAATTGTTGGTATTTTAATAATAAAGTAGTTATATCATGTGAGAAATATATAAATAGAATAACAAATGATGGATTAGGTTCTGGTCGAGTATATAGTTCTCAAGTATTAAATTGTATAAATTGGAATTTATATTTATTTAATAATCCTATTAATAAAAAATTAGACGGAACTTCTTTTATAAAAATAAATAAATTTATAAAAAGTAGTATATTTGATATAGATAATTATAGTATAATATTATTAAAGATAGCATCTGATAAAACAGCAATTACAATAAAATCTGATTTAGTTGATTATATAAATAATGTATATAGAACTAGTAATAATAATAAAACAATGGATAATGTAAATATAATCGATTATAAATAATTATTTTAAAAATTAATTTAATGGAAAAAAATATAATAAATTTCGATTGGCAATATTATATAAATAGATATCCAGATTTACAAAAAGCACAAATAAATACTTATGAAAAAGCTTTAAAACATTGGAAAACATATGGAAAAAAAGAAGGTAGAGTATGTAATAATAATTTAGAAAATAATAAAAATATAATAGTAAAAGAAAAAAAAATATTAGAAAAACCTATAAATTTATTAGATAATATAAATAAAGATGATTTAATTTTTTATAAAAATGATAGTATAAGTGATAGAAAATCAAATAATGAAATTATACCTCGAATAATAGCTGTTATTCCTGTTCATGGAAGAGAACAATTATTAAAATATACTATAAGAAGATTATATAATAAAAATAAATTATATAAAGTTATTTGTGTAGGAAGCACTGAAAGTGAAAAAGAGGTAGTATTACAAGAAAAAGGAATATGGGTTTATCATGAAAATAAACCATTAGGTAGAAAATGGAATACTGGATTTAAAATAGCACAAATATATAATCCTGATGCTGTTTTATTTGTAGGTAGCAGTGATTGGATTAGTGCAGATTGGACAGATATTGCTTATAAATATATGATAGATGAAAATATAGGTATTGTAGGAAAAAATAGATTTGACATGATTGATATTAATAATAATATTAATAATAATATTAATACTTGTTATTGGTTAGGTTATCCAGAAAATAGTGATAGACATAAAGAGACAATTGGAATAGGAAGATTAATTAGTAAATCATTTTTAGATAAAATAAATTATGAACCCTTTGATAATTTTTTTGATAATAGTATGGATTTTTGTATGTATAAAAAATGTATAAATAATAAATTTAAAATAAAAATAATAGAGAATGATAGTATATTTTTAAGCGTTTCATGTAGTAAATGGGAAAATAAACATAAATTTAATAATCATTATTTAGCGGCACATAATATAGATGAATTCAATAAATTAGGATTATCAGATGATTTAAACTTAATATATAAAAGAAGTAGAATGCACACTCCTGATGAATTAACAAAATTATATGAAGAATTTAATGAATTAAATGAATTTATTTCAAGTTTGGTTTAAACTATATTTTTTATTTATATAAAAATTATATAAATAAAATGGTAGAATGTTCTATATGTTTAATGACAGATGATATAGCAGATATTAATAATATTAATAATATTTGTAATTTTTGTGAATTACATAAAACATTTGGCGATAATTATAAAGATTTTAATCCAATATTAGATAAAATAAAAAGTAATAAAGATAAATATAATTGTATAACAGGTATTTCAGGTGGTTTAGATAGTAGCACTTTATTATATGCTGCTATTAAAAAATGGAATTTAAGACCATTAGTTATTCATTTTAATAATCATTGGAATACTCAATTAGCAACTGATAATATGATGAAATTAATAAAAAAATTAAATGTAGATTTTATTGAATATTATGTTAATAAAGAAGAATATGATAATTTAAATAAAGCATTTCTAATGGCAGGAGTTCCTGATTGTGATATTCCTAATGATATTGCTATGACTAAATTAATGTATGAAACAGCTGAAAAATATAATATTAAATATATATTAAATGGTCATTGTTATAAAACAGAAGGTTCATGTCCATTAAAATGGACTTATATGGATGCTAAATATATAAAAGATGTCTATTATAAATTTTATAATAAAGACTTGGAAAATTTCCCATTATTCACTTTTAAAGACCAATTTCATTATTCACAATTAGGTATAGAGCAAATTAGACCATTTCATTATAATGATATTGATAGATTTAAATTAGATGAAGAAATGAAAGAATTTATTGATTGGAAATCATATGGATGGAAACATGGTGAAAATATATATACTGATTTTGTAGGCTCTTATTTATTACCCCGTAAATTTGGTATAGATAAAAGAATAGTTTATTTATCAGCTAGAATAAGATCTGGTTTATTGAGAAAAGAAGAAGGAAAAAATATATTAAATAATGAACCATGTTTTGATACAAATATGATAGGTGATGAATATTTAGATTTAATAGATTCTCCTATTGTAGAAAGAGAAAAATATAATAGATATAATTTTAAAGAAGCAAATTGGTTAATTTATTATTTATATTTATTAGGAACAGTTCCTTATACATTTTATACAAAATATTCAAAAAAAATAGAACAATTTAATTATAAAAGTATTGATGAAGTAAGTAAAGATGATTTAGAATTAATAAAAAATACAATAATTAATTCACATTATGAAGATAATGATTTAGAACAAATAAGATTATTAGTATGTAAATAATTTACATAA